>RCNC010002868.1_pt1 | contig 11398 bp, 4 predicted proteins | sample 2041301 | NCBI WGS metagenome assembly RCNC01 (sample SAMN09708231, study PRJNA481090) | Marine sediment metagenome, whole genome shotgun sequencing project. | biome: marine sediment; feature: ocean; material: sediment; isolation source: Sewage treatment plant 13A marine sediment (STP13A) ... | reverse complement strand
TCATCAAATTCATCATACCCCGGCAGGTAATCAGCAAAAATTTGTATACTTTCGCTTTCGCTTCATGGCGGAGATTGCCTGAATAATGCTACCGGGCATAATGAACACCATACGATCACTTGCAGCACCGTTGCGTGTGCTTGGCTTCTTGCTATTGTTGCTGAGCATTTCGCGGTTGGTCCTGATAGCCTGGTATTGGGATCGCGTATCGCCCACCGGCGGCAGTTTGTTTATTTTGCTGCAGGGTATCCGCTTTGATATTGTCCTGATGGGTATGTTGATAGGCCCGGCTTTACTGGCGGCACCCTGGTTATCCGGGCATAAATTCAGGGGTGCTGTGCTTCGCTATTACCTGGTCGTGGTGACCTTTTTTGTAGTGTGGGTGGAGTTGGGTACGATTCCGTACATCGATCAATACGATGCGCGACCGAACTACATCTATGTTGAATATCTGAAGTATCCCCGTGAAGTATTGTCCATGTTGTTTACCGCATATGGTTGGCTTATGGCGGCTGTGGCTTTTGTAACAGCAGTCTCTGCCTATCTGGCGTGGCGAATGACCAGGGATGTCGCCCGGGTTTCATTCCATCGACGTTTTCCGGGTGCCCTGTTATTGATGCCGGTCATTGCGGTTTTGATCTTCGCAATGATCCGCTCAACAACGGCCCACCATCCAGTCAATCCAAGTACGGTGGCGTTCACCACGGATTCGATGGTTAACCAGTTACCGCTGAATTCGCCCTATACGTTGATTTATGCAATTTACGGTCAGTACCGGGATGCCAGGGGTGGCTCTGCGAATTACGGAAAAATGGATGAAGATGAGGCCCTTCGTATCGTGGTTGAAAGTGCTGGTCTGGCCGACAAAGTAGACCTGCAAAGTGCCAACCCCACGATGCACGACCAGGTAGCAACACGGCGTCTCGACCGGCCAATGAACCTTGTCATTATCCTGGAAGAGAGCCTGGGTGCCGAATTTGTCGGTAGCCTCGGTGGTGAGAACCTGACACCGAATTTGGACGCGCTTGCCAGTGAAGGTATCTGGTTCGAACAACTCTATGCAACCGGAACACGCTCGGTGCGTGGGATTGAAGCCATTATTTCAGGCTTTCCACCCACTTCAAAACGTAGTGTCGTCAAGCTGAATGAAACACAAAAGGACTTTTTTACCATCGCGAATGTTTTGCAGGAACAGAATTTCCATACCAGTTTCATCTATGGTGGTTCGGCCCACTTTGACAATATGCGGCGGTTCTTTCTGAATAATGGCTTTCAGACGGTAATCGATCAGAAAGATTTTGATACCCCCGGGTTCGTGTCCACCTGGGGTGTTTCGGATGAGGACCTTTTTCTGAAAGCGCACGAATTTTTGAGCGGGATGGGCGATAAACCGTTTTTCAGCCTGGTATTTTCATCCAGTAACCACAAGCCGTTTGAGATTCCAGCCGGCAAAGTAGAAGAACGCACCGGTCCGGATGGCCCGCGTCACATGGCAGTGTCCTATGCCGATTATGCACTTGGCCGGTTTCTGGAATTGGCGAAGGCATCCGACTACTGGGATAACACGGTATTCCTGGTTGTCTCAGATCACAACTCGCGGGTTAAGGGTGCTCACCTGATTCCCGTCGAGCGCTTTCATGTGCCCGGGGTTATTTTGGGTGGAAGTATAGAGCCACGACGTGTGCCGGGTATTACCAGTCAGATTGACCTGCTGCCCACTTTACTCTCGTTGATGGGTATTGATAGCCGTCATCCCGCCATTGGCCGTGACCTGACCAGTCCGGCCTTCTACCATGGTACAGGCCGGGCCCAGATGCAGTTTCATGATATCCAGGGCTGGCTGGTGGATGGCAGGGTGGTCATCATGCAGCACAAGATACCGGCGACGACCTATCTTTACAAACCAGGTGGTAATCTCAGACCCGATCCGGCACCCGATCCGGTTTTGGAAAAGCAGGCTTTGGCACATGCAATCTGGCCGGTCATGATGATCAGGAAAAAGGCTTATCATCCTTAAAGGTTCGAGCGAAGTAATCTCTCAAACCTCATTGAGTCGGTTGTAGAGTCTGCCATTCAGATTAAAAAAGGCCACCGGAAGGTGGAAGATTTTCGAGGCGGTTGCACAATTTTCAAATTTGTACTTAAAGTGGCGAAATTGCCGGTTTTTTAACTCCAACCGGGCTATTCGCCAAATACCGTGACTAATATCATCGACAAATAACTTTACTATTTGACCCATAAAACGCTAGATAAATTGACCGGCAGGAATTTCGACAAGCTCTCAAGCAGAGTGATAATATGTCTTGCGCTTGAAGGTGGCGAGACAGGGTTGCTGCTTACAGGTGGTTTTCAGGAAACAGAAGTATCAATCAGGGAAAAACATGAGCACTTCATCAAAAAGAATTCTGATTACCGGTGGTGCAGGATTTCTGGGTTCGCATCTGTCCGAAAGACTTTTGAACCTGGGGCATGATGTACTGTGTGTGGATAATTTTTACACCAGCACCCGACGCAATATTATTCACTTGCTCGATCACCCGAACTTCGAACTCATGCGTCACGACGTAACATTTCCCCTTTACGTCGAAGTCGATCAGATCTTCAACATGGCTTGCCCGGCATCGCCCATCCACTATCAACGCGACCCGGTACAGACCACCAAGACCAGCGTACATGGTGCAATCAATATGCTGGGTCTTGCCAAGCGCACAGGTGCGCGAATCCTTCAGGCTTCAACCAGTGAAGTATATGGTGACCCTGAAGTACACCCGCAAACAGAAGATTACTGGGGTAATGTAAACCCGATCGGTATCCGTTCCTGCTATGACGAGGGTAAACGCTGCGCCGAGACATTGTTTTTTGATTACCGCCGCCAGCACAACACACAGATAAAAGTGGCCAGAATTTTCAACACTTATGGACCCAGGATGTTGCCCAATGACGGTCGCGTTGTTTCAAACTTCATCATGCAGGCGCTGCAGGGTCATGACATCACTATTTACGGCGACGGTAAGCAATCCCGTTCTTTCTGCTATGTGGATGACCTGGTAAAGGGCTTGATAAGTTTAATGAATTCGAGGGAAGATCTAATCGGACCGGTCAACATGGGTAACCCTGATGAGTTCACCATCAAGGAACTAGCTGAAAAGGTCATTGAAATGACCGGCTCCAACTCCAAATTGATATTCGAGCCCTTACCCCAGGACGACCCGACTCAAAGACAACCGGACATCACGCAGGCTAAAGCGGAACTTGGATGGGAGCCAGGCGTCACGCTGGTTGAGGGTTTGAAGCCAACAATAGAATATTTCAGGACGCTAGTGCAGTGTATCGACTAGAACATATATTTCAGCGTGACGGGAAGCCGGAACACATGCCCACTTAGAAATAGGCACCGGGCAGCACCCTGTCGTCCTCCATCTTTACCACCCTGTTTGCCAGTGCGACACTGGCAGGGCGGTGGGTAATCAGTATGACGGTACGTTGTTCCAACAGGTCGCTGCATCCATCGATAAAATCTTCCTCACCCTGGGGGTCGAACATGGCCGTTGCCTCATCCAGGATAAGGATGGGCGGGTCGGTTAACAGGGTTCTCGCCAGCGAGAGTCGTTGACGTTGTCCACCTGAAAGACGAATACCCTGGTCACCGATGGTGGTGTCATATCTGTCAGGCAGTTGCATGATGAAATTATGCGCTCCGGATGCCCGCGCGGCGCGTTCGATATCTTCTTTACATGCCTCATAACGCCCATAGGCAATGTTTTCGGCCACACTGCCGTTTAACAACAATGTATGCTGTGCAACCAAACCCACGCTGTGTCGTATGCTCTCCAGGCTGAATTGACTGATGTCCCTGCCATCAATCGTGATGCGCCCTGAAGTGGGTTCGATAAATCTCATCAACAGGTAAGCCAGCGTACTTTTGCCGGAGCCATTGACCCCGGTTAACGCGATGGTTTCACCTGCCTTGATTTCAAGGTCCATATCTCTAAGCAAAGGCCGGCGACCAGGATATGCAAAACTTACCCGTTCGAACCTGATTTGGCCTTTGACCTTATCCAACGACGGCAAGCTCAGATCGGGTGGTTCAGGTCGCTCGTCAAAAAAATCTACCAGGCGTTCTGCAGCGCCACGGGTACGCTGAATCTGACCATAAACACCGGCCAGCCCCGATATGGGGCGGGTCATCAACATGGCATATAACAAAAGGCTGACCAGGTCGCCGGGGGTGATTTCATGGATTACTACATGTCTTATACCCAACCAGAGCAACAACAACAGACCGCTGGCGGCGAGGAAACTTATCGCCGGTGCAAGTATCGATTGCACCAGTATCTGTCGTTTGGAAAGTACCAGTAACTCGGTGTTGCGGGAATCAAAACGTTGAGCTTCCCTTTTTTCCCGGCCGAAAGACTTGATCACTGGCAGCAAACCGAGGTTTTCTTCGACAAAAGAAATCATCCGGGACCAGGCATTCACCCAATCAGTGGCAATCGGACGTATTTTTAGCCCGATCAGTTTCATGGCCAGGTAATAGACCGGTAGTAATAGAACAGCCACCAATGCAATCTGTAAATCCAGCTGAGTCATAATGTAAAACGCGCCAAAAAAAGTCAGCAGCAATGGCAACATCGAAACCAGTGTAGTGGTCACGAAAGTGCTGATGATCATGGCATCGTTGCTCAACAACGAGAGGGATTCTCCCGCCCTGCGGGATTGGAAATAACCAATGGGTAAGACTTGCATGTGTTCATAGACACGCTTGCGTAGCCTTGCGGCCATTCTCTCACCGGTGGTGCCGACGAGGTAGCTGGTACAGAAACTCAGGATGCTTTTAACCGTGATAAGGCCAAGCCATAGTAACAGGATCTTTTGTATCGCAATAAAATCATTGCCGCCACCACCCTCCAGCGCAGCCGAGGCCAGTTTGCCCGCAATCCATGGTTGGGCCAGGGCTGCCAGGCTGTCCACTGTCAACATTACCAGCACCAACACCAGCGTGGTTAAATGAGGTGTAATGTACTGCAACAAGCGGGCGAATTTCATGATATGAACACTATACTGCCATTCCTGTGAAAGTGGGGAGCCCCTGTGAGTTTTTGCAGGATACAAATGGCGGGAAATAGGTGAGAATAGCTTGGTGCCTGTCAACAAGGCACAAAACAGTGGGAGTATAGCCAGAAGTTTTCTAAACGAACCTGTAATATAGATACAAACCCCTTGCATTGAAGATGTGCGGGGTTTTGTTACGCTCCATTCACGCGGTAGCAGGCTGAAAGGGAAGAAAGTTGACACCGTTTCATGTTTTGATCATTGGCACTTGTAGCACAGATATATCGCTTATTAAAAAGCACCTGTGCAAGCGCTGGCCTGCGCTGAACCTTGTGCAGGTAGAGAGTGCAGAAGGTGTGCAGAAAAACCTGATCGAACAAAATTGGGATTGTGTTTTGTTTGATTTGTGTAGTGACTCCGGAGACGATGCACTAAAGGCGTTGGATCTTATAAGAAAAACGACGCCTAAACTGTCGTTTATTATCATTTCGGACATCGACAATTTTGAAAATGCGATCAGGCTGTTGAAGAACGGGGCTGATGATTTTATTCGCAAAGACAATCTCGAACGGCTCGTCCCATCCATTGAAAAGACCATGATCGATGTCGAAGCGATCTATCTGCGGTCAAAAGCTGTTGTCGAGTATCAGGAAAGCGAGCATCGACTGGGGCAGGCTCACTGGCATGCACTAATCGATACATTACCTGACCTGGTCTGGTTAAAAGACCGGCAGGGTGTATACCTCGCCTGTAACCACAGGTTTGAACGCTATCTCGGTGCTGACGAGAACGAAATTGTAGGCAAGACCGATTACGACTTTATGGATGCGCAACTGGCGGAGGCCTATTCCGAGCAGGATCAGAAGGCAATGTCTACCGGCCAACGCTTCATCAGCGAGGAACAGGCATGTTTTACTGACGACGGACATATAGAGCAGCTTGAAATCATCAAGGTGCCGATGTTCCAACCCGATGGTGAACTTTTGGGTGTATTGGGGGTTGGCCGCGATATCACTCAACGCAAATTAAACGATGAGTTCATGCTGCTCCAGACCCACCGCGCAGAAGCCATGCAGAAACTGTCCTTAATCGCCGAAAAAAAGGACGAAAACGCATTCATTCAAGCCGGCCTGGACCTCGTAGAAGACCTCACTTATAGCTGTATCTCTTTTTTACATTTTTACGAAAATGAAGACAGAAGCATCGAATCAACCATCTGGTCGGAGCGCACGCTGGAGGAGTATTTTGAGACCACTGTTGGGGCACACCTTCTGATCGACGAAGGAGGCATTTGTGCGGATGCACGGCGCAAACTCACCACTGTGATGTCCAACAATTATTCCGACTATAAACATCAACACGGTCTGCCGGAGGGAAACACTGAACTGAAACGACTGATCTGCGTACCGGTTGTCGATGTTGGCCAGGTGATAATGGTTGTTGGAATCGGCAACAGGGACAGCGATTATACCGGCCTCGAGATGGAAACCGTGCAACTGATCGGTAATGAAATGTGGCGCATTATCCAGCGTCGACGCCTGGAGAGCAGATCGGCCCGATTCAGCCGGGTGCTCGAAAATAGTCTGAATGAAATTCTGATTTTTGACAATCAAACCTTGTGTTTTATCGATGTAAATAAGGTGGCGCAATCAAATTTGGGTTATTCAAAGGAAGAATTGCGATCCATGACACCAATGGATATTCAACCACAATTCACACCCGGGTCTTTTATAAAGTTGACCGAAACGCTTCGTACAGGTGAGCAACCAGAATTGATTTTTACCACCGTTCATCGCCGTAAAGACCAGACCATGTATCCGGTTGAAATTCACCTGCAGTACATGGACGAGCACCCGAGTGTTTTTGTGGCGGTTGTGCGGGACATTGATGATCGTTTACGTATGGAAAGTGAACTGCGCAAACTGGCCCAGGCGGTGGAGCAAAGTCCGGAGAGCGTTGTAATCACCAACCTCAAGGCTGAAATTGAGTATGTCAACGAGGCTTTCCTCGAGGCGACGGGATTTACCCGGGAAGATGTCATTGGAAAGAACCCCCGCATTCTGCAGACAGGCAAAACTCCGCCGGAAACTTTCCGGTCCTTATGGGCTGCATTGGCCAGCGGTAATGCATGGCAAGGCGAGTTTTTTAACCAGAACAAATATGGTCAGGAATACATTGAGCACGCGATTATCACCCCGATTCGCAGCCCTGACGGAACAGTCACCCATTACGTCGCGGTCAAGGACGATATCACCGAGAAAAAACAACTGACACAGGAGCTTGAAGCCCATCGACATCATCTCGAGGAATTGGTAGGAGAACGCACTGCACAACTAGGCGAGGCAAGGGAAAAAGCCGAATCGGCGAATAGGGCCAAAAGTATCTTTCTTGCCAATATGAGCCACGAAATCCGTACGCCGATGAACGCCATCATCGGTTTGACGCATCTTTTGCTACGGGAAAGGCCAAGACACGATCAGTCCGGTCATTTGTCAAAGATCAAGACCAACGCAGGACATCTGTTGACAATTATCAATGACATCCTTGACCTCTCAAAGATCGAGGCCGGAAAGCTGACCCTGGAACACTCAAATTTTAATCTCAGAGAGATGTTGGATCATATCCGGTCGATGTTCCGCGAGGAAATCAGGGACAAAGGGCTGACCATTGAAGTCGATGTGGGCGACACGCCTGTCTGGCTCGAAGGTGATGCAACCCGGCTTCGCCAGGCATTAATGAATTATGTCGGAAATGCAATCAAGTTTACCGAGCGGGGTAAGATCATTCTGCACACCAGCGTACTCGAAGAGACAGACAGGCAACTACTGATGCGTTTCGAAGTGCAGGACACGGGTATCGGTGTCGCGGCCGATAAACTGCCCGGCCTGTTTGGGGCGTTTGAGCAAGCCGATGACTCCACCACGCGGGTCCATGGTGGTACCGGGTTGGGTCTCACCATTACCCGGCACCTGGTGCTTATGATGGGTGGTGAAGTGGGTGCCGAAAGCGAGTTGGGCCGGGGTAGCACGTTCTGGTTTACTGCGCGGATTGGCCTTGATCAGAGTCAAGCTTCCACCCGGTCTGCTTCTGTCGTAATGGATGCTGAGCGGCAGTTAAGGGATCGGTATAGCGGTTCAAGGATATTGCTGGCTGAAGACAATGCCATCAACCTTGAAGTTGCGGTAGCATTGCTATCCAGTGTGGGTTTGGTCACGGATACGGCTCAAAACGGTCGTTTGGCTGTGAAAATGGCGCGCGAAAATGATTATGACCTGATATTAATGGATATACAGATGCCCGAATTGGATGGTCTGGAAGCAACACGGCTGATCCGCTCTACTATCGCCCCCCGGTCCGGTAACGTGACCACACCAATTGTCGCAATGACGGCCAACGTGTTTAAAGAAGACCGCCAGGCATGTATTGAAGCCGGCATGGAAGACTTTATCGCCAAACCGGTAGAGCCGGGTAATTTGTTTTCGACAATTATTAAATGGTTGCCAGCACCGGAAGAGACCCAGGACCCTATGTTGTCACAGGAATTACCATCCGCGAATGATTCAAACAACAAAGTTGTGCTCGGGCAGTTAAATCGTGCGGCCCATCCGGACAGTGCGATAGATCCTGAGTCACTAAATGGTATCTTTGAAAATGATCACAATGCAAAACAGCTTTTGTTGCAAAAATTTGTTTTGCAGACAAACGAAGTCCTCTCCGGGTTTGAAACGGCTTACAGGCAACGTGATTTTGAGCAGGTCAGGTTTCAGTGCCATAAACTCAAGTCATCGGCACGCGCGGTTGGAGCGAATTCGCTGGCTGATTTGTGTTTAGCCCTTGAAATGGCGGCACATAATACAAATTGGACCGAGATCGATGTTCTCGCTAATGATCTGAAGCCGACTATCGAGCGCGTCGGGGACTACGTTAAGCGGTTTTAGTGGTTCGCTATCGGTTCGGCGCTGAGTATTTGCGCAGGATGCTTTTTATCTTCCTCTGCGCAAAACAAATTTTCGGAACTCTTCAAGAAACAAAATAGAACTGGCAACCAGTGTTGCTATCAGCCAATCGCCTGCCGCGAGCTTTTCAACACCAAATATTGCATTTGCGGGTGTCCACTGCACTGCCAACACCTGTAGTACCACCACACTGGTCAAGGCCAGCCAGAGTGTACGGTTTCGGAAGAAATTTGCGTTGAAAGTGCTTCTCTTCGCCACCCGTGCGTTGAAGGCATTAAACACCTGGAACAATACAAATGTCGTGAAAGCCAGGCTTTGCGCATATATCGCTGAACCGTTCTGCAAGCCCCACCACAGGACGCCCAATGTTCCGATCATCATGATCAGTCCATAGGTCATCAATTTGCCCAAGAGACGGATCTTTAGAATTCGATCAGTAACCTTGCGCGGTTTGTGCGACATCGTGTCCGGTTGAGCCGGATCCACGCCCAGCGCCATTGCAGGCGGACCGTCCATAATAATATTGACCCACAACAACTGGATCGGGGTAAACGGCAATGGAAGCCCGAGGAACGGCGCTATCAATACGGTCAAAATTGCCCCAATATTCGTGGAAAGCTGGAAGCGTACGAACTTAACGATGTTATCGTAAATGGTGCGCCCTTCTTCTACGGCTTTCACAATGGTGGCGAAATTATCGTCGGTCAGCACCATGGTAGCCGCCTCCCTGGCCACATCGGTACCGGTGAGTCCCATTGCGACCCCTATATCAGCAGTCTTCAGCGCCGGTGCATCATTCACGCCGTCACCGGTCATGGCGGTGACATGGCCGCGAGCTTTGAGTGCAAGCACGATACGCACTTTTTGCTCCGGAGTGGCACGGGTGAAAACGCCCATGTCATCAATTCCGGAGGACAATTGAGCATCGCTCATGGCATCGAGTTCGGCACTGGTCACAACCGCACCAACGATACCCAGTTCACGGGCGATAGCGGAGGCTGTAATTTTCTGGTCTCCGGTGATCATTTTAATCGAGATACCAGCGTCATGACACAAGGCGATGGCGTCACGGGCCTCAGGTCTGGGGGGGTCCATCAAGCCCACCAGGCCAGTGAATACAAGGTCTTTCACGTGTGTAAACAGGTCACCATTTGGCTTAAAATCCCGTGCCTGCAAATCCGTCCAGGCCACGGCCAGTACCCGCAGGCCGGTATTCGCCATCTGTTCGTTGGCATTTTCAATTCGTTCGAGTTGTGCGGCATCAAGTGCCTGGTCACCGCCTTTTTCAAATACCATTGCGCAGCGTTTCAGTACAACATCCGGTGCGCCCTTGACCATGACACGCACACGTTCACCTACAAGATGAAAGGTGGCTTGGTACTTGTGCTCAGCATCAAAGGGAATCTCGGCTATACGTGGATAACGCTGTTGCAGTTCGACATGATCATATCCCCCCTTTAGTGCAACCGTCAGCAGGGCTCGATCCATTGGGTCACCGATGACCTGGCCAGCGCGTAACTCGGAATCGTTGCAAAGTGTGATCGGTATCAGCAGGGCATCCATATCCGGCAGGTTTGAATCGCTGCCTGTGATTTCACCTGCGGTATCGTAACCCTCACCACTTACCTGCAGATGGCGATCACAGGTATAAAGTTGGCGAGCAGTCATCTGGTTGACGGTCAGCGTGCCGGTTTTATCGGAACAAATCACCGAGGTGCAACCGAGGGTTTCCACGGCGGCCAGGCGTTTGACTATGGCCTGGTTGCGCGCCATGCGCTGCAGACCGACGGCAAGGGTCACTGTTACCACCGCGGGAAGTCCTTCCGGGATTGCAGCCACGGCCAATGCGATGGCAGTCAGGACCATGTTGACCCAGGGCTCACCACGCAACAGGCCGGCCAGTAGCATAAAGGCGACCACGATACCTGCAATCAGCGCCAGTCGCCTACCGAGGTGATCCAACTGAACCTGTAGCGGTGTAGGTGAGTCCTTGGTTTCCACCAGCATGCCGGCCAATAAACCTAATTGTGTTTTCATGCCGGTGGCGGTTATCACCATTTCGGCCCGGCCACGGGTCACGATGGTATTCATGAAAAAAAGATTGGCACGTTCCGCCAGCGGAACATCGCGACCTGCCAGAGAGTCCACATGTTTTCCGACGGTGCGCGATTCCCCGGTCAGGGAAGATTCATCTACCTCAAAACTGTGCGCGGCTATGACACGTCCATCGGCAGGCACCCTGTCGCCAGGGCCCAGCAAGACGATGTCACCCGGTACCAGTTGATCAGCGGACAGTTCTACCGTCTTGCCGTCACGGCGGACTTCCGCAGTCGGGGCGAGCATTTTTTTCAAAGCAGCAAGCGATTGCTCGGCACGCTGTTCCTGGGAGA
>RCNC010002865.1_pt1 | contig 11405 bp, 7 predicted proteins | sample 2041301 | NCBI WGS metagenome assembly RCNC01 (sample SAMN09708231, study PRJNA481090) | Marine sediment metagenome, whole genome shotgun sequencing project. | biome: marine sediment; feature: ocean; material: sediment; isolation source: Sewage treatment plant 13A marine sediment (STP13A) ... | reverse complement strand
TAAAATTGTGTTTCCTGGCAATGTTTTTCATCAGGTCCATGATGAGCAGGTTATGGTCAGCAGCCAGGTTCGCTTCTTCAAAAATGGGAGCACATTCAAACTGGTTTGGCGCCACCTCATTATGCCTGGTTTTCACTGGAATTCCCAATTTATATGCTTCCATCTCGAAATGTTTCATAAAGGCAGAAACCCTTTCTGGTATGGAGCCAAAATAATGATCCTCCAATTGCTGATCTTTAGCAGATGCATGTCCCATCAATGTCCGATCTGTCAATACGAGGTCAGGCCGGGCGTAGAAAAGGGCTTCATCAATCAGGAAATACTCCTGTTCCCACCCCAGGTTCGAATTTACCTTGGTTACACTTCGGTCAAAATAAAGACAAACCTCTGTGGCCGCTTTGTCAAGGGCATTCATTGATTTCAACAGAGGAGTTTTATGATCCAGTGCCTCACCGGTGTAGGAAACAAAAATGGTGGGTATGGAGAGGGTATTGCCAACAATAAAAGCCGGGGAAGTAGGATCCCATGCAGTATAACCTCGTGCTTCAAAAGTATTCCTGATCCCACCACTGGGAAAACTTGAAGCGTCGGGTTCTTGCTGGACCAGTGCGCTTCCCGAGAAATTTTCGATGACCAGACCTGATTCAGTTATTTCGATAAATGCATCATGCTTTTCCGCAGTGCCATCCGTCAGCGGATGAAACCAGTGGGTATAATGGGTAGCACCTCTTTCAGTTGCCCAGGCTTTCATGCCAGCTGCAACCTCATCTGCCATCTTACGGTCTATGCGTGAACCTTTATCAATGGATCGCTGTACACTGCTGTAAGCTTCCAGTGAAAGGTATTTCTGCATCTTTTGTTTGTCAAATACATCAATACCGAAAAAATCAGAAATTTTATTGGAAGGGTAATTTATCTCTACAGGTTGCCTTCTGAGTACTTCCTGTAAAGCCTGGAATCGTAAATTTGCCATGATCTATTTTAATTAATTGATTTCAGATGGCAAATATATACTTTTTTTATACTTACCCCCTCAAAAAACAATGAAAGTTATAAAAAAGTATAAAATAAATAGATTGTGGTGGATAAATATGGGGAATATCGTGGTTATTTATTCATTTCAGCATAATATTTGAAAAAATAAGGAATTGTCTCTATTCCCTTGTAGAAATGATCGAGTGGATAATTTTCATTCGGACTATGTATGGCATCCGATTCCAGTCCGAAGCCCATAAGGATGGTTTTTATTCCCAGCACTTCCTCAAAGTCTGAAATGATAGGGATGCTTCCCCCGCTTCTTGTAGGAACGGGCTTCCGGCCAAAAGTCTTCTCCATGGCCTTGCTGGCTGCCTGGTAAGCTACTGTATCTATAGGTGCAACATAACCCTGTCCACCATGAAGGCTCCTGACATCAACGCTGACACCTTCCGGAGCAATGGACCTGAAGTGATCTTCAAACAATTTATCCACATTGGCATGATCCTGATTCGGAACCAGCCGCATGGAGATCTTGGCAAAAGCTTTGGAAGGAAGGATGGTTTTAGCCCCTTTCTCTATATATCCTCCCCATATCCCATTCACATCAAGGCTCGGCCTGATCCCTGTACGTTCCATTGAAGTGTAGCCATCTTCTCCTGATACTGCATCCACATGTAATTCCTTTTTATATGCTTCTACATCAAACGGGGCTTTTGCCATTTCATCCCTTTCCTCTTTGCTGAGCACCAGAACGTCATCATAAAATCCGGGAATGGTGATTTCATTTTTATCGTTGGTCAATGAGGCAATCATTTTACAAAGTACATTCACCGGGTTGGCTACAGCTCCTCCGAAAAGCCCTGAATGGAGATCACGGTTGGGTCCCGTCAGTTCTACTTCCAGATAACTAAGTCCCCTGAGTCCCACAGTTATAGAGGGTATCTCAGTAGCTATCATGGTGGTGTCCGAAACAAGGATTATATCGGCTTTCAGTAAATCCTGGTTTGACCTGCAAAATTCCTTGAGACTGAGAGAACCAACTTCCTCCTCTCCTTCAATCATAAATTTTACATTACAAGGAAGCTGTCCAGTCTTCACCATAAATTCAAATGCCTTAACGTGCATAAAAAGTTGCCCCTTGTCATCATCGGCTCCTCTTGCCCATATCTTTCCATCCCGTATCTCCGGCTCAAAAGGATCAGAATCCCATAGATCAAGCGGCTCCACCGGCTGTACATCATAATGTCCATATATAAGCACAGTCGGGAGACCTTCTCCCACATGTTTGGAACCATAAATTACCGGTTGTCCAATGGTTTCCATAACCCTGGCTTCATCTGCTCCTGCCTCAAGCAAAGCATCTCTGAGCAGGCCAGCCGTTTCGATCATGTCTGGTTTATTTTCAGGCTTGGCACTGATGGATGGGACCCTGATAAGCTCAAAAAGCTCGTCCAGGAATCGTTGCTTATTCTCTTCTATATACTTCTGTATTTGATCCATTAAGAATTGATTTTAATTAGATGATTTTAGAAATTAATGATAATATACTGTCTAAGGGTTGTTCTCATTATCCACTTTCACATCCAGTCCATCGGCAATGATCTGGAGTTTTTGATAAAAATCCGTACCAAACTTTCGTTCGATAGCGTCTTGGACGAAAAGGTATACCGGTACATTTTCCATCTCACCATGTACCCTGGCAGGGTCGCAGACCTTCCAGCAGTCATAGTTTACTGCTTTCAGGCTGTGGTAATTTTTCACGCGTATGGGATATATATGGCAGGACACAGGCTTACGAAAACCGGTAGCTCCTTCCTCCCAGGCCTTCTCAATGCCACAGCGGGCGATATCGTTTTCAAATATGGCATAGGCACATTCATTTTTCCCGTCTACAAGGGTAGTAACCATTTCCTGGTCCGCATCCAGCACGGAGGTGCCCAGCTGTTCTACTGATTTTATTCCTTCCTCCCGGAGATATGGTTTGATCTTGTCATATTCGTCCTCGAGCAGTTTTACCTCATCTTCCTCCAGTGGAGCCCCGGATTCACCTTCTACACAGCAGATCCCCTTGCACTTTGCCAGATCGCAGACAAATTTCTCCCGGATGATGTCAAGGCTTACCACTTTATCCCCCAGCTCTATCATCGTAGGCACATCTTTCTTCATAAGATTATAAGTATGCACACAAATCTATTCATTATTGCCGGGATTTCAATTAGGGATCAGTACCTGAAATTATTTTTCTGGTTTGCGGGCATGTGTGATCAATTTTGTCCAGGCATTATTTCTCAGGACATTATTTAGACTGGATTACCTTATCACTCACTAATAAGACATTTGCATCCTTTAACTATTTAGAATGGGGTCAGATAATTGATCGGTAAGTCAACATTTAAGTCTCGGTCATTGTTATTGTTTTAGTTCAAAAATTAATAAACATAACATTATGACTAAAAAAGTTTTTACTCTGATCATTGCTATGGCAATGATGATAACTTCGGTTATCGCGCAAACTGCCCGTGTTCAGGTCATTCATAATTCCGCTGATGCTGCAGCAGCAGTGGTGGATGTATGGCTTGACGATGAACCTCTACTCAATGATTTCGCTTTCAGGACTGCATCACCTTACATTGATGCTCCGGCTGGTGTAAACTTTGATATTACGATTCAGCCTTCTACCAGTACCGATACCACGAACGGTCTATGGAGGAAAACCTTTCACCTTGAAGCCGGTATGACTTATGTCTTGGTGGCCAATGGGATTGTCAGCGGAAGTGGATATATGCCTGCCACCCCTTTTGATATTTATGTGAATGCCATGGGGCGCGAAGAAGCTGGTACAGCCGGTAATTCAGATGTGCTTGTTTTTCATGGAGCTAGCGATGCTCCCACCGTGGATGTATATGAGCCTTATGCCGGACTACGCGCTGTGGATGATATGGCCTATGGTGAATTCCAGGGATACCTGGAACTGCCCAATGTAGATTATTCCCTTCAGGTGCAGACTTCAGATGGCCGTACAGCAGTTGCCGAGTATGGTGCTCCATTGGAAACATTGGGACTGAGCGACAGTGCCCTGATTGTGGTTGCTTCAGGTTTTTTGAACCCGGCCAACAACAGCAATGGTGAAGCTTTCGGACTCTACGTGGCATTGCCCATGGGTGGAGACCTGATCGCACTGCCTTCTGTGGATGTTGCTTCAGCACGCGTTCAGGTGATTCACAATTCAGCTGATGCAGCTGCCGCCATGGTTGATGTTTGGTACAACGACCAGGCCTTGATCCCTGACTTTGCTTTCCGCACCGCATCCCCTTTCATAGATGTGACTGCCGGAACTGAATTTGACATCACCATTCAGCCCCCCAGTAGCACAGATACTACAAACGGGCTCTGGAGAAAATCTTACACCCTCATGGGTGATGAGACCTACGTCCTGATTGCCAATGGGATTGTTAGTCCAAGCGGTTATTCTCCTACCACCCCGTTTGATATTTATGTAAAGGCCATGGGACAGGAAGAGGCTGGTACAGCAGGTAACACCGACGTACTGGTTTTCCATGGGGCTACTGATGCACCCACTGTAGATGTTTATGAGCCATATGCCGGACTACGCGCTGTGGATGACATGTCATACGGTGAATTCCAGGGATATCTGGAACTGCCCAATGCAGATTATTCCCTGCAGGTGCAGACTTCAGATGGCCGTACAGCAGTTGCCGAATATGCTGCTCCGCTGGAGACACTGGCACTCAGTGACAGCGCTCTGATTGTCGTTGCTTCTGGTTTTCTTAATCCAGCAAACAACAGCAATGGGGAAGCATTCGGACTCTACGTAGCACTACCCATGGGCGGTGACCTGATCGCTCTGCCTTCTGTTGACGTCGCTTCCGCACGTGTTCAGGTGATCCACAATTCAGCCGATGCGGCTGCCGCAATGGTTGATGTTTGGTACAACGACCAGGCCCTGATCCCTGACTTTGCTTTCCGCACCGCATCCCCGTTTATCGATGTGACTGCCGGAACTGAATTTGACATTACCATTCAGCCCCCCAGTAGTGCAGATACCACCAGCGGTCTCTGGAGAAAGTCCTATACACTCATGGGTGATAAGACTTACGTTCTGATCGCCAACGGGATCGTAAGCCCAAGCGGTTATACGCCTGCCTCACCTTTCGACATATATGTCAATGACATGGGGCGTGAAGAAGCTGGTACTGCAGGTAACACAGATATTCTTGTCTTCCACGGTTCAACAGATGCACCTACGGTAGATATTTATGAAGCCACCGCTGGTGAACTCATCAATGACCTCGCTTATGGAGACTACGATGATGATTACCTCGAACTGCCAACAGCAGATTATACACTGCAGGTAAGGGATGAGACAGGCGCTACGGTGGTAGCCAGTTTCTCAGCTCCGCTTGCTACCCTTTCCCTGGACGATTCTGCCCTGGTAGCCGTTGCTTCCGGATTCCTGAACCCATCGAACAATAGTGATGGAGCAGCATTCGGTATTTGGGTGGCCTTGCCGATTGGTGGTAACCTCATTGAACTTCCATCCGTGGCTACATCAACGAATGACATATTGAGCAAGCAGATTGACTTGCAAATCTGGCCCATTCCTGCTTCGAGGGACCTGACTATTTCTTTTACCCTTGATGAGGCTTCAGAGATTAATTTGGATATCCTGAATATCGCAGGACAGATGGTAATGAGCCGTGACCTGGGACCGAGAAGTAGTGGTTCCTATGCGGAGACCATTGATGTGAGCAATTTCAAAGAAGGTATATACCTGCTTAGATTTAAAAGCGGGAAAAGCTTCAGCACCAGTAAGATTAAAGTTGCAAGATAATTTTTGTTCGAGTTTGCATGCCAAAGAGGGTGCCCCGGCGGGGCACCCCCTTTTTTTACCCCATACAATTTTATGTAAATTGCAGCCCTATGCGTTCCTCTATCCTTTTCATATTATTGCTATGCTTGTTTACGATCCGCCCTGTAAAGGCTGCGGACCTTATCAATGATACATCTGCTCTTAACCAGGTTCGTACCGGGCTAAACCAGGTTTATAACTGTGACTTTGAAGCGGCTGAAAACACACTGGTTTACCTCCGAAGTTCATACCCCTCGCATCCCGTGACCAGTTTTTTCGAGGGACTCATATACTATTGGAAGTACTATCCATTGATCCCGGGGAACCCGGGAGCCGCAGATTTTGAAGAGGTCATGGAGGAAACCTGGCAACGATCAAGACTGCTGAAGGAAGAAGGAAATGAGACAGAAGGCGTATTCTTTGAGCTGATGTCAAGATCTTTCATCGTCATGTACTATGCTGATAACGGAAGTTCTTCCAAGGCCATATCCCACCTGGGGAAAATTTACAGGGATATTATGGCAAGTTTCGATTTGCAGCAAGAGTTTAACGAATTTTTCTTCATAACTGGCATTTATAATTATTACAGGGAAGTGTACCCGGAAGCCCACCCGGTCTATAAACCGGCTGCCATGTTTTTCCGGAAAGGAGATAAAGCCAGAGGATTGGAGATGTTAAGGTATGCGGCAGATGAAACAAATTTTATGAAGGTGGAGGCGGCTTTGTTCCTGTCGCTTATTTATATCAATTTCGAGAACAAGGTAGATAGTGCCGTAATGTATGCATCACGATTGCATCGGGATTATCCGGACAATGGATATTTTCTCTCAAAATATACAGAGATGCTGCTGGTAGATGAGCAATATGAAGAAGCCTTGGATCCCATTATGCAATTAATGAGTCTCGATGGTTACAATAAAATGAAGGGGACCATTCTGATGGGGATGTATGAGGAGAAGAAGCTGAAAAATGCGGAGAAATCCAGGATTTATTATGAGGAAGGGCTCAGGCTCGCTGAGGCATTTGATGAAAGGGCAAATTATATTAAGGCATACGCATTTATTGGGCTCAGTCGTTATTTCCATGAAAAAGGAGATGAAAAACAGGCCAGGGCTTATAGAAAGAAGGCAAAAAATGCCTCCAGTTTTACTTATTTCTATTAAGATTAACCTGGATATAATCAACAACCATGGTAAAACCCTTCATACAAATTATTGTTTCCCTGCTGACATTCTCAATACTCACCAGCTGCAAATCACAAAAGAATATGGCAGGGCATGAAGATATCAAGCCTTCCAAATACACTATAGAATCCCTTGCAGAATCAAACAATCTATTCGCTGTCGACCTGTTCAAGCAAATACAGTCGGCATCAGATAACCTGATCTTCTCTCCTTATAGCATTGGGACTGTGCTGGCTATGATTTACACTGGAAGCGGGGGTAAAACATTGGCAGAAATGAGTGAGGTGCTCTATTTCCCTCCTCCCGAATTGCTGGATCCGGTTGAATCTGGAATGAGAAAAAGCTTGCAGGCGACGGATACAATGCAGGGGACTGATTTTCGACTTGCCAATGCTATATGGGCACAGGATAACTTCAGTTTTTTACCTGACTACCTGGGCAGGGTGGAAAAACTTTATGACGCCCCGTGTACCCTTATGGATTTTGTTAATACTTCAAACCGGGAAGAGAGCAGGAAAAAAATCAATCATTGGGTTGAGGATAAGACCAATAACCGGATCCCTGACCTGATACAACCGGGCATTCTGGATGCCAGTACCCGGATGGTCCTAACCAATGCAATCTATTTTAATGGTGGCTGGATGTTCCCGTTTGACAAAGCGGCGACCTCTCCCTCATTGTTTCATACCAGTAAACAGGAAAGTATTAAAACAGATTTCATGCATCAGACCAGGTCGTATCCATATTATGAAGACCAGGAGATCCAGGCCATTAGTTTACCTTATAAAAACAACCGGATGGCCCTGGTGGTCATTCTTCCCAAATCAATTGAGGGATGGAGGATGATCAGCCAGGTCATCAATTATGAACGGATTAAGCTGGTCACATCCGGGATGGAAACCAGGGAAGTCCAAATTGCCCTGCCGAAATTTAGGTCAGAGCTTCAGATTAATCTCAGGCAGGAACTGATTTCCATGGGCATGGGTTCAGCTTTCAGCCAGAATGCAGATCTTTCTGGTATGACCGGTGAAAAAAACCTGTATGTTGATGAGGTCATCCATAAGGCTTTTATAGAGGTTAGTGAAACGGGGACTGAAGCAGCTGCGGCAACTGCAGCGATTATTGGCCTGAAATCAAGCCTTCGTGATGATCCTGTCAGGTTTAGCGCCGACCATCCATTTGTCTTTTTCCTGCTTGACCGGCAGACCGGCTGTATTATTTTCACTGGCCGGCTTGTGAAACCCTCATAAAATCAGTAAATTCGGGCATGCGTCATACTGCAGAGCAAATCGTTAAGGATTCCCGTTTCCAGTTGCTGGATAAGCTGCATTTTGATGATATTGTAGATTTTGCCACCAAGTATGTCCGGAAAAGGACACGCAGTATGTTCATTTACCTGCTCCTTATCATTATTTTTTTCATCCTTCAATGGTCAGCTTTCCTATTTGGAATATTTGCAAACGACATGAATACCGTCTCCCTGCTGAAACAATTCCTGTATGGCCTGATTATTTCCCTGACCATTGTCATCCCTATTCATGAATTGATCCATGCTTTGGGTTATTTTTTACTGGGAGCAAGGAAGATCAGGTTTGGTGCTGTATTAAAGCATTTTTCATTTTATGCAGTGGCGGATGATTTTGTGGCCAACCGGAACGCCTTTATTTTCCTGGCGCTATCCCCATTCGTCATTGTTTCATTGTTAAACCTTGCAGGCTTCGTTTTTGTACATGGCTATGCCTCCTATACCTATATTTCAGTGCTTTTTTTCCATGCCACCATGTGTGCCGGTGATTTTGCCATGCTGAGTTATTTTGAATTCCACCGGGACAAAGAGTTATATACTTTTGATGATGTTGGGAAAAAGACCTCTTATTTTTATTTTAAGAAGCCGGAGGACAATCAATGAAGAGATTCCGGTTTCCCAGAACTTTCTGGGCGGCTAACAGCCTTGAATTATTTGAGAGGTGGGCTTATTACGGTGTATTCAACCTGCTGGCGCTGTACCTGACAGGTCCGGCAGATACTGGTGCACTGGGATTTAGCCAGGTAGAAAAGGGACTGATCATGGGGATCGTCAATGGCATTCTATACTTTCTCCCCGTCATTACTGGTTCCATTGCCGACAGGATTGGCTATAAGAAGATCCTGATCCTGTCATTTATCATCCTTTCATCAGGATATTTCCTCATGGGACTATTCAGCTCTTTCGCCGGGGTATTCCTGACCTTCTTTTATGTTGCTATCGGGGCTGCCCTTTTTAAACCCATTATTTCTGCCACCATCGCCAAGTCAACAGATGATTCAAATTCCTCCGTCGGCTTCGGGGTATTTTATATGGTGATTAACATTGGTGGATTGATAGGTCCCCTGGTTGCATCCGAACTCAGGGAAATCAGCTGGAATTATATTTTTATCATGTCCAGCGGAGCCATGGTCATCAACATGGCTATTGTGCTTATTTTTTATAGGGACTCGGAACAAAAATCTGAGATGGAGACATTCTCACAATCGGTAAAAAAGGTTTTTGTGAATATCTACCTGGCCCTGAAGGACATGAAATTCACCGTTTTTCTCCTCATTATTGTGGCCGGCTGGACGGTTTTCTGGCAGTTCTTTTATAGCCTGCCTGTCTATATTGAACAGTGGACGGATACCAGCGTGATCTATGATAGTCTTCATCGGATCATGCCTGGTTTTGCTGATGCCATTGCAACTGATGATGGACGGATCCTGGCCGAAAAACTGATCGCACTTGATGCCCTGTTTATAGTCCTTTTCCAGGTATTATTATCCAGCCTGGTAATAAGGTTTAAGCCTATCAATACAATGATCGTCGGCTTCCTGGTAAATGCCATAGGTATTACCCTTGCCCTTTTAACCAGGAATGGCTGGTTTCTGGTCATGTCAATATTTATCTTCGGCCTTGGTGAAATGTCATTCTCCCCCAAGATCCTCGAATACATTGCCAAACTGGCTCCCAGGGATAAAGCAGCCCTTTATATGGGCACCTATTTCCTCCCTATTGCCTTTGGAAATTTTTTTGCCGGGCTTATCTCGGGAAAGCTCTATGAAATCACAGCAGATAAAGTCGTCTTACTGGAGAAAGAAGTAGCAAGATGGGGTCTGCAGATGCCGGAGGTCTCCGCCACCTTCAGCCAGCAGGATTATATGGCAAGAGCCGCCGAATTAATGGGTATGGATGTACCGGAACTGACACAATACCTGTGGTTAAATTACAATCCTCCCCTATTTGGCGTGATCCTTATGAGTCTGGGCATTTTGACCTGCCTGGCACTGATCATCTACGATAAGATCATATTCAGATACAATTAAACACTACCAGCAATGTTTACCAATTATATTAAGGTCACCCTGAGAAACCTGGCCAGGAACCTTCTATTTGTAATCATCAACATCATCGCCCTCGGACTTGCCCTGTCTATTGCCATTGTAGCTTACCTGAATCATAAATATGACTCGGACTGGGATAAATCCCATGTCATGGCTGAAGAGATCTACAAGGTCAATTTCACCCATGAGATCCAGGGCCGGCAACAATCATATGGTGCCACCCCAATCCCTGTCGGGAATTTCATCGGAGAGAATATCAGTGGTGTTGAAGCGGTTATCAGGTTTCATGGGACTTCCTCACCCCTTAAATTGGGACTGAATAACTTTTCCCGGAACATAGGATATGCTGACCCTGGTTTCATGGATCTGTTCACCTTTCCCATTGTCAAAGGTTCTGCAGAAGCCTTCAAAGACAGGCAAAATATCCTGATCGATGAGACCATAGCATCTGCCTATTTCGGTGAGGAGGATCCTGTCGGAAAGATCATGTCCATATTCAATGAAAATGGGGAAGAGTTTACCTATACCGTAGGGGCTGTTTTCGAAGACCTTCCACTGAATACCAGTTTCCAGTTCCGGGTGTTGACCCAGTTTGACAATTACCTGGATATGTGGAATGTTGACGAATCCCGATGGCGAACCTGGATCGCAGCCACATTCCTGCATATCCCCAATGCTGAGCAGGCTGAGACAGTTGAGGAATTACTGGAAGGCATGGTCCCTGCCCATAACCAGGCCAGGGAAGATTTCCAGATTTCCGGCTTCAGCCTTCAGCCTTTCCTGGATGTTGCACATGATAGCTGGGATATGAGGAATGACTGGTGGGTCCGGAACAGTTTTCATCCTGCCGCAGTAACAGCCCCGCCTATTATGGCCCTGTTGATCCTGCTGATCGCCTGTTTCAATTTTACCAATACTTCTATTGCTTTTTCGAGCAAGAGGCTCAAGGAGATCGGGGTCAGGAAGGTTGCCGGGGGACATAGGAAACAGATCATCGCACAGTTCATGGGTGAAAACTT
>RCNC010002863.1_pt1 | contig 11407 bp, 12 predicted proteins | sample 2041301 | NCBI WGS metagenome assembly RCNC01 (sample SAMN09708231, study PRJNA481090) | Marine sediment metagenome, whole genome shotgun sequencing project. | biome: marine sediment; feature: ocean; material: sediment; isolation source: Sewage treatment plant 13A marine sediment (STP13A) ... | reverse complement strand
CACTCAGGACCAGGGGAAGCTCCCCCGGGAGGTATTCCGTGTACCCCCCTCGGCCCTTGAAGCTGGCTCCCGGGGTGGCCTCAACGGTCTCGGCCTGGATTTCCGCAGACAGGGCTCCTGCTGTGGCCCGGATCACCTGGGCCGCGCCAACCTCCGGCCCGAGGATCCATGGAACTCGGGCCCGCCCCTGGGCGTCGGTTTGCCGGCCGGTGACCGGTGTCGTTCCCCCTCCCGCCACCACCTGGAACGTGACGAACACCCCGTTCATGGGGGCACCGAACTGGTCCTTTACTTCAACCGTGGGGCCTTCCAGGAGAACTGTGGCTGGAGGCGCTTGGACCGCCATTCCTTCAACGGCAGTCAGGGTGGTAGGTAGGCTCTTCTCGGTGGTGGGTCCGGAAGAGTCGGACGAGCAACCGTGAAGGCCGATAGCGGTGGAAAGAACCAGGGCCCACAGGCCGGGTCGCCGGGGGCCGGCACGGCCCGTTTTATTCCTCAGGTATCTCATGTATGAAAACTAGGAAGACGGGTAGAGTCGAGCCAGGGGATAGAACATTTTCCCCAGAACCGGGGTTTCCCTATCTTCATTTACTCAATAGTCGCGTCTTCCCGAACCAGGAGGGATTCCATGGCCCAGGCCGATTTGGTCCAGCGAATGCTCGGTGCTGCCACCCTGAACATCGACACGTACGAAGAGGTGGAGGCCGACGAAACGGCTACGATGCAGGCGGGAGCGGTGGTGGCCATGGTTGCGGTGGCTTCGGCCATCGGCGCCATAGGTAGTGGAGGTGGCTCTATACTCCTCGCGCCTGTGGCTGCAATCTTCGGGTGGTTGGCTTGGGCTGGGGTGACCTACCTCATTGGAGATAAGCTCCTTGGGGGGACGGCTAGCTGGGGAGAACTCCTTCGGACCTTGGGTTTCGCCCAGGCTCCCGGCGTCCTTCTTGTCCTTGGGATCATTCCTCTCCTGGGCGGCTTTGTTCAATTTGGGGTTTTCTTTTGGATGCTATGGGCCGGGATCATCGCCATCCGCCAGGCACTGGATTTCAGCACGGGGAAAGCGGTTCTCACTGCCGTGCTGGGTATCATCCCCATGATCATCCTCCAAACGATCTTTTGATCTCCCCTCGCCGGAGCACCTCTGCCCTCAAACTCCATCGGGTCGAGCCTGGTGGAAGGCGGTCCAAGAAGGACCAGGTGGCGGTGGAGGAGCCCCTGGAGATCAGGGTGGAGTTCTTCCGGGGAAGGACCCGGGAATCGCTACCTGTGGCCGTGACTATGCGGACGCCGGGCCACGACTTTGAACTGGCGGCCGGTTTTCTTCGGTCCGAGGGTATTCTTTCATCCCGGGACCAGGTGAGAGAAATCACCTACTGCCAAACGGAAGGCCCCCAGGAATACAACGTCCTCTCGGTCCGGCTTAGGGACGGCGTTGCCTTCGATCCGACTTTCCTGGCCAGGAATTTCTATACCTCCTCCAGCTGCGGGGTCTGTGGCAAGGCGTCCATCGAGGCTATCGAGGTGCGGGGGTGCGGCCCACTTCCAATGGGAACGTTGGCCGCTTCGGCCGAAGTCCTGGACGCTCTCCCGGACCGGCTCCGGGAGGGGCAGGCGGTCTTTGAAAAGACGGGAGGCCTCCATGCTTCCGGCCTCTTCGATGCCGACGGGGAGATGAGAATCCTCCGGGAGGATGTGGGCCGTCACAATGCCCTGGACAAGGTGGTGGGCCATGCCTTTTTGGACGGCAGGCTGCCACTCAGTGAAGAGATTCTTGTCGTGAGCGGTCGAACGTCCTTCGAGATCATCCAAAAGGCCATCGCGGCCGGGATCCCCCTGGTCGTGGCGGTGGGAGCTCCTTCCAGCCTTGCCGTTGAGCTGGCCCGGGAGTTCAACCTGACTCTCATAGGTTTTGCTCGGGGTGGAGGATTCAACATCTACTCCGGCGAAGATCGGGTGACGGATTGGGAGGCCTGGGGGGAGTGACCGAACTGGTCGGGGGCATCGGAGGAGCTTCCTCCCGGCGTCTTTTGGGGGCTGTGCTGGCCGGAGGGATGAGCCGGAGGTTCGGGACCGAAAAAGCCCTCTTTCGTCTGGGCGGGCGCCCGATGGCTCGCTATGCGATGGATGCCCTCGAGCCGTGGACCACCCAGCAGGTCGTCATAACCAATGAAGACGGAGTCTCGGAGGCCTTGGGGGTCCAGGGTCGGCCGGATGATGTGCCGGGCCTGGGGCCAGTGGGGGGATTGATCACAGCCCTGTCCTGGGCCGGTGAGTTGGGCCTGGATGGGGTCTTTCTCCTCGCCTGCGACCTCCCCCTGGTCTCTTCTGACCTGGTGGGTAACATCATCAGGAACTGGCCGGCCGAAGCTCTGGCGGTTGCTCCCGGGAGTCGAGGGCCTCTGGGTTTTGAGCCCCTCTGTTCCGCCTTTTCCGTGGCTGGTCTTCCTCGCCTGGAAGAACTCCGGAAGGGGAGGGGAGGCGGGGGTTTCTCCATGAAGGATGCGTTCGCCCGACTGGAGGGTGTTTTGATTCCTGAGGACAGGGTGGGGGCGTCAGAGGATGTGAGATTGTCCTTTTCCAATGTGAATACTCGGGAGGAGGCTTCGGTGGCCGAGAGTGTCCTTCGGGGCCGAGCTGGGGGGACCTCCCCCACGACTTCTGAGCCCCCGGTTGTCTGCATCATCGGCAAGAAAAATTCAGGGAAAACCGAAACTACCGTCGCCCTGGGGTCGGAGTTGAACCGGCGGGGCTATCGGGTCATGAGCGTGAAGCATGGACACGGCTTCCAGCTGGATGAGCCCGGTCGGGATTCGTGGAGACACAGGCACGAGGGCGGGGTCATTAGGACCGTATTGGCGGGCCCGGCGGACTTTGGTGTCATAGGGAGCTGGCCCGGGGAGGAGATGGGTCTCACGGAAATCGTCCAGCGGTTCCTTTGGGATGCCGATATCGTGTTGGCTGAGGGGTTCAAGAGTGCTTCCCAGCCGAAGGTCGAGGTGTTTCGGGGCGGCCTGGGCGCAAAGACCTTGCATGGTCAGGGGGATGGGCGGCCGGAGGGAATCATCGCAATGGTCTCCGATCAGGAGAGCCCTGGGCTGCCGATTCCCGTTTTTGATTCGACCCGGGAAGATTGGGTTCTGGAACTCGCCGACTTCCTGGAGGAGCGCTTCCTACCCAGGGAAGAGGGAATTTGAGTGCCAAGGAGTTGCCTCAGGGCCGGCTGACCTCGTTGGACGCCTTTCGGGGGCTCACCATCGCCGGGATGATCCTGGTGAACAACCCGGGGAGCTGGAGCCATATCTACGCACCTCTTCGGCACGCCCAGTGGCACGGTTGGACCCCCACCGACCTGATCTTCCCCTTCTTCCTCCTGATCGTCGGCGTCTCGGTTCCTTTTTCCTTTGGGAAGCGACTCGAGGGGGGGGACTCCAAGGTCACTCTCTTCCGTCACATCCTTCGGCGGTCCGTCATCCTGTTCGGCCTTGGCCTTTTTATGGCTGCATTCCCCCGATTCGATTTTGAGAACCTTCGGATCATGGGTGTCCTCCAGAGAATAGGCTTGGTCTACCTATTAGCCGCCTCTTCCTTCCTGGTTCTGGGCCGGACAGCCCGGGCGTGGGCGGTGGTGATCCTTCTGATAGGGTATTGGGCCCTTCTCACTCTGGTACCTGTCCCCGGGTATGGAGCCGGGGACCTCTCCCCGGATGGGAACCTCGGCGCCTACCTGGACCGGATCGTGTTCGGTCATCGCCTTTGGCAGGGGACGTGGGATCCGGAGGGTCTTCTCAGTACCCTCCCCGCTGTGGGGACCACCCTCCTGGGAATCTTCACTGGTGAGTGGGTTCGCTCCGGGCGATCCCCGATAGCAAAAAGCGGAGGCCTGGTTCTGGGGGGAGTGGTGGGTATTCTCCTGGGGCTCCTTTGGAGCATGTCGTTTCCCATCAACAAACCGCTCTGGACCAGTTCCTACGTGCTTTTTACCGCCGGAGCTGGCTTGGTGCTACTGGGCCTCTTTTTCTGGCTCATGGAGATTCGGGGTTGGAAAGGATGGGCCCAACCCTTTGTTGTTTACGGTATGAATGCCATCGCGGTATTTGTTGCGTCGGGGTTGGTTGCGAAGCAAATGGGACTGATCCGGGTAGGAGCAGAGGAGGTGTCCCTGAAGACTTGGATTTACGAGAACCTCTTTGCGTCCTGGGCCGGGCCGCTGAATGGGTCCCTCTTTTTCGCCCTTTCGTATGTCCTGGTCTGGCTGACTATCATGTGGATCCTCTTTAGGCGGAGGATCTTCATTAAGATCTGACCATGAGCCGAGAGTCCAACCGTCCAGCGTGGGAAAGAGCCCGTTACCGCCGCTCGGCGGTGGGTCGGCTCGATTCGGCCCCCCCGGGTCGGGGCGCCGCCTGGGCCACTGGCTTTGCCCTCCTCTTTCTACTTCTTTCTCTACTCGCCCTCGTTCTGGTTCCCCAGCGCCTGGAAGAAGATGTCCGGGGCGTCCGGGATCAGATCAAGGATGTCCTTGAACCTGCCGTCGGTCTGGCCACGAACGTACAGTCCCTCCAAGCCCGGCAGATGGAGGCATTTTACTCCTTCCTCCTGGTGGGAGATGCCGCATCCCGGGTTCGATACCGTGAGGCTAGAGAGGAGGAACAGGTGGCCCTGGACTCCCTGGCAATTCTGACTGAAGGGATGTCCATCCGGGTTCGGGAAGAGATGGCGAACGTGGGTCCTCTGTCCTTCTCCTGGAGCCTCGGGCATGAGGAAATGCTCGCCCGGGACCTCTCCGGAGACACTCCCCCCCCTGAACTCAGGTCGGAGGCGGCCCGGCAGAGGCTGATGACCGAGCAGGCCTCCTATGCGGAGGTGGTTTCGGCGGCGGCGGATCTTCGGGAAGTCCTGGTTCTGGAAATGCAGGCCAGTGAGACGACCATGTCCAGCCGGCGCGTCCTCCAAGCAGAGTACACGAGAGCGCTGGTAGTCCTGGGCCTGGTGGCGACGCTGGTGGTCTTGATTCTGGCGTGGCGCCTCCGCTTCATCATGATCGAATCGGAGAATCGGCGCCTGGATGCCCTCATTGCCCGGAGGGAGGCGGATGGCCTTCTCAGGGCAACCGGAGACGGCGTTCTGGGGATGGATCTCGAGGGTCGGTGCACCTTCCTGAACCGGGCCGGCGCAGAACTTCTGGGTTACTCCCTCCGGGGAGTCGTAGGTCGGGACGTCCACAGCCTGCTGCACCATTCCTATCCCGACGGCCAACCGTTGCCCCGGGAAGAATGCTCCATTTTCGGCGCCGTGGCTTCCGGGGAGACCGTCTCCGGGCTCACCGACACCCTCTGGAGATCGGGATCCAAACCATTCCCGGTCCAGGTCTCCGTTCGGCCCATGATGGACGGACCCGAGCTCCGGGGCGCGGTGCTGAGTTTCACCGATATGACGGGAACCCGGGCCGCCGAGGCCTCTCTTCGACAAGCTCTCCAGGCAAGGGATGAAGTATTGGCCGTGGTCTCCCACGACCTGAGGAACCCCGTCGGGACCATCTTCTCTGCTGCCAGCCTCCTTCTCACCCTCGATCCATCCCCGGAAAAGCGCCGAGAACACCTCCTGGCCGTGAAACGATCTGCCGAGCGGATCAATCGCCTCATCAAAGATCTTCTGGATGTGGCCCAGCTGGAGGTAGGGGTCCTTTCGGTCCACCCGGGGCCCTTTCATCCGGAGCGACTGATCAAGGAGGTCGTGGACGCCAATCGGGGTAGGGCTGAAGAAGGGGAGCTTTCCTTCGAGCTGTCGGTTCCGGAGAATATTCCTAAGGCATGGGGCGACCCTCACAGGGTGGTCCAAGCGCTCACAAATCTGGTTGAGAATGCTTTGAGGGAAACGCCACCCGGTGGGAAAATTACCCTTGGGGTTGAGGTGGACGCTTCCGGAAACGGACTTCGCTTTTCTGTGGCGGATACCGGGGCCGGGATCAAAGCCGAGGACCAGGAACGGTTATTTGATCGTTTCTGGCAGGTGAGCAGGAAGGATACGGGGGGGGCCGGGCTCGGCCTCTCCATCGTGAAGGGAATCGTGGAGGCCCACGACGGTCAGGTTTGGGTGGAGAGCGACGAGGGGAAGGGGAGTACGTTCTGGTTCCAACTCCCACGGCAACCGGAGGAGCAGGCCTAGATCAGGCCCACCCCCATTCGCCAGCTCAGCAGCCTTTCTACTTCATTGGTAGTAAGCCGGGTGATTCCCAAGGCTACGGCTTCCGAAGCTTGGGCTTCATCGTCCACCGTCCAAGCCATGACCTCCACGCCGGCTTGAATCGCCTCCTGGACCCGGTCCGGGTTGTTGAGGGCCACGCCGATCTCAACGTCCAAAAGGGAGCCCTCATCCACCGCTGCCCGGTCCAGGGCATCGGAAAACCCATCGGCATTGTCCACGAGATAGGCCCGAACCATATCCGGGGCGGTCTCCTGAAGTCGGTTCATGATGACCCAATCCGAGGAAATAAACACGGAAGATTCGACCCTTTCCGCATCTCGGGTGTTCGTCACCATCCGGTCCAGATCTTCGATCTCCCTGTAACCCTTGATGTCCTGGTATACCCGATAGACCCGGTCGCGGAGGTCCGTCAAAGCCTCCGCCTGCGTGAGAATCTTTTCGCCGGCGAACTCCTTGCCGAACCAGCTTCCTGCATCAAGGGCCTTCAGCTGTGCCAGGGGGCGGCGCTTCAAGGGTCCCACGCCGTTGGTTGTCCGACCCAGCATTGGGTCGTGAAAGAGCACCGGGGTGCCGCAGGCGGCGGTCTGGAGATCGTACTCAATCGATTCGACCCCGGTTTCGATGGCAGCCGCCAGGGACGCCAGGGTGTTCTCAGGGGCACGGGCGCTAAACCCTCTATGGGCGATGATCTCGGGAGTGGGTCGGGACATCATGATTTTGGAAGCCGGTCCGGTTCGGGTTCGGAGTCTGAGCGAAGTTGGCGATCGAAAGTGGTGCCCTCTTCCAGGCGATGAAAAGTGCTCTCGAGGTTTTCGATGTGGGTTTCCAACAGGCCTACCCTTCGTTCCAGGATCTGTACGCGTTCATCCTTTCCTCGGCCTTCGAACACACGGCCCAGGGCCTCAACGATTGGCTTCAGGGCGTACCGGGCCGTCAGCCCGAGCACCGGAACCAGGACCACAGAGATCCCCATGATGACGGCGATGATCGCCGTGAGGTTGATCGGCTGAATTTGCAAAACTAGGCCCTCCGTCGGTTTCGAGATCGGCGAACCGATTCTACTAGTTGAACCTTGGAAAGGGTGGTTGCCCGTATGGATCAGCGCAAGGTTCATTTCTGTTTCGAACCATTCAGGCTCCGATCCCGTCAAAGATGGTTAGAACAACAGGGCCCGTGGGAGGATCCACCATCGAGCATACCGTGAAGGGAAGCCCCGGCAATGAGGGAGAGGATGTAGCCCTCGCCGTTGCCGGCAATCACCGAGCTTTTGAGCGCCTTTACCGGCGCCATCACGGGCGTGTGTATTCCCTGGCCCTGAGAATGGCCGGGGCGGAGTGGGCCGAGGATCTGACGCAGGAGGTATTCATAAGGTCCTGGACGAAGCTTGCGGGGTTTCGAGGGGAGGCTTCTTTCGGGACCTGGCTCCATCGGCTGGCGGTTAACCTGATTCTATCCCGGCGGGAAACCCTCAGGCGTCGGAGCAAGAGGCAGATGCCCGATGCCGGAATCCTGGATCGAATCCCCGCCCGTCAGGGCCAGCCCGGGTTCGCGGTGGACTTCGAAGAAGCCCTTCAAAGGCTACCCGATAGGGCGAAGCAGGTGTTTCTCCTGTACGACGTGGAGGGGTATCCCCACGAGGAGATCGCCCGAAACATGGGAATCAGCACCGGGACGTCGAAGTCACAGCTCCATCGAGCCCGGCTCATCATGAGAGAGTACCTGAAATGAACGAATGGTCGACAAGGATGAGAATACGATGAGGGGTCACCCGGATCCCGCCCGGTACTCAGCCCTTCTGGATGGGGACGTGCCGGCGGACGAGGTTCGAGACCTGAGGGAGCACCTCCAAAACTGCGTGGAGTGTTCGACGCTATTCGGTGACCTCCAGAATATCCAGGAAACGGCCCGGGAGCTTCCGGAGCATCGCCCACCTCGGGACCTTTGGCCGGGAATTGCTAGTGAGATTCAGGGTGGGATCGAACGGGATCCTCAGGTAATCCGACTTCATGTTCCCCGGCTGTCCAATAGAAGAAGTTGGAAGCGGTCCGTCCGGCTTCCACTTCCCCAGGCAGCCGCTGCCGGAATTGTTTTGGCTCTCCTGTCAGGGGCTGTTGGTGCCGGAATCGGGTCCCGCGAGGGAGGGGAGGGGGTGGTTCAGACGGCCGACTCTTCAATTCCTGCCATACCGTCCTGGGTGAGCCAGATAACCGAGACTCAACCTGGGCTGGAGGCTCGGGCCCTGGAGGTGGCGGCCCTGGAGGAGTCCCTCTTTCAAAGTCGAGGGACCCTGGATCCGGCGACGGTAGAGGTCCTGGAGCGGAATATGATGGTGATCGATGAGGCGATCCGGGAGTCTCTGGCGGCCATCCGGGTTGATCCCGGGAACCGTTTCCTGAAGGACAATCTCGAACGGGCGATTCTGGCGAAAGGTGAGTTCCTTCAGGATGCGGCCCTCTTCGTTGTTCCTGCGACCTGAGGATAATCTGTGAAAGCTGCAATCGCCCTCCTCCTCCTAACCAGAGCGATTCCCTCGCCCGGGGACACCATCGTGGACCTCCGGGTGGGTGATCATCTTATCCTCCAGGATTTGTCCGGCTCGGTCTCGGTGGAGAGCTGGGATCGGGATGAGCTTCGGGTGGAGGTGGGGGAAAAAGGGGAGAACTCCGTCCGAGTCCGGCGTAGCGGGGGAGATCTGGATCTCCGCTTTGTCGACGACCGCGAGAGGGATCGGGAAGCCCGTCTCCGGCTGACGGTGCCGGCCTGGCTAGACCTGACGATCTCCGGAAGAGAGGTCGAGGTGGAGATCCGAGGCGTGGACGGAGAAATCTCGGTCCGCAACCTGGAGGGGGACCTTCTACTCATAAACCTGGGTGGAGCCGTGAGCGCCTACACTGCCCAGGGAAGTATCGAGGCCCATGGCCTGACGGGGGAAGGGAAGCTTAGAACCGGGGAAGACGATATCTGGGTGACGGAATCCACGGCCTCCCTGGAGCTCCGGACGGTGGATGGGGACATTACCCTGATGGACATGGATGCTCCGCGAATCCAGGCACGAACCACCGATGGGGAAATCGAGTTTTCTGGCCACATCCTGGGGGGTGGGGACTACGGTTTCTATTCCCATGAGGGTGACATCGACCTTGAAGTCCGGAACCCAGTGAACCTCGACGCGACGGTGACGGTGTACGGGGGAGAGTTCGTCTCGGATTTCCCAGTCCGGGCCCAAAGCCTCCGAACCGGTGAGGGATTGATGTTCTCACTGGGATCCGGTGGCGCCCGGTTGGTGGTTGAAACTTTCGATGGAGACGTCCGGTTCCTGGAGAGTGGAATGCGGGTGACAATAGAGAGATTTGGCGTTGACAGAGTCCCGACTATTAGGAGAATAAGATGAAGCTTTGGATTGTAAGGCCATTGGTTTGCGCCCTGAGCGTTGCCCTTTTGACGGTTCTAGGGCCTAGGGACGGTCAAGCTCAGGAGGTGCATAGCTTGGGAGGAAACCAGGTGGCGGTGTTCAACCTGGCGGGTACAGTCGAGGTCGTGTCCGGCTCCGGTAGTGAAGTGGTGGTGGAGATCACCCGGGGCGGTGCCGATGGGGCGCAGCTTGATGTGGCCATGGATGAGGTGGGAGGCCGTCAGGCCCTCATAGTCCGTTATCCGTCCGACCGCATCGTGTACAGCAGGATGGGGAGAGGATCCAAGACCAAAACCCGGGTTCGTGGGAATGGCGCCTTCTTTGGTGATTGGGGTTTGGGCCGCGGGAACGAGGTTGAGGTTGCCGGTTCAGGTAATGGGTTGGAGGCCTGGGCTGACCTTCGCATTTCCGTGCCCCGAGGCCAGGACTTCGCCCTCTATCTGCTCGTAGGTGAAACGGAGCTGCGGGCCGTGGACGGAACCGTGCTTATCGACACCGGCTCCAGCTCCGTCCATGCTGAATCCGGCAGCGGAGAGCTCTCCATCGACACGGGTTCGGGGGGAATCGTCGTGGACGGTTTCGATGGAGAGTTGGATATCGACACCGGGTCCGGAAGCGTGGAATTCATGTCGGTTCGGGGCGGGGATGTCCTGGTGGATACCGGGAGTGGTTCCGTTTCCGGGTCCGATATCTCAGCTGGGAGCCTTGAAGTGGATACCGGATCGGGAGAGATCACGTTGGTGGGGGTATCATCTCCTGATATCGTTCTCGATACGGGGAGCGGAGAGGTAGAGGTGGAGCTTCTTTCCGACGTGGATCACCTCGAAATCGACACGGGTTCGGGTGCAGTGACCCTCAGGGTTCCCGAATCGGTAGGGGCCGAGGTTGAGATGGATACTGGCTCCGGCGGAATCGACCTGGACCTCCCTTTCCAGGTGACCCGGATGGAGCGGGACAATGTGAAGGGCGTTCTGGGCGACGGGGTCGGCACCATCATCATCGACACAGGCTCCGGAAGGATTCGTATAATCGGGCGTTGAATCCCGGAAGCCATTCCCGGGATCAAGGGAGGGGGAGGCAATTGCCTCCCCCTTTTCTTGTGGTGGAAAAACGCCAAGGTTCTTCTCGTGTGGTTTTCCAGCCCCGCCATCACTCATGAGGAAAGCTCGATGCGGCCCGATCCGTCCGATTTCAATTTCTGGCAGGCAGTGGATGTCCGATTCAAGGATATCGATGTGGGCGGTCATGCCCATCATTCTCTGGCTCTGGTCTATTTCGAGGAGGCCCGGGCCGGGTATTGGAATCGGGTGGTGGGCTCCAAAGGCCCTGAGGAGGTTCCCTTTATCCTGGCCGAAGCCAGAGTCAGATACCACCAAAGGGTCCTTTACCCTCTCCGGATGAAGGTGGGAGTCCGAGTCCCAACCCTGGGGAAGAAGCATTTTGTGATGGAGTATTTGGCTCTCGACGAAAACGGCACCGAGTTGGTCTCGGGAGAGACGACCATGGTGATGTTCGACTATAGGAAAAAGGAAACCCAGCGGATCAGCTCCGAGGTCCGGGCTGCCATCGAAGCCCAGGAGGGAGCTTGAAGGCGCCGGCGGTGAACCGGGAATTACCCACGTGGACCTGGAACCGGGATCTTTTTGCTACGTAACTTGTAATAGAAAGTAGGATTGGGGAGTATCTCTCTAGGAAGATATCCAATCAAACTAATTTTTCGAGGCGGATTCCACGGAGTGCTGTTGACCTTAACTCCGGCCTCTCTATAGATTTTCAGACTTTACGAGGGGA
>RCNC010006697.1_pt1 | contig 11408 bp, 9 predicted proteins | sample 2041301 | NCBI WGS metagenome assembly RCNC01 (sample SAMN09708231, study PRJNA481090) | Marine sediment metagenome, whole genome shotgun sequencing project. | biome: marine sediment; feature: ocean; material: sediment; isolation source: Sewage treatment plant 13A marine sediment (STP13A) ... | reverse complement strand
GCCGAGTCGAGCGGGTCGCCGCCGAACCACACGGCGCGGGTGAAGCTCTCGACCCAGGGGTCAAAGCCCGGAACGATGCGGAGGTTGTCCTCCATGGCGAGGGTGGCGGGGTCGTTGGGGAGTTTTTCGAGCGCTGTAGCTGCTCGGCGCAGACGCCAGCCCCACGAGGACTCCTCGTGGCACTGATCGAGGCGCCTAGCCCACAGGCGAAGCACGGCAGCGGTGCGGACTGCGTTAGGCTCCCGCCCGTGCGGGACCATGCATGGAACGAAGGGATCCATCCCGACCTCGTGCATGGTGACGCCGGCGCGACGTTCGAGGGCGTGCAGACCGCGACTGACGTCGGCGTGAAAGAGGGCATTCTCGAGCTCGTCTTCGACGCCGGCTCCTTCGCAGCCATCGAGGATGCGGTGGCGATCTTTCGGGGTCAGAAGCAGAGGTGCGGTGACCGCAAATCGTGCGCCCGCAGCCTTGAGCTGCGCGATGCGCCGCTCCACCTCGGGCCCGGCACCGGGGAACGGGAAAAGACCCAGCACCGCACCCCAGACGCTTTGGCTCCATGCCTCCGGAAGCTGAAGACCATCGCTCAGAGGGAAGGGGAGGATCGGCAGCAGGATCGTGACTCTCGGGTTTTCATCGAAGGCGTCGAGACCGAGGTCCGACGGCGTCAGCTCGGGATCGTCGAGGACCACAAGAGCGTAGCTTCCACGCTCCAGGAGTCGTTGAAAAATATCCTGGCGCTCAGCCGCGACCCGGGCAAAAACCATGGCTCGAACCGGTTCGCGAGGTACCGAACCCTCGGCGGGTAGAATCCTGACTGGCGCGTCTTCCCACACCACTCCGAGCCTGATGGGATCCAGGCTCACCTTCTGACAGGGCATGTAGCCAGGGCGGAGTACGTGGGTCACGGGGAAGAGGTCGGGGTAGGCGGGCTCGATCCTACGCATTGCCACCGCCGAACATTTCTTCGAGGGCCGTCGGTCCGCGACCACCCAGACGTTGTGCCACATATTTTGCGAGAACATCGGTTTCGAGGTGGAGTTTGGTTCCCGACCGCAGGGCGCCGAGAGTGGTGGCCTCGAGGGTTGCCGGGATGAGGGCGACCTCGAACCAGTCGGCGCCGAGGTCGGCGACTGTCAGCGAGACACCGTCGAGGGTAACGCTCCCCTTGAGGGCTACCTCCTGTTTTTGCGCCGTATGCAGCGACAGACGCCATGTCTGGAACCCGCCCGCCGGCCGCACGGAGAGGAGCTGTACCGTTGCGTCGACGTGACCCTGGACAATGTGACCGCCGAGCCGGTCACCGAGTTTGAGGGCGCGCTCGAGATTGACCGCAAGACCTGATCCGAGGTCGCCGAGCAAGGTTCGCTGGAGGGTCTCGGGTGAGAGATCGGCAGCGAATCCGGTGGCCGACGGTTCGACGGCCGTCAGACAGGCGCCGTTGACGGCGATGCTGTCGCCTTTCTCAGGGATCTCGCGATCAGGCCACTGGGCGGAGATCTTGAGGCGGGCGCCGCCACCCGAACGCCTGAGAGCGTCGACAGTCCCAACGGTCTCAATCAGCCCCGTGAACATCTGCCTCCTCCGGCCGGACAGCCCGGATCTCCAGATCCTCACCATGCCGGTCGATATCTTCGAAAACCAACCGTTGTGCGACCTCCAGAGTCGCGATGCCGCGACCTGCAATTGCGGACGGCCCCTCTCCACCGATGACGAATGGAGCGATGAAGAGAGCTACCTCGTCGATCAGGTCAGCGTCGTTGAAAGATCCATGGACGGTTGGCCCTCCCTCAACCAGGAGAGCCGCGACCTCTCGGCGGGCGAGGTGGTCGAGGGCTGCCTCGATGTCAACTCGACCGTTGCTGTCGGCTTTCAACTCGACCATCTCGACCCCGGCTTCACGCAGGCGCCGGCGATCCTCGACCGGTGCCTCTGCGGTGTGGTAGATGAGGGTCGATTTCGGTTCGCTTTGAACTACGACAGCATCAGTCGGAGTGCGGAGCTTCGAGTCGAGAACGACCCGCCGCCAACCCGAAACCGGGTTGAGCCCGAGCCGTCGGGTCAATCGAGGGTCATCGGCGAGGATCGTCTCGACGCCGACCAGAATGGCGTCGTGCTCCTCCCGGAGTTCGAGGCCCCGTTCCCGCGCCCCTTCTCCGGTGATCCACTTCGAGTGTCCCTCGCGGGTGGCGACGCGACCGTCGAGCGACACGGCTGCCTTGAGGGTTACCCATGGGCGGTGGTAACGGACCCAGTGCAGCCAGCGCCGGTTCAGGGATCTCGACTGTTCGGCCCCCGGGCCCTCGTGGACCTCAATCCCTTCGGCGCGGAGCTGATCGCAGCCACCGCCGGCCTGACTCGTCGGTTCGGAAAGAGCGACGACCACCCTCTGCAGGCCGGCTGCGAGGAGAGCGTTGACGCAGGGCGGAGTTTTCCCGTGGTGTGCGCAGGGCTCGAGGGTGACATAGATGGTGCCTCCCCGCGCCCTCTCGCCGGCCTCGGCCAGAGCCACGATTTCGGCATGGGGCCCACCGTAGGCTGCGTGATAGCCTTCGCCGGCGAGGTGTCCCTGTGCGTCGAGGATGACGGCGCCGACCATCGGATTCGGAGAGGCCCCGCAGCGGCCGAGGGCGGCGAGTTCGAGGGCCCGCTCCATCCAACGTTGATCGGTGTCGCCAGACTCCGACCGAACTGGGCCGCGACTGGGCCCGACCCTTGGAGGGTTCTTCGGTCCGCAGCCATCGTGTTGAGGGACTCCTGGTCTCGACCGCCTCATCCTGTCCGCCCGTTACACAGAATCGTCGGGAGAATCTCCCGACTCAATTTCGAGCAGAGCGTCCACGAAATCCTCCGCTTCGAAGGGCAGCAGGTCGTCCACATCTTCACCGACACCCACCCATCGTACAGGGAGCTTGAGCGAATCGGCAATGGCGAGAATAACGCCCCCCTTCGCCGTGCCATCGAGCTTGGTGAGCACTACTCCCGTGACTCCGGCAGTGGCGCCGAATTGCTGTGCCTGTTGGATGCCGTTGGAACCGGTGGTGGCGTCGAGGACGAGAAGTACTTCGTGTGGTGCACCGGGCACCTCGCGTGCTGCCACTTTCTTTACCTTCTCCAATTCCTTCATCAAATCGGCTCGCGTGTGAAGGCGGCCGGCGGTGTCGACTATGACTTCGTCGATCTCCTTGGAGCGGGCAGAGGCGATGGCGTCGAAGACAACCGCTGCCGGATCTGCGCCTTCCTGCTGATGGACCACTGGCGCGCCGACCCGTTCGGCCCAGATTTTGAGCTGGTCAACAGCCGCGGCTCTGAAGGTGTCGGCGGCGGCGAGGATCACGCTCGTGCCGGCCTCCTTTTTGCGCTTCGCGAGCTTGGCGGCGGTGGTCGTCTTGCCGGTGCCGTTGACTCCGACGAGGAGGGTGACACGTGGTTTCTCACTTGCGCCGGCCACAAGTTGAGCATCTTCGGCCTCTCCTAAGAGAGAGAGAAGCTGCTCACGAACAGCCGGCCGCAATTCCTCAGCAGTGGTAATGCGGTTGGTCCTGATTTCTTCGCGGAGTGCATCCACCAGGCGAAGAGAGAGCTCCACGCCGGCGTCAGAAGCGATCAGCGCTTCCTCGAGATTGTCGAGGTTGACGGGCGCCACCGGGCCCTCTCGGCGGAACGCATCGCCCGCCTTTTCCAGGAATTCGGTGTGGGTCATGAAGAGACCGCGTTTGAGTTTTCCAAACAGAGTTCGAGCCATCACACCCCCATGCCCGGAGAGGAGCCCGGGCCTCGCTGTCGCGATCGGTATTTTGTTGCTTGGCGTCAGCGCCGGCGTCAGAAGATTTCTTTGGCGATGACGTCGGCCGCGTGGCGCAGTCGGTTCAGGGCGTATGCCCTCGAGCCGCTCCGATCCACGACGAGCACCACATAGTAGCCGTCGGGCAGGGCCTGCGTCAACGTGACGAGTCGACTCCCCTCGATCACGAAAGAGTCAATCGGTCCGGCGTTGACACTGGTCGTCAGCTGCTCGAGCTGGCGCATAAAAATACTGTGGTACGCGCCCTCGACCTTGAGGTCGAAGGGATCGTTATGTCGGGTCACACATTCCACCGCCTCCCCCTCGGGGTCGACGAATATCGCTCCGACCGCCTGAGGCACATCCACCAGGAGGTTGGTCAGGAGATAGTTGAACGGCATTCAGCTAGCCTGCATACCATTCCAGCTTTCGTCGCGAGGCCGGAAAGCTGCAGTGAGATGTGGTGTTTGCGACCAAGAGGCTCGGCCCGGGGCCCCAGCGTCGTCCGTTGCGTGCGCCATGGGTCCGGAATCAAGGCGCCGCGACGACAGCGATGTCCCTCCATCGCCGAGGAGCGGCAACGACGAAGACGGGGACATGGCGCCGCAACCCTCCGGGCCGATGGGGGTCGGGGCCGATCTCTGCGTTGCTCGTCGTCGACGATGCTCGGGCATCGACTTCCTCCTCGCGCCTTGATCTCGACTCCCGAGACCCATCGGCGGACGGCACTGGGGACCCGGACCGAGCCTCGCGGGCGCGGACTCGTACTTGACGGTACGTGGAGCACCCCGACGGGAGCAGGCACCGCAGATTGCTGCAGATTTTCGGCCGCAGCAGAAAGTTGGAATGGTATGCAGGCTTGGACCCATCAAGACCGACGTGCTAACTCACGCCGAGGAGAGCCCTCGAGGAGGCTGCAGATTCCGAACTCGGTTCATCCGCGATGACCTGTTCGAGGTAGGGGCGTGCCTCGTCATCCCGCCCCATCAAGACGAGCACCTTGCCAAGCTCGAACGAGACCTCGATGGCTTCAGGAAAGTTGAGCTTGGCCTCCTCCAGCAGCACCAGGGACCGCTCCAGCTCTCCCTGTTGCTGGGCGAGCGAGGCCAGCTGCATATAGCCGTCGAAGACGGGGCTTGGAGGGACGATTGATCTGCGGAAGCTCTCTTCGGCGGCCCCCAGGTGGCCGCGCTGCAGGTATGTCAGGCCAAGGTTGTAGTTGACCTGTTTGGCGTGACGATAGGTGGAGTCACCGAGGACCGCAATGAAGTCGACCTCAGCGAGGTGGTACTGGCCCATCGCCAGGTAGGTAGCGCCCCTGTTGTTTCGAGCATCAGTGAAGAGTGGCACCAGTCTCAGTGCGGAGTCGAAGTAGGCAAACGCCTTGTCGAACTCTCCCGTGCGCAGATAGCAGAGTCCGATCATGTTGGCGTTGGTGGCGTTCCCGGGAGCTACCCGGTCAGCCTCATTGAACCTTTCGAGGGCTATGTCGTAGCGGCCTTGCTGCATCAGGACCACGCCCTGACGCATCAGCGTCAGAGAATAGAGCGGATCGGTCGAGGGTGTCGGTTGTTTCTTGCTTTTCTTCTTTTTCGGGGCGGCGGGTGGTTGTTCAGCGCTGGCGATCGAGCACGAAAGGAAACCGGCCAGGGCTATCGAGATACAGACAGCAGCTGCTATCAAGCGTTTCATGAAACCTCCGTCGACGCCGTTTCCTCGACGCTGAGTGTTGGCGGACTGATATCGCCCTCTTCGACCGCGGCCATGAACGCTTCAACAACCACGGGGTCGAATCGTGATCCCGACATCGACCGCATCTTGGCGAGAACGTAATCCAGGGTCATGGCTTGCTGGTATGGACGAGTTGTCGTCATGGCGTCGAAGGTGTCCGCAACGCCGATAATTCGGGCTACCATCGGAATCTGTTCGCCCTTGAGACTGTCCGGATATCCGGTGCCGTCCCATGTTTCGTGGTGGTTTCGGATGCCCGGAATGATGTCCTTGAGCATCCGAATAGGACTCATGATCTGAGCGCCGATCGAAGGGTGTTGGCGCATGACCTCGAACTCCTCATCCGACAATCCGCCGGGTTTGTTGAGGATGCTCTCGCGAACACCGAGCTTGCCGACGTCGTGAAGAATGGCGGCGATATGGACCCTGAAGACCTCTTCCTGGTTGAGCTCGAGGTGGCGGGAGACAGCCATCGAATAGGAACTCACACGCTCCGAATGGCCATGCGTGTAGGGGTCTTTGGCGTCGATTGCCGCCGCCAGAGTGCGGATGGTTTCGAGGAAGAGTTCCTGGTTCTGCCGCAGTGCTTTCTTGAGCTTGCGGACCAACGCCTCGATGTTGGAGGCCATGTTGTTGAAGTTGCTGCCGAGGAGAGCGATCTCGTCCTCGCCGCGAACCGTAGCTCGAACTGCAAGGTTGCCCTCGGCGATCTGAGAGGTGGTGGAGGCGAGATTCTGCAGCGGCGTGATGAGGCGACGGCTGAAGGTAAATCCGATGCCAAGCGAGATCAAAGCGGCAATGGCTGTGAACCCGAAGGTTCGGGTTTGCATGACCCGCACCGGCGCGTACGCTGCCGAGGTCGGGCGCTCCATCAGGATGCCCCAGTCGAACACTCGGACCGGTGCCATCGATCCGAGGACCTTTCCGACTTCAGTATCTACCGGGTGGTCGTAGGCGAGAGTGATTCGCTGCGGGCTGTAAAGGAAGTTCCTGACCAACGGCGAAGCGGAGAGGTTTGTTTTGCGGAGGCTGGGGATCGACGAAAGCACCGCATCTCCGTCTTCGTTGACGACGCTCACCAGGTAGCCTGTGTAGGTGTTCTCACCCAGCTTTTCCTGCAACGAACCGAGATCGAGGACTCCGTGCAGCGAGCCCCATACCTCGCTGCCGCGAGACGTCAGCGGGTAGGAGAGGAGTGCCTTCGGAGCCTCACCAGAAGGTACATCGAGGATGACCTCCTCGACCTGGTAACCGTCCAATACTTGTTCGTGTGCTGCCTGCATCGCATCGTCAAGAATGCCTCTCATATCCCGATCGAGCTGCGGCGAACGGACAAAGGCGCCTGTGCTGTTTCGGGGAATGATCTGGAGATAGACAAAGGCTCTGCCGGGTTCGCTGCCGATTCCCTGAAGGATAGACTCGAAGCTGTCAACATTGATACGGTCGGCCGCTGCAAGGGCCCGGGCCGTGCTCGTCAGCAGCGTTTGGTGACCGGAGATAAAGAGGGAAGTCTCGTTGGCAAGGCTCACTGCCTGCCGTGTCAGGTACTGCTTTTCAGCAGTCTCGAGACGGTTGTACGATGACAGGAGCATCCCCACCAACACCATCGGGACCACTGTGACGAGAACCAGGGTAGCGGCGATGGGGTAGGTCAGGCTCGATCGGATACGCGCTAAAAAGCCCATAAAACCCTGATGAATATATCATGACGGGGCTGAAAGTAGCGCGACCGTGATCGGTATGGTATTCGATTCATTGTATTTGGAGGCAATATGAGCCTTGATCGCAAAATAGCCGCTGGTGTTCTTCAGGAAGCCGCCGCCCTCCTCGAAGTTCAGGGAGAAAATGTTTATCGAATACGCGCCCTGGCGAACGCTTCGAGGATCGTGGAGCGGATCGAGGGCGATCTCGAGGCTCTGGTCGAAAGCGGCGAGATTCTGGAGATCAAGGGAGTAGGGAAAGGAACGGCGGCGATCCTCAAACAGCTCTCTGCTGGAGAGCATCCCGAAATCCTCGCCGAAGCGGAGAAAGCGATCCCTGCCGGCGTCCGGGAGATGCTCGCAATTCCTGGACTTGGGCCCAAGAAGGTGCGCGCCCTGTGGCGTGATCTCGGGCTGGTCAGCATCGGAGAGCTGGAGTACGCCTGCCGCGAAAACCGTCTGGTCGAGCTGCCCGGATTTGGCGCCAAGACTCAGGAGAAGCTCGTGGGCGCCATTCGCTTCGCGCGAATGGCGGGGAGACGACGGCTGATCAACGAGGCCTGGAACGATGCGACAGACATCGCTTCTTCCGTGAGTGGATTTGGTGGTGTCGCGAAAGTCGTGATTGGGGGCGAGGTGCGGCGTTGGTGCGAGACCATCGGTTCGCTGGAGTTTGTGGTGACCGCGGACGAAGAAGGGCGGGTCGGAGACGCCCTTTCCGATTTCTTCCCCGAGATCGAGCCTGAGGAGCCGTTCCGGTTCAGCGGATTGACCGAAAGCGGACTGCCGATGACAGTGCGCGTCGTCTCGGCGGCCAAGGCTACGGCCGCCATTCTATGGTCGACGGGTTCTGACGGTCACCTTCGCGCTCTCGTGGGGCACGCCGCATCAGCAGGGCTGCGGCTGGACGAGAGAGGTCTGTGGCGTGGCGATGCCCGAGTCGAGTGCGCCGACGAACGCGCGGTATACGAGGCCCTCGGGTGTCAATGGGTGGCGCCGGAGCTGCGAGAGGGAGAGGGCGAGGTGGAGCGTGCTGTGGCCGGCACCCTGCCGGAGCTGGTCGTCCCGGAGGACCTGCTCGGTGTCCTCCACAACCACACCACCGATTCCGACGGCGCGGCTTCGGTGGAGGAGATGGCAGCTGCAGCTCGAGACCACGGTTGGTCGTTCTTCGGCGTTGCCGACCACTCGCCGGTCGCCAGTTACGCCAATGGCGTCAGCGCCAAACGACTGCGCGACCAGTGGCGGCGTATTGATGAACTCAATGCCTCGATGCCGGGGTTCAGGGTCGTCAAGGGTATCGAGGCCGATATTCTGACTGATGGGTCCCTGGATATTCCCGAAGGTTGCGAAGAGGGGCTCGAGTACGTCGTCGCCTCGGTCCATTCGGCGTTCCATCTGGCCGAAGAGGTGCAAACCGAGCGCCTGGTACGGGCCGTGTCGCACCCCGCTTGCCGGATTCTGGGCCACCCGACCGGCCGCCTGCTGCTGGCACGACCGGGCTACGCCGTTGACCTCGATCGGGTACTTTCAGCGTGCGCAGAGCACGGGGTGGCTGTCGAAATCAACGCCAGTCCCTACCGTCTCGATCTTGACTGGCGCTGGGCCCGTCGCGCCCTCGATCTCGGTCTCAAGCTTGTGGTCAACCCGGATGCGCACTCGACCGAGGGCCTCGAAAACGTTGGTTGGGGCGTCGCGGTCGCACGGAAAGCCGGGGCCACGAAAGCAGACCTCGTCAATTGTGCCCCTATAGATGCTTTTCTCGAGCGACGGTAGAGCACCTTCGAGTACCGATTTGCTGAGATCTGCGAGGCCAAACCCCAAGCCTGAAGCCCCAGGCCCCAGGCCCCGAGTAGACCTCTCGCGACAGTAGCGCTAAAGTCGATGAAGGAGGGCTCGTGGCCGATCTGGTGCTCGTCGTTGAGGATGATCCCGCCAACGCAGTGTTGGTGGAGGCGATTCTCTCTTCAGTTGGCGGGTTCGAGGTGGTGTGTAGCGATGACGGCGATGAGGTCTTGAGCGTTATCCAAGAACGGCCGGTTCTGGCTGTGCTCATGGACGTTTCGCTTGGCAGGACCCGGATCGCTGGCGAAAAAGTCGACGGGGTCGCGTTGACTCGACGCATCCGCGATCTAACCGAGGGCATCAACCTACCGGTCATCCTCCTTACGGCACACGCCATGAAGGGGGATCGGGAGAGATTGCTCTTCGAATCCAGTGCCAACGATTACGTGGCCAAACCGATCATCGACCAGAAGGGTCTGGTCGAGCTCGTTGGTCGGCACATCAGGGCGGCCGAGATTGTAAGGTCCGAACTCGAAGCGCGGGATCAGCGCTGATGCCGACTGACCTTCCTGGAGAATTGGAGTCCTTTTCCGAGGGTTGGATCGATGCCAGCCGACCACTGCATTCGGCGACTCCAGTGTGGCCCGGCGACCATCCGTTTAAGCTCGATCAGAGCCGTGAGAGTTCGTTCGTTCTCAGCTCGTTCTCCACAACCTGCCACGTTGGTACCCACGTGGATGCGCCGCTCCACCTCGATCCGTCGGCGCAAAGTGTCGAGACCTTGCGACTCGAGCGCTGTGTTGGTCTTTCCGAGGTGGTACGGATTCCTGCCACTGGCGGCGCCATTACACCTGAGGAGTTACCGGACGGCTGGTTGCCATCGACCTCGAGGGTCCTTTTCAGAAGCGACTCCTACCCGATTGACGCCGCCATAGAAGGGGGTTTCTCCGGGCTGTCGGCGGAGCTTGTGGGCTGGCTTGCCGACCGCGGGGTGGAGCTTGTCGGAGTCGACACTCCTTCAGTCGACGTCTTCTCCTCGAAAGAGCTTCCGGCGCATCACGCGCTTCTCGAACGTGGCATGACATGGATCGAGGGGCTGTGGTTGGGAAGTGCCGAACCTGGGCGCTACCTCATGGTCGCGCTACCGATCCTGCTCGAGGGTGCTGAAGCTGCACCCGTCCGTGCCATTCTCAAGCCCATCAGTTTTGAGTTATGAGTTTTTAGTTTTGAGTTTTCCGCCACCCACCCTTTGTGGTGAGGGGGAGAGTTGGCAGGAACTCAAAACTCAAAGCTTAAAAATCAACACTATTCCCGGTCGGGATCAGCCTCATTCAGCAATCGTGCGACTTCCTCTGGCGGCGTCGTGTTGATGCTGTATCCGGATCCCCACTTGAAGCCCGCCAGACGATTGGTACGCGGCGCAAACTCGAAGTGCCAGTGATAGTCGTGCTCGATGGTGGACCAGTAGTCCGGACGCCCGGGACGGGGGTGCACATTCGGCGCGGTGTGGAGGACCAGGTTGTAGGGCGGATCGTTGAGCAGAGTTCGAGCCCTGCGAAGAAAATCACGCAGAATCACCGCCAGGCCCCACAGCTCGTCGTCCGTCGAGAGGGCGAAATCATGACGGTGCTCCTTGGGCAGGATCCAGGTCTCGAACGGCGTCGATGCGGCGAACGGCGCCATCGCGATGTACCGTTCGGTCTCGATGCAGATCCGTTCGGCGAGCCGCTGCTCCTGCCCGATCAAGTCGCAGAATAGGCACCGCTCCCTCCTGCTGAAATGCTCGCGGCATGAGTTGAGCTCATTGACAATTGCAGTCGGGATGATGGGTGTGGCAATCAGTTGGGAGTGAGCATGATGGACCGAGGCGCCCGCTTCTTGCCCCTTGTTCTTGAAAATCAAGACGTACCGCAAGCGGAGGTCTCGCCTGAGATCCAACAGCCGCGCTCGATAGGCTTCGAGGACGAGCTGAATTTCCTCCACCTGCAGATCGGCGAGCTCCAGTCCAGGTTCCGGAGTCTCAACGATGACCTCGTGGGCGCCGACACCACTCACCGTATCGTTGAGGCCCACTGCCTCCCGAACGACCTCGCCCTCGACCCTGAGGGCGGGGAAGGAATTGGCGAAGACCCGAACCTGCCACGGTGTGCCGTCAACTTCAGCCGGAATTCTGAAGATCTCCGGTTGGGTCTGTGCCTCGTTGCCGGCTGCGAAGGGGTCATCTTCAACTGCGATCGGTTCGGATGTATCGGAGAGGATGCCCTCGCCGGGACGTTGTTTGCGTTCGGGTGCAATGATCGTCCACTGGTGTTTGACCGCGCAATAGCGAAGTTCGGACACGGTCGATACCTCCGTCGTATTTTCGGCTGACGTCTTCAACGGCTGGTTGAGATCGACCGGCGGCACGA
>RCNC010004157.1_pt1 | contig 11408 bp, 9 predicted proteins | sample 2041301 | NCBI WGS metagenome assembly RCNC01 (sample SAMN09708231, study PRJNA481090) | Marine sediment metagenome, whole genome shotgun sequencing project. | biome: marine sediment; feature: ocean; material: sediment; isolation source: Sewage treatment plant 13A marine sediment (STP13A) ... | reverse complement strand
TCCGCGTCATGAACGAAGGAGACTACATTGTGCTTTGAAAGGGAATCAAACCCGATATGCGCGGACCCGCTGTGCTTGACCATGGCACGCAACTTCATGGTCTGCGAGCCCGGCGACCACAGACCTTCGCGCGACATATCGCCCGGCACGAACAGGGTCGTCGTGCCGTAGACACGCTCCATGCTCCCATTCGCAATCCGATCAATTCCGGCAACATCGAAAAAGAAGAAAGAACTGGCATCGTCGATCCGTGGCGTCGCGTTGCCGACGGCAAGCGTTGCATCAACCGACTCAATAAGTCCTTGCCCCAACGACGTCACGAACTGGTCGACCATTCTCGCCTGAGCGCATGCATCCTCGCCGAATGGCCAGCTATTCCTATCGTCAGGCAGATTCAGAAACGTCGGATCCGAAAATGAAGACGCGTCGACCTGCAGATAACGCTCCTGTTGCGACGCCTCGAACTCCTCTGACCAGGGGCGGCCGAGAAATGGACCCGAAGCCTGCTGGTAGCGAATGCCGAGCTTGTTGTTGGGCTCCCTTGTGCTAGCGATATCCCGAAGGCCGAGTAGCGACACGCGGGCGGCTTGATCGCGCAGCAGCACGCGGCAGGGAATTTCGTCGACGGGAATGAATGATACCGGGTCGAGGTCTGGATTCTCTAGCAGTTGTTGAACTGACGGGCTTGGCCGGTTTTTCGCACCTATTTCCTTCTTAATAGGGGGATTGGCGGCAACAATTTTCTGCATGGTTGCGGAGGCCGCGACCCGCCGAAGGGAAGCTACTCGAACCACGTGCGAGTAACCAATTGCGTCCAGATGTTGATCGCCATAGGTAGCAAGAGAAGCGTGACCGAGGTCAGGTTCATAGACGAGCATGAGCCTGGTATCTGCACTGGGAAACTTGAGAGGCCCGCAGGTCGTATCCAGGTCGTCCATCGCGATCGTTTGGGCTACGAATTCGAAACCATAGTCGGTCAGCGATTTGTCATTCATAAAACCAAAGAATCTTGACCCCTGGCCCATGACACGATTACCGATTAAGCCAGTGACACACCGATTATCCCGATTGACGATGTACCCCCGCACGTGGCCTTGCTGCAAAGGGTGATCATCGAACCAGACGGACAATTCGATCTCTTGCCCCTGATACTCACCAATCCAGTTTCCGACGTTGCTCAGTGATGATCGTTCAAGCGCGATAGCCGTCTCGCGGTAAGGTATTGGCGTCGGTGGTGTCGGAATCATCTCAGCAGCCAGCTTTGCCACCGCACCGTTGGCGCCCGCGCCCGCATCGCGCATGATGGCCAGCTCTTCAGCCGACGGCTTTGAATTAGCGACGAACTTTGCCGGGTTTTCCGGCGGTCCGTCGGCTGCCTTTTCGAGCAGCGCCTTGGACGCCGATATCCGGCGCAGTGTCGAATTGCCGACGCTCGGTGTCCAACCGCGCAATTCGATCGTATCCGGCGAGTCCACCGAAACGACCAGGCCGAAGCTCGTTAGCACTTCGCAATCCGCGAACAGATGGCTCGTTTCGCCTCGATTGCTGAAGCTGAGCCCGCGACGCTCAACGGCGATATCGTAGCCGAAGGCGTTTTGGTCCAAAACGTGGCCGTGCAGATACTCGCCGCAGCCCCCGTTCTTGAGGCTTGCGTAGGCGATAAAGTTGCCGGTTGTGCGCGTCGGCAGGATAGGACCCCGGAATTTGTTCTCGGTCTCGTACCAGATCGCGATCTCGAGTTCATCCCCGTCCACCGTGCCCTGCCAGGCGCCGACGATAGTGGTGTGCGGCGGAAATGCTGCGTCCTGCGCTGCAGCAGACATCGGTGCCACGAAAATGGCCAGAGTTAGTGTGGCAATAATTCTCGAACGGTTCATCGCATGGACTCCTGCACCTCAGTTGATGCTAGTTTCGAGAATAGCGGTCGCAGGCTGCCATGGCAAAAATGCCGGGTCGATTTAAGGGCGGTAAGACTGAATCACGAACGTCAAGTATTGGCCGCATCGAGCGCTCTCACTCAGAAACAGTCCTGACCCGTACTTCTCACTCGAGTTGGGCACCTGTATGGCCCGAGACTTGCCGTTCAAGTGTCCGCCACTCCAGAAACCTGACTGGTTTCCGTTGAGATGTCCAACAACGACGGCGCCGCTGTCCGAGTACTAGCTCCAAGGCCACACAGGTGGCGACATTCTTAAATACCAAACACCACTCTTCTGCACCATAGGCACATTTAGAGTTTTCTCGGTCCCCTGCCTGATGAGAGGAAAGGTCACGATAGCCGTTGAAGCGTTTACGTCATCCATTTTGATCTTGATCTCAGTAGCAGCAACCAGGTAATACAAATTGGTTTCCTTAAACTTGACCAGTTTTTTGACCACGGTACCGTTCTCATTTTTTTCAATTACTCGGGCACCTTGTTGAAGACGCATGGCAGCAATAAAAGAGAGTTCCAGATCAGCATTTTCTGGAAGAGTTATCTCCCCTGGCGTTTTTTGATCATTCTCATTGAGATTAATATCGCGTGCGAAATCATCCAGTGCGAAGGATAGACCCTCGCTGGGAAATATTTCATTCATCTGCAATAGAGGCATCATGGCTAGAGAAACTTGTTGAGTTACAAATTCCTGTCGATCATTTGGTGGTATGAGTTTAAGAAAGTTGGCAAAATCATCCTCCGTCAATGATTTTACAGCTTTATCCATAAGTTCTTGTGGACTAACCGCGCCTCCATCTGCCTGTATTGAGCACGACACTAGGGAAAACACAATTAGTGTACCTATCGTGTTTCTTGCAACCGTCTTTATCAAAGCAACATACTGAACCATGAGTTACTCCTAAACATTATGGTGTTGAAACGAATTGAGGTTATCAAGGTGCCTTGGCTCGCTTATCCCTTATTCGCTTATTGCTAACATCTATTGCGGCCTTTTGAAGCCCGTATTGGTACTTCTTTTTCGTCATTGTCTCTAAGTTCTCATCGGAAAGTTCCCCTAGAGCGGCGTAGCGAACGCCCTTGCTTTTATCAGTCATGACTACCTTAATAATTACGTCCTGATCAATAAGTTCCTTGACCGCAGCCGTGCGAATGGCTTCATCGGTATCGTTGAGTGCCAAATTCGATATGATGTTTTGATCCACAAGTTGTTTTATTGCGGTTCGTCGAATGGTCAAAGTATTGTTACTGGTCGCCAGCCCTTCGAGTTTAGTTTGCGACAATGATTGGAGAACTTCTCCGAGTAAATCCTCAACCTCAACCTTTGCATTCATGAACATGCCGGTGGGAACCGCACGAACTGTTTTGGGAAACGCAGTGGCCCATGATTTCGTATAGATCCCAGGTTTTTCTTTCAGGGAAAACGATATCGAAAATTTCTCACCTTTTATACCAGGAGCTTTTTTGACATCAGGAACTATGGGGTAGACTCCGTAGGCTTGACGACGACCTTTCCAAGTGACGCTAAGAAGCGTTAACGCGCCTGTATCGGAAGCTATTTGCGGATTGAGAAAAGTCGAAACGATGTTTTGAAGGTGCCAGGACAATCGTGTTCGGTGTTCCAAAGGTATGTCGCGAGCTGCAAACTGTAGTATGAGAAATGAGAAAGTTATGCGGCTGTCAGTCGGATTTTGAGCGGCGATTGTTGGCCTTTTTTCTCCAACGAGCTCGAAGATCCGCTCAAAGGCAGCGTAGTATACTTTTTTGTCTCGCTCCAAGATCGAGCGCTTCACGAGTTCGACCTGACTCGTTAGTTTTTTGACGGCAGCTTCTCTTACTATTGATTCCGTATCCTTAGAAGCGATGCTTTCTAGTATCGATTGATTCGATAGTCTATAAACCGCCTCCTGTCTGACGATCGAATGGAGTGCGTTTTGAGCGATTTCAGCGAGAAAGCGCTGCTCAGTAATAGCCTTTGTCGCGGTTCTCTCAACCGAGCGCTCCCCGTGAGATATCGCTAATGGAGTGAGCAGGATTGGGTCCGAAATGAGTTTTATCGCGGCCATTCGAACGGATGGATCTTCATCCTTCTCAACAATTTCCTTAAAGAGGTTTTGATCTGTCAAACTCGTTAGTGTCGCGGTTCGGACAGACGGGTGTTTCGAAGTTAGCGCAATTTCGGCTAATAGACGTTTCTCCTTAACCTTCTTTAGTGCCCTTAAAGACGTGTTGTACGCTGTGGCATGAATTGCTATCTCTGCGAAGAGTGCTTGATCGGAAATTCTACTAAAGACCTTTTCGGCAGCGGTCGAACTTCTGCATTTTATTGCATATTCCGCGAGAAGCGGCTCATCCACAAGTCTTTGCAAAGCAGCATGGCGTACATCTCCATCGTCATCGTCAAATGCGATTTTTGCTAGCAGGTTTTGATCGGTTAGCTTGGTCGTCGCCGCTTGCCTAACGCCAGGATCGCGATCTCTCTTCGCTACATGCTCTAATGTAGATTGGTCAAAACTGCCTTTTTGGATCGCTTTTTGTCTTTCCCGAGGATCAGTGCTGTCGAGTTCTGGTCCACAACCGCTCGCGGCGAGGAGAAGACATATTGCTGTTGCGATAGTTAGTAATTTCTGAGCAGCTTTCACAGGAATGAGATTCTTTTGAAGAGTCTAATGAGGAAGTTTCTATAGAAAAGCTATTTGGCCAAAACTTTACCTAAACCTCACTCTTTCGGCCCTAGATATATAATTTTGTCAATTTCAGCAAACCTTGGCTTTCCATCTTTTTGCTCGTGAAACTCCCCTTCTAGTTTATAGCGGTGGGTATCACCCAGCTTGACAAATTCCATAACATTATCGTCAGCATCAACCCATTCAACATCATCGCGGGTGTAAATTGCATATTCTTGGCTGTCGGCAGCTATAAACTTATATTGTGTTTGTAAATAGAAGGAATCTGTCCCCACGCCCGTATGAACCATAATGACTGTTAGGTGACCTTCACGGGATTCACCACCGCCGCAGCCAGTCATTATGAAGCCAGCCAGTAAGGTTAATAGGATTGATCTAAAAATACTTTTATCCAATACAATGATTTTCATTACAACTACGCTTTTTCTATCACGTTCCGATTTATCACGGCAATAGCTTCAAGAGGACAAGTGTTGTTACTCCGAAATTGAACATCATTTTCTCCCTGAATTTTTTTTATTGGGGTCTTGACCATATCACACGGGTTTTTTCCTTGTGTCTAGCGACGGTGATAATCCTGAACGTCCGGAGCCAAAACTACTGATAAGATGCTGAAACGAAGTTTCATAAGAATCACTCTAGACTAGATCAATAAAGGCACCCGACGTATGAAAAAATTCATCCAGGAAAACCCCACCATCGCATATGGCCTGGGTTTGCCATTGTTGCTCGTCGTCATTTTCCTCGTTGTCTCGGGACTACCCCAAATACTAGTAGCGAAGCCGCAGTATGAGTTGCTGTATGCCACCGGGGTCTATAGTAATCCGAACGTTGTGCAAATCACCGTGATCGAAAAAAAGGTGCAGGTTATCTACCAGGGCGTTGCCTACGGCAACGAACGGCCGCGCTTGTGGCGTTACAACCCACAATCGGGTGGGGTGCAGGAAATCGCGATAATCCTTCCTCCCAGCCCGGTGTGGTCCGGAAATGGACCGGACGCAGCTCAGCAACAGCCAAAAGCAACCGTGATCGATGTGGCCGATCTCGCCGGCCTGATAGTTGACTCGTCCAGCGTCGCTCCTGACGGCTACGAGTTTCGCACCGCAGACAATCGTTATTCGCGCAATATATTTGGCGGCCTTTTCTACTCGCGACGATACAACCATGAAGCAGTATTGACGAAGAATGGACGCAGTGTTCGGCTGCCAAATTCGAATGATCGATACTACAATCGCAACACTCAGTTTGTCGGTTGGGTACTGCCACAGTGATTGGATTTCTTATCCTGATCGTCATAGTCGCGATGATCGGCGGCGGCATGTGGATTTGGCCGTTTTTGGCGGGAATTCTTGGACTATCAAGCGTCACTGATAAGTCGGGCGCGCTGCGACATATTCGCCAGCTCATGGTTACCTACGAAATTTCTCCAGCCGAGGTTGAAACGACGTTTCTTGCGCCGGCTGCTGTCGACGCTGCCTCAACTCAGCGTAACAAAGGTGATATTGCCAAGACGCTCTTTGTTTACCTCGGTGCGATTTTTATCCTCGCGGGTATCGGCACCTACATTGGTATGTTTTGGGGCAGCATGAGCAGTGCGATGCGAATTTTCGTCACGCTCGGTATCGGCTACATTTTGCTCCTTGTCCTGGTTTCAGCGTTGTACGGAAATAAGTATCCCCGAGCAGTAGGGCCGTTGACGTTTGCCATGGTTTTCATGATGCTCGGCGGCTGGCTTGTCCTCATTGATGAGGTATTTCCTGGCAGTCCCAACTGGCGCAACGTGGCACTTTTTGTAAGCGGCACCATGGCCGTTCACATGGGCGTATTGTTCGGTAAATACCGGCGCACGCTATTCGCAGTTTTTGGGCTATTTTTTGTGTACGGGTTCATGCAAGTGGGCCTCGATATACTCGGCCTGTCGTATGCCCATATCGCTATTGTCCTTGGGGCGTCCCTGTTCTTGGTTGGCACAGCTTTGGAAAAGACACCACGACCTGTCCCGGCAGAGTTGGCCCTTTTGATTGGATCGTTTTGGTTGAACGGCGGCCTGTTCGATGTGATAGCCAACGCGGCAGCACCTAATTGGGCAAGCCTTATCATTGGCGTGAGCCTGGTCATTACAGCTTATGGGCTGCACACGGCCGATAAATATCCGCGATTGATTGGTCTGGGATATTTGCTTGGCTCAGCCATGCTCTATGCTGGCCTGTTCGATCTTGTACAGAACACGCCAATCGAACTGCTCTTCTTGGCGGTTACGGCTGGTATCTTGTACGCCTGTGTGGTTTTGCAAAGCCGGGCGATGTTGTTAACGACCGTCCTGGCGATGCTCTCGTTCATCGGCTATTTCTCGGCGAAGTATTTTGTAGATTCGCTGGGCTGGCCGGTCACTCTGGTCGTCACCGGCGTTATCTTTTTGGGTGTTGGGATGATTGCAATGCGTGTGAAGAGAGCTATTTGATCAGTGCTAGCTCGGTGCAGAACCGTGCGGCGAGAGTCCCAGCTTATTCGCATATGCCCCGGGGCTTCTTACCTCACAACTGCAATCGCGCGATAACGTAACCGTGGTCGCTAGCCTTCTCGCCTAGTTGACCTGGGAATGTACCGGTCAGGGCGTTGCTGTGGAGAATTTCGTACTCAGCCAGACGACCCTCGAGTTGGCGCTTGGCGATGACGCCGTGCATCAGGGCCTGGGACAGGCCGCGGTGGTTGTAGTCGTAGCGTTGCTTCTCGGGTAGGCGATCGACTAGGTTGATGCTGTGGTCGCCGATCAATTCATACAGTGTTTGGCTGAACTCGAAGTCGTTGAAATCGCCGGTGACGTAGTAGTCGATCTCCTCCGCGCGGAGCGTGGCGAGGTGCTCCCCGATCAATTGCACCTGCTCGACACGGATAGCGAGGCGTGGATCGAAGCCCGGTTGGTTGGGGGCGAAGAGTCCGTTTTGGTTGCGCTTGGATGCCAAGTGAACGTTGATGATTTCCAGCTCGCCGGAGCCTTGAGCTAGGCGAAAACGTGCGGCCAGTGGTTTGCGTGAGTCGGCGAATGCGGAGTGCTCTTGGCCCAAGCGCTGCAGACTGCCCGGGACGAGCTGCACGCGCTCGGGGTCGTAGAGAAACGCATTGCGGATGTTGCCGCCGGGTTGCCCTCCGTCGGCGCCGGCCTCCGGTGGCAGGTCGGCCCAAGTGTAGGTGGGACCGCCGCCGCGCCGCACGGCGGTGATCAGCTGCTCCAGCGTGCGCTCGGCACTGACCACGTCCGAGATCTCGGCACCGTCGTCGTCCTGAATTTCCTGCAGAGCCACGATGTCAGGGCAAGCCGCGCTCTCTACGATAGCCTGAGCTAAGCCGCGAAAGCGGCCCTGTCCCACGTCGTCGTCGACATCACGATCTGGGTCGTTCACCTTGGCGGGGTCCTCAATGGTCGCGTCGAGGTTGAAACCGTTGAGGGTCAAGACCGTCATAGAGGATCCCTCGGCGCGCAGGCTCGTAGTCTGCTTTTTCAGGCTAATCGCACTCACTCGCACGGGGCCTGTCACCACGAATTGGTAGGAGGCTACGCGGAAGTTGAGCGGTCCCACGACTGCCTCCATCAGCTCGGCACCCACGTCAACGCGGGGAGCCTGGTCGTAATCCAGTATGCGAAAGCTCGGCAACCAACGCCCCGGTTGGACGGGGTCGATCAGAACCCCGCCGGCTGTGGTGCGCTTTACATCGGCGTCCGCCGGAACCAGGACATAGTCGCCAAAGGGGTTGCTCGGAGCTGCGAATGTCGCCCCTGCCGGCACCCCAACCAGCATGCCCTCCAGGTTATTGAGATAGGTGCTCAACTCGTGTTGGGCGACCAAAACGCGCTCGGCGGTCAGCCAAACGGGTTCGATGGTAGGGCCATGTTCACTCAGGACACGTGTGCTGCGTTCCTTCAGTTGCGTCGTGGGCCTGGCGTCGTTATCGCCATTGGGAAGGTAGTCCACGATGAAGCCCGAGACTTCCACAATACTGCCCAGAGGCGGGCAGTCGCCGCGCTTGAAGACGAACAGCCCGTGGGAGACGGCCTCGTGCACATCCCCGACGGGGTCCTGTACGAAGAATCCCTTGCGAGTCCTTCCAGTGACGACACCTCGCACGGTGACGTCGTTCCCCGCTAGCGGCGAGAACAGGCCCGGTCCTTGAATCTTGTGTATCTGTGTGATCATTCGGTGAATCAGAGCTCAGTATCGTCGTATCCCCACGGCGCGGGTGGCGCGTCGATAGGCGTAGTCAAATCGAAGTCCACCCTGAATTCCCGACCCTGGCGAATCAGCCGGTAGGTAAATCGCTCAGGGTAGATATACATCTGCCATGTATTGCCAACGGACTGCGGAATGGCATTGTCGACAAACAGCTCCTTCGAATACTGATCCGCGGGGAAAGACTGCACCTGTGCCCACCCAGCATCGACAGTATGACCACCATACTGGGTCAGCGCGTCCTGCGTGCCATCCCTGTGTCTGTGGTCGTGCTTGAGCGACAGGCCGGAACCGGTCTTGGTAATCAGCCATGTGCGAGAGGCATCGTCACCAACGTGAAACGGAACTTGCAATTGAGTCTCATCGCATCGCCTTACGTGCATGACGAGTTTCTTGTTTGCAAAACTATCGCTGGGATCGTTATCTACCGTGACCGTTCCAGAATACGCTTTGCCGCAGAGTTCGCTGATCGCGCCGAAGAACGCATCTTGCGACGGAATAGAGGAAACGCTTTCTTGTGCGAAACCGGATACGAATAATAGATTGGAGAGTACAACGAGAACTGGCAATTTCATGGCTAGAATTCACACCGAGCGACAGAGTAGGGGGCAGAATACCCTAAGCGCGTAGTCTCTAGTATTACCAAGGGGGAGGGCGCCAAGGAATTGGGATAAGTTAATGGCTAACTTATATGCAAAAGTTAAGACTAGAGGGGAGTAGGGCGAACGGCAAGTCCTGACCCTTACTTGCCGCTCAGATCGATCTCACAACGAACCGGTACCGCGCACCGACGAATTAATCGGCCCGCAGTAGTATGAAGGTTGATTCATCGCCGGCGTAGGAAGGTTCAATGTAACGAAATTCAATTTCCGCAATATCTTCCAGGAAGATGACACTGTTGTTGTCGGCTCTTGCGACCTCGAGCTCGCGGGCCTCCTGAATAAGGTTCCCCCACGCCGTTTGTTCGGAGCCGACAAAAATTTCTCTGGCTCCATTGATGGCGCGGTCCAAAGTTCCTGGGTCGATCCCGCTCAAATCAAGGTGATCTGGCGAGACGGTAACCACTACAGCTTCAACCCGTACTGGTGGTGTTTCGATTCGCCCCGTATCGACTTGTGTGCGCTTGCTAAAACCACAATTAGCCCAGCTCGCTGGTGGAGATGAAGGTCGAATATCCATAGGCCCGTTCACGCTTAATTTTCCATTCAACACACTGGTTGGAGCCGACACGGCGGAAGCATAGACCCCATCCCGAGTGACTATTTCTGGACCAACATTCCCCGTTTTGGGATCTGTTACGAGCCTGTTCGCGCCAGGCGTCTCAACCCAACCCATAAACACATGGCTGGCACCTTCGCCACGCTTCAGAATCTCCAGCTCATTGACAAGTAAAGAAGTGGTAGGGCAGGTACTTAGCTTGTTCCCATTGGTTTGTTCTTTTCCAGTGATTCTATAAATTCCCGCAGAATGAGTAGTGAATGCTTTCTGACAAACACCGAGAGGAAAGCCATCGCCGTCCATATTCACTTCCGCGTCGCCCTTGAGCGTACAGGCTTCGGAAAATTCAAGATGAAACATCCCTCGATCCGTCTTGAAGAACACTTCGTACGTCAAAGTTGGAGGAGACCAGCCAGGTATTAACACTACCTTCATTTCCCCAATTTCGTCGACACCTTTTGTACAACCGGAAAAGAGATACAGCAGAGATACGTAGAAGGCTGTGAAAACGATTATTCTCATAGATGTACACCTATGTGATGTTGAACTTCGGCGAATAACTGGCTAGTTATTTGATGTCATTTCCAGAGGCTGACTGGAGAACATATTTGTGAGCGACAGGATCAAAAAATTGCTTAACTTTTAGTGTCTTCCCCTCTTTCAAATGAATTAACAAGATTGATTTGAATGTCCCCTTTAAAACGTCTATGTGCGAAATCGCAGAATAGGACACCATGGCAGATTCATATCTTTTTGCAAAAATTCCCGATGCAAAGGTAAAAAAGTAAAAGTACTTATTGGTTACGACATAGCTAAGCGCCATCGCTGTCCCTTGGGCTGAGATCAGATACTCGTCACTGTCAGGAAGGCTTCGCTTAAACACGAAATAAATTGATTCTTGGCTTAACTTAAAAAACTCGGCTAGAGATTCAGTACTTTCTGCAACCTCCCTCGCATCGGACCTAACGCTATCTATAGCTCCCTCAAGCCACTTTTGTTGTGTTCTTTTGATTAATTCACTATATGAGTCTTCATTAAACACAATGTCGTTTGCTAATTCATGATTGACAGCGTCGTCACCATTGTACTCAGGCAAGTCAATTTCAATTATTCTATCGTTATCTTTCTTATTGGCTTTTTCATCTAGTATCGGCGCAATAATGAATTTCCATAGTCCAAAAATATAAAAGGGCCATAGGAATTTGTTTGCCAGAATAAAATCTGAAAACATTTCGGCCAATTTAAACATCTAACTTTCCTTGCTTGAACTCAATGGATGCAGTTTCGATTGATGCCTAATTCCTGCTTCGGCTCAATTCCAGACGCTCAGCATACTGTAAAAAA
>RCNC010002862.1_pt1 | contig 11409 bp, 10 predicted proteins | sample 2041301 | NCBI WGS metagenome assembly RCNC01 (sample SAMN09708231, study PRJNA481090) | Marine sediment metagenome, whole genome shotgun sequencing project. | biome: marine sediment; feature: ocean; material: sediment; isolation source: Sewage treatment plant 13A marine sediment (STP13A) ... | reverse complement strand
ACATCGGCTCGCGCCACGCGAAGCGCCTGCGCTACGTGCTGGAGACCTGCCAGAGCGCCTGCAACAGCGTCGCCGAGGGGCTGGAGGCCGGCGACTTTCCGCTGGTGCTGTCCGCCGACCATTCCTCCGCCGCCGGGGTCATCGCCGGGGTCCGGGCGGCTGCACCGCGCGAGCGCCTTGGCGTCATCTGGATCGATGCCCACAGCGACATGCACAGCCCCTACACCAGCCACTCGGGCAATCTGCACGGCATGCCGCTGGGCGCCGCCTTGGGGCTGGATGACCAGGCGCGCGGGCTGATCGGGGTGGCGCCGAACGCCCTACCGGAGCAGGATCGGCGGCAATGGGAACAGCTCAAAGCGCTGGGCGGCCTGCTGCCGCAGGTCCTGCCCGAGGACTTGGTCCTCATCGGCGTGCGCTTCTTCAAGCCCGAGCACAGCGCGCTGATCGAGCACCTGGGCATCCGGCTGCACCCCGTGGCCGACGTGCGTACCGACGGCGGCGCAAGCTGCATCGCCGCGACGCTCGCACAGCTACGCCACTGCGATCGCCTGTACCTCTCCTTCGACGTCGACAGCCTGGACTGTGATCAGGTCTCGCGCGGCACCGGCACGCCGGAGCCCGACGGGCTCTTCCTTGACGAGGCGGTCGCCCTGGTGCGCGCATTCATGGCCGATCCCCGCCTCTGTTGCCTGGAGATCACCGAGGTCAATCCGCTGCTCGACGACAGGGGCAACGCCATGGCCGAGGCCGCCTGGCGGGTGATTGAGGTAGGTCTCGGGCAGTCGCCAAGCGCAACGTCAGCCGAATAACAGACATAGGCGGAGAAACCGATGCGAATCCGGGAGCTTTTGGCTGCGCTCAAGCGCAACATCAAGGCGCGGGGCCTGCGGGATGTCCGCGACCCGAAGAACTGGGCCGCCTACCTCGACGGCGCGACCATCGAGAAACAGGGCATCAACATCCCTTACGGCGAGATCCTGGCGTATGCCGAGCAGTTGGTCTACCGCACCAGGTCGTGCGCGGACTGCGTCGACGCCGGGGTCTGCGAGCACTGCGGCTGCACCATGCCTAAGGCGGCCATGGTGGCGAGCAAAACCTGTCCGCAACAGCGCTGGGGGAAAATGCTGACAGCGGAAGACTGGGAAGCGCACAAACGGCAGAACCGAATCCGCTTCAATGTCGATCGCAACGGGCCTTGACGCCGAGCCCGCGCAAACGGGATTTGATCCGACGCGATCAGATAAGGCGATTGCCGGAGAATCATTTACCAGATGGCGCCGGATTTGCGTTCGTTTTCAAGGAACGACGGTCGGAGCATAGTCGAGCTACGAGTCGAGCTATGTGACAACCGATGCGATGCAGAAGGCGGACGTGCGCGGGGCTGGGGTCAGTTCTTGCGCGGGGCTGGGGTCCGCGGGGCTGGGGTCAGTTCTCGTATCGTAGCATTGATCCCCCCTGCTTCTTTCGTCTGGGGGCTGGGGTCAGTTCCCGCGTCTGGGTGCTGGGCATCGTGACCACCCCTCGCCGAGACGATAGGCGGGTCGGGCATGGGCCCACCGCAGGTTGTCGAGCATGGCCAGGTCCACGACCTTCCAGTCCAGCGCCAGCGATGCCCGGTTGTAGGCGACATAGACCTCGGCGATGTCGTCGTCGGCGAGCGACCTGCCGTCGCCGTAGGTCATGTTCAGCGGTCGCTGCTCATCCGGCAGGGTGGTGTAAGGAACGGTTCACCTGGAATCCACAGGGCGTTCCTTGCCGCTGGATGCCGCGTCGCCGCGGCGCGGAACCTGGAAAACCCAGGCCCGAAAGAGCCTGTCCGGGTCACTTTTCGGAAGTCCCTTGAATGGGGTCACATCTTCCAGCAGCCGCCACGCGTCGCTACTCGTCAGCTCATCCATGGCCGCGGCAAAGTCGCTGTCGCCATCGTACTCGTCCGCCCTGAGCGTGAACACCAGGTGTCCTCCCTTTCCTTCAAGCCAGGACACCACTTCGCCGAGCATTTTCGCGAGCACATGCGTAGGCCCGAACAGACCCGCGGCGATTACCGCGTTAAATGGGATTCGGGGGGGCGAATCGACACCGATCATGTGTAAGAGGGCATCCCGGTAAACCCCTTTTTGTCGGGCTTGTTCCAGCATGCCTGCGGAGCCGTCCAATGCATAGAGATTGCGGTAACCCAGCTCGTACAACGCCTCTCCAACCAGCCCCGTGCCAGCGCCCAGATCCAGGATCGTCGCTTCCCGCGGCACGTATCGGGCCAGGGAATCGGCAGCCACCTTGGGTACCCGGTATCCATGCATGCGCTGCAAATCCGTATCGTATTGATTCGACCAGCGATCATAGACCGCCATCAGTTCGGACGGACTGGTCGTCCGCCAATCCAACGAAGCAGGCTTGCGATCCATCTTTCTGCTCCGCATCGGCGGGTGGGTTGGTCACGGTTCAGATCCCCAGCCGAGCGGAAGGGGAGGCGTCCGCAGTCGCACCTATCCTCGGCCGCCGAAGATAGCGCTGCCGACGCGGACCAGGGTCGCACCCTCCGCGATGGCGATTTCGAAATCGCCGCTCATGCCCATGGATAGGCCCTTGGCGTCGAGGTCGGGGTTCGCCGCATTGAGGCGCTCGGACAGCCCATGCAGCCGTTTGAAGACCGCTCGCAGTTCGTCTTCGGGCGCATTGAAGGCGGCCATGGTCATCAACCCGAGAATCTTCAGGTTCGGCAGTGCCGCAATGGCGCGCACCGATTCCACGAACTGCCCTAGTTGTTCGTCGTCATGCTCCCACTCGGCACAGGCAAATCCGCCCTTGCTCTGTTCGCCCGAGACGTTGACCTGGATATACACGGGAAGCTCGCGCCCCGCTTCTCCCAGCTCCCGCGACAGCCGCTCAGCGATTTTCATCCGGTCCACGGCGTGAAAACAATGGGCGTGCAGGGCCACCTCTTTGCACTGCCGCGATTGCAGCTGACCGATGAAATGCCATTGCAGCTCTGGCAGATGGACGAGGGCGTGCGCCTTTGCCGCCAGCTCCTCCGTCCGGTTCTCGCCGAAATGGCGGATCCCTGCCTCATAGGCCGCAACGATGTCCTCCATCGGCTTCGTCTTGCTCACCGCAACCAGGGTGACGTCTTCGCCACTGCGCCCCGCGCGCTCAGCGGCCCGGGCTATGCGATCGCGCACGCTTTGTACGCTGGATATCTTTTGGTTCATCAGTCGTTACTCGTGGTAAAAATTCGTGCCGACCGGAGCGGTCAGCGTCAGGGCTCATGCCCCATGTATCACCGCAACGGCAACCTCGCTGCGATGACCGAAGGGGCCGAAGCTAAAATCGCCAAACAGCTCGGTGAGCTTCAGGCCGCAGGTCTCCAACAAGAGTCGGAACTCCCCGGGCAGGAACACGCGGCTGCGCCACAGGACCACGCGCTCGCCTTCGAGATTCCCGTTGCCATCGTAAGTTCGAAAGTGGCGGTCTTGCTCCAGTATCTGGGTCGATGCATCGAATCGATTTTGCGTCCACATCTCGATCATCTTACCGCTTTCGGGGTCCGCCATCTGCTTCTCCTTGCGCAGCAAGAGGTCGTTGTTCAGCCAGTGTTCTTCCGTCGCTTCGGCCCAGGTGGGGAAGTCGATGACCAGGGTGCCGCCGTCGGCCAGGTGGCGTTTCAGGGTTCGAAGGCAGGCCTGTTGGTCCTCGGTGGTCAGCAAGTAGACGATGCTGGCAAAGGGGATGAAGACGAAACTGAATTTCCGCCCGAGATCGAAGTCCCGCATGTCCTCCTGGTACAGATGGACGCGCTCGCGTACCGCCGCGCTGCCGGCGTTCAACTTGGCACGACAGCGTTCCAGCATGGGTTCCGAATAGTCGACACCATGCACCACGTGGCCGGCCTCGGCGAGTGGGATCGCCAGCCGGCCGGTGCCGACCGCGATCTCCAGGACCTCGCTGTGCCCCTCGGTGAAGCGGCGATACATCTCCACGTCCTTGTCCGTGTTGGTGTACATCCAGTCGTAAAAACCGGGTTCATCAGGAACTTTGGGAAAAAGACTATTCATCATTCACTGTCCTTCGTTATTGAAGAGATGGGGTGTTTCCCGCGGCCTGCGCCCTTGAGGCGCGGCGCAACGCTGTTGGCCAGGCCCGCGAGCAGGCCGGCCTGGGTCAGAATGACCGCCTGCGCGGGGCCGAAGCTCAGGAGTACCGCGCCGCCCATGCCCAACAGACTCGGGACCAGAAGACACGCGAATCCGGCGTTGATGTTCCGGTGGAATGCGCGGGCGGTCTCGAACGTTTTCGGCAGCGCCCGCAGATTGCCGTCCATCAACAGAATCTGCGCAGTGTCGGCGGCGATGCCGGAGGCGCCTTTCAGTGACACCGATACGTGCGCCTTTTTCATGGCGATGGCGTCGTTGATACCGTCACCGACGAAACAGACCGTCCGCCCCTCGGCCAGCAGGCCCTCGATCACGGCCGCCTTCTGCTCCGGCAAGGTCTCGGCGAAGTAGTCATCGATGCCCAACTCCTGGGCCAGGTGCCGGGTCGGCGCCTCCTGGTCGCCGGACAGGATATACAGTTTCTCGATGCCCTTGACCCGTCTGAGGGCCTGGATCACCGAGGCGGCCTCCGGGCGCACGTTGGGCTGCACCTCGATGGTGCCCACCAGCCGACCGTCCAGCGCGATACCGACCCATCCACGACCGGCTTCCCGCAAGCGGTCCCACAGGGATCGGGCGGCCTCCGGCGCAACGATGCCAAGCGATTGCATGAACCGCTCGCTGCCGATCTGCCACCGGCTGCCACCAGCGGAGAGGGTGATGCCGAATCCAACTTTACAATCCAGCCTCTCCACGGACCTGGGCGTCAGCCCGCGTTTGGCCGCCTCGGCCAGGATGGCCTTGGCCACCGGGTGTTGCTGGTGCTGCTCGGCGGTTGCCGCGTGGCTGACAAGCTCGTTCTCGGGCACTTGGCCATGGCTGTGAACCGCGCTGACGTGCATGGCATCCTCGGTCAGGGTGCCGGTCTTGTCGAATACGACGGTGTCGACCCGTTTCAGCAGGTCGAGGGTGCGGGCATCCTTGATCAGAATGCCGTGGTCGGACATGCGTTTGAAATAACTCAGGGCGCTGACCGGCGCGACCAGGCGGATGCGGTAGGAGAAATGTGACTGGAGTATGCAGATGGCACTGGCCGCGCCGAGGGCCGGCAGGGCCAGTAGGCTGAATGCGAGGGTGGGCAGCACGGTCTTGTTCGCCAGTGCTTCGGCGCGCATCTGGGTGCTCGATTTGAGCTCCACGGTCTCGTTGAGAATGCGTTCGACGTTGGCGACGGCGGTTTCCGCGCCGGCCTTGTCCACGCGCACCATCGCCTCGCCGGAAAGCACCAGAGTCGAGGCGTAGACATAGTCGCCAGGTGTTTTGTCCGCCAGTTGCGACTCGCCGGTAAGGACCCGTTGATCGACCGCAATGGCGCCTTTGTCGAGGATGCCGTCCACCGGGATCGATTCACCGGCGCGTACCACGATGATATCGCCCTTTTTCAACTGGTCCACGCGGGTGCGAATGTCCGTTCCGTTCACCCGCAGCCAGGTGAATTGTACGTTTTTCCCACTGATGCCCACATAGCCTTGAGCGACGTTGTTCTGCACCATCAACGCCAGCTTTTCCGACAGGTAATAGAGCACGTAGGTCAGCCCCATCACAAATACGTAGCCAGCGGCAAAGGCGGTGAGGCAAGAGAACATCAGGATGGTTTCGATACCGACCTTGCCCTGCAGCAGGAGCCGAACCGCCTTTGTGAATACCGGCAGGCTGAGGTAGATAAAACCGGGGATGGTCGCGGTGCTCAGCACGGGGAGGGCCACGGCGCCGACGCCCGCGATGCCGGTGAGGATGGTCGAGGCGACCAGATTGCGGTGTACCTCCCGCTCCTGCCCGAGCGGGCGCGGCTCGGCATGGCAGTCGCTGGGTTCGGGCGCGGCCCTGGTTCGTCCGCATTCGGGGCGCGGTATCCGGACCGATCGTTGTTTGCGATGGAACCTCTTCAATGCGCGAAACGTGGTCGCCGCCGCTGCGCTCGCTACCATCATGGTCAGCAACATGGGCCGGTCAAGCGCTGCCGAGTGCCTGCATGCGGCGATACGGCGGTTCATGACCGCCGTATTCCAGCAGGTACTGAAAATATTCGTAGCGCTCGCCCAGATAGCGGCGTGCCTTCTCCATCAGCTCATCCCCGGTCAGCTCCGATGGGTACCGGGCCATGATGTCGGATTCGCGGAACAGTTCGTAGACGCTGGTCATGGCGAGCACGTAGAACAGATCGTGGTCCAGTTTGTAGCTCCTGCGGCGCTCCTGGGACCAATGGTTACGGATCTCCTCCCGGTGCTTCTTCAGCAGGAACAGGTGGGGAATCCCGGCGTTCCAGAGCCGGCGTGAAACCCTGCCGATCCGCTCGGGGTCGGCACCGTGAAAGTAACCGAGCAACACCTCGGCCAGGGGGTCGTAGCGCAGCAAATTGGCGAGCCTGTACTGGTCCAGCGCGGCGGGCGTGGAGAATTTGGCCATGGTGCGGTACAGCAGGCTGCCCAGGTCGCGCAGCGCATGCAGGGTCCTCAGTGGTGGCGTCAGATCCGTCATCGGCCGGGTCGAGTCCAGGTCGGTCAGCACCGCCCGGGCGGTGTCGAAATCGAACTCCAGGTTGCTCCACTCCGGCGAGTACCGGTATAGGCCGGCGGCGGTAAAGTCGTGCATCAGTTTGCCGACCTGCCGGGACAAAACCCGGATCGCCCGCAGTCGGGCCGTCTCCGATGACGGTGCGCCGTCAATGTCCAGCGACCTGAGCACCCGTTCGCAGTAGGCGTCCTTGTCCGGATCCTGGCCCAGGCGGGTGACGGCCCCGTATTGCACCTCCGACAGCCGATAGGGGACGGCCCCTTGAGACAGCGAGATGCTGGCCCCCATGGGCTGGCCGTCGAACCGGTATTGGTCGTCGTATTGGATGACCGCCAGGGGGACGATGCTGGATACGCCGGCTTCGGTGAGCAACTTGGCGTTGTCGTACTCCAGGGCCGCGCGGTCGTGCAGAATGCCGCCGACCGGCGCGACCTTGCCGTAGACGATGGCGTACTCCCCGTCCCGCGTCAGGCCGAAATGGGGGTAGGTCGAGAAACTCTCCAGGGGAATGGTGGTCGGCGGCATCGGGGTGTCGCTGACCGGCACCATCAGGGAGTCGCGGTTGCGCGCCGCCGCCTCGGGATTCCAGACCCCGATCCCCTTGAGCTTGGCCGCCTGAAAGCGGCGGGTGGGCGCCGACTTCAGCGACACCACATCCTGCAGAATGTGCCAGGCGCTACGGCCGCGCACCGAGAAACTCGGCATCCGGTTCCAGCTCGCCAGGTCGAGGATGTGCTGAAACTCCTGGTCGGAGATGTCCACGCCGTCATAGCGGCGGGTCACGGTGTAGCCCAGTGGGTTTGTCATTGAATGGTATCTCCTGCCAATACCAGGCATTCTTGTTTCATCATGTCGATAGTGGCCTCGAATGCACTCAGTGTGCTTGCGATATCCGCAGCCGAATGCGCGGAGGTCAGTGCGCTGCTGGGGGAGATGTCGACGCCATTGATCAGCATCCCCAGGCGCAATGCCTGGAGCAGACGCGCATCACCCCGTTGCAGCAACTTGCGGTAGTCCCAGCGGTAGGGGTCGAAATCCCGTGCCCGGATCTCGTGGTCACCGTGCCCGATCAGGAATTTCATGGTCGAAAATTCGCCGTATACTACCCAGTCCAGCCCGTTGCGATCGATGATCCGGTTCAGTCCGGCGCGCAGGCCTGCGGCCGATTCCTCGGCCATCCGCTGGGGCTTGCCGGTTTTGATTAGATCGAGCGTGGCTGTGCCGGCCACCGCGGAAAGCGGATTGCCGTTGAACGTGCCCAGGTGGGCGACCCTGGCAAGGCCGCTCCGCGCCGTCCCCTCCACGGACAGGCACGCCATGACATCTTCACGGCCCGCCACCGCGCCGCCCGGCAGGCCGCCGGCCAGGATCTTTGCCAGCGTCGTCAGATCCGGCAGTACCGAGTAGTGGGCCTGCGCGCCTCCGGGGGAGACCCTGAATCCGGTCACAATCTCGTCGAAGATCAGCAGCACGCCGTGGCTGCGCGTCAGCTTACGTAAGCCTTGCAGGAATTCGCCGTCCTCCGGCACCACCCCGGAGGATGCGCCGGTGGGTTCGAGAATGATGCAACCGATTTGCGGGTCGGATGCCAGCATGTGTTCCACGCCGTCAAGATCGTGCGGCGGGCACACCAGCGCCTGATTCTCTGCTGCCGCCGTGTCGGGGGCCATGTCGCTTCCGACCAACAGGGGGGCCTGCCAGCCGTGGTAGTGACCGGTGAAACGCAGCAGCTTGGGTTTGCCCGTGTAGGTCCGGGCCAACTGCAGGGCGAGCTGGTTGGCCTCGGTGCCGGAGGCGGTGAAGCGGATCTTCTCCGCCGAGGGGATCAGATCGACCACCCGCTGCGCCCACTCGGTTTCATAAGGGTGGCAAGCGGAAAAGTGCGTTCCCTTGCGGATCTGTTCGGTGACGGCCGCCACCACCGCCGGCGGATTGTGGCCGAGCAGCAGTGCTCCGTGGCCCGCCCAGTAGTCGATCAACTGCCGTCCGCCCAGGGACCATTTATGCGACCCGGCCGCATGACTCACATGGACCGGAAAGGGGCTCATGCGTCGGCTGTCGCTCGATATGCCGTCCGGAAAAAAGGCCGATGCGCGCTGCGCCGCCTGGTGGTCCGGGGCGAACAGTTCCGCATACCGCTCAACGATTGTCATTCTATGCCACCGTATTTCAGGTCTGGACCGGAGCTGTTTCCGAGGATCGCACGGGACATCGATCAGAACAGGCCTTTGGCCTTTCCGCCCTCTACCATGAGCATCTGCCCCGTGATGTGGTTCCCCAGGTGGCTGCTGAGAAACGCGATCAGCCCGGCCAGTTCTTCCACCTTGCCCAACTGGGCGGTCGCCGTGAAGGCGGCCATTTCCGCCTCGGCCTCTTCGAAGCTCGTGCCGTTGCGTTCGGCCATGCGTTGCAGGATGCCGTCACCGAGATCGGTGTGGAACAAACCCGGGCACAGGGTGTTGACGCGAATGCCGTCGCGCCCGAATTCGTTGGCCAGCGACTTGTTGAGGACCGCGATGGCGGTACGAAACACGCCGGACAGCAAGTAGGTCGAGTTCGGCTCCTTGACCGCATAGCTGGAGATGTTCAGGATCCGACCCCAGCGCTGTTCCTGCATCTGTGGCACCACCAGCCGGCACAGCCGGAGAACCGGCAGGAAGATGGTGTCGAATCCGTTGCGCCAGTCGTCTTCGGACAAGGATGAGAAGCCGCCCATCTTGGGGTGGGGGATGTTGGTGACCAGGATATCGATGCGTCCGAAGGCCTGCAGCGTCTCCCGCACCAGCCGTCCGGTGTCGTCCACCTGATTGAGGTCGCAGGCCACCGGCAGCACGGTCACGCCGGTTTCGGCACGGATCTGCGCCGCGGTGTCCTCCAGCGCTTCCGCCCCGCGCGCGCAAATCGCCACGTCGACACCTTCCCGTGCCAGGGCGAAAGCCGCCCCCTTGCCGAGACCCTTGCTGGCGGCACAAATCAGCGCCACCTTGTTCTTCAGTTGGAGATCCAATGGAATACCTTTTTGAGTGCTTGGGGGGTCGTCCGCCGGCTACAGGCTGAGCGTTTTTCCGCCGTCCACCACGAGATTGATACCGTTGACATATCCGGCCAGAGGAGAGGCGAGAAACGCAATGGACCAGGCGATCTCCGTGGGGTCGGCAAAGCGGCGGGCCGGACACAGCGAGTACATGTGCTTGATGACTTCCGCTTCCGCTTTGCCGCTGGCCCTGGCCTTGCCGGCAATGAGCCTGCGCAGCTCTGGGGTATCCGTCGCCCCGGGAAGGACATTGTTCACGGTGATCCCATGGGGACCGAGTTCCGTGGCCAGGGTCTTGGCCCAGTTGCCGACGGCGGCCCGAATGGTGTTGGACAACCCCAGGTTCGGCAGCGGCTGTTTGGCTGCGTTGGAGGTGATATTCAGAATCCTGCCATAGCCGGCATCGCGCATGCCGGGCACCACGCGTTGCGCCAACAGCTGTGCAACGATCAGGTGCGAGGTCAGGAATTGGATGAAATCGTCACTCGATTTCTCCAGCAACGGCCCGCTCGCCGGTCCGCCGGTGTTGTTGACCAGCACGTGCACCGGATCACCTTTCCCAAGATGCTCGTCCAGAGCGGAGGTCACCGCCTCGGGTTGGAAAAAATCCGCTACCAGAAAAGTGTGCCGCTGCCCGGATGTCCTATCCAAGTCGGCCAGGACCGGCTGTAAACGCTCCGCGCTCCTGCCCATCAGTACTACGGTGGCACCCGCTTCGGCCAGGACCAGGGCCGTAGCCCTGCCGATACCCGAGGTGCTGCCGCAGACCAGGGCGTTCTTGCCGGACAGATCGATCTTCATGTTGGTCTCAATGCGCTGAATCGGTGGGAAGCGAGGGCGATGTGGCGTGGCGGTCGCGCAACGCGGCGCTTTGCTCCGCTTGCGTCTTGAGGAGCCGCGCCGTGCTGTCGGCCGCGGCCTGCAGGATTGCCTGTGGATGCTCCATGGCCGACGAATCCGCCAGCGGATTGGCTTCCAGGTCGGTGGCGATGGCCGCCAACCGTCTGCGCAGGCTATGGTGTAACTCGGAGGCGGATACGGACCCCCTGCCGATCAGGAAAAAATGATCGAAAATCTCCTGGTGATGAGGCTTTACCTCCTCGACGCTGGCGATGCCGTCGGACTTAGCGCACTTGAGCAGGGACGCGCCCTCGGGGACCAATTTCTGGGCCACGCGGACGTGCATCTTCTGGCTCTGCAGATAGGCTTCGCGCATCTGTTGTCCGGCGCGTGGAAAGAGGGTGTTTTTTGCAGCGCGGTTTACCGCCTTGGGCAGACCGACGTAGTCGGCGACCCAGCGGCCGCTGAATGCCCGATGCGCCAGTATCATGGTGGGGCGGATGTGCTTCTGATAGTACGCCTCGGAACAGGAGGCGGTGTATTCGAAGGTCAGTGTGCAGGCGTTCAGGATGTCGGTGTAGAGCAGCAGGGTCTCGGCGTCGAACGTCTCCCGGGCATGCAGATCCCGGTTGAGAAACTGCCACAGCACCAGCATGACCTGATGTCCGGTGATCCACCTGAACCAGTAGGTGGCGGACGGGTCGAAGCTCGCGTCCATGCCGGGGCTGGTCAGCGGTTTCGGGCGCAAGCCGCCAGCCGGGTAGTCCGTCGTCAACTCGTCGTCCATTCCGGGCATCCGAAGGACTTCCGTGCCGTATGAATAGTCACCGAACATCATCATAGAGTCCGTCTTCGCGGTAGGCGTGA
>RCNC010002861.1_pt1 | contig 11411 bp, 11 predicted proteins | sample 2041301 | NCBI WGS metagenome assembly RCNC01 (sample SAMN09708231, study PRJNA481090) | Marine sediment metagenome, whole genome shotgun sequencing project. | biome: marine sediment; feature: ocean; material: sediment; isolation source: Sewage treatment plant 13A marine sediment (STP13A) ... | reverse complement strand
TAGTCTAGTAGCAAGTTACCATTGCGGTGACTGAAGGTTCTGAAGCGCTTGCCCTCATCGTCGAATAACTCGTTCAGATGCAGATTGCCTGTTTTAACCGCGTGTTTACGCAGGCTTTTCCAGGCTTTTTTATCGGTGAGTGCCATCGGTCTAGAAATCCTGTTGCTTTAACCAGGCTCTGAGCCCAGCCCCAATTTCGGGGTGATTTAACCCGTACTCGATATTGGCGAGCAGGAAACCTAACTTGTTACCACAATCACAGGTTTACCCCTGCATGCTGTTGGCCTGCACCGGCATTTCCGCAATCAGCGCGTTAATGGCATCGGTGAGCTGAATTTCACCCCCGGCACCGGGTCGTGTTTGTTTCAACAGTTCCATCGTGCGTGCGGGCAGCAAGTACCGCCCGATAATCGACTGGTTTGAAGGTGCGCTGCCGATAACCGGTTTTTCCACCATCGCAATCACGTTATGGCTTTCCCCGGATTTAAATGCGACATCTCCGCAATCGACGATACCGTATTGATTGACCTTGTCGTCGGGTACCCACTCGACCATGATCTGGGCGGCATGGTTTTGCCTGAACGCAGCGACGATGGCTTTTAAGTCAGTGCTGTGATCGCCATCGGGATGAAAGATCAGCACGTCGGGCAGGCTGACTGCGAAATCATCATCGCCGATCAACTCCGCCGCACAAAGCACGGCATGGCCTAGACTAAGAGGTTCGTCCTGAAACACGGTCGAAACGGTCACATCAGCTGGCAGAATATCGCGCACCGAGGCAAGCAGTTCGGTTTTACCCTTTCTTTCGAGCGCCTCCTCAAGTTGGCGTGCGGTTCGAAATGCGCTTCAATGGACTTTTTAAGGGTATGTCGGTGACCATGAAAACGATATACACTCGCGGAAACCCGGCCAGTGGCCATATAGCGGTAGGCTAAATTCTTGACTAATAGATAACAGTCCATGACAATTTAAGTCTGGTAACTCATGTTTTGTTTACGATTTCGCACAACTATTTCAAGGGTAATATTCAAAGGAATTTTCTTGAAAGAATTAAAAATGTACTATTCACATGCACGCTCAGAACTAGCTGCATTGTTACCGAGTGACTCACAGAATATTGTTTTAGAGTTAGGTTGTGGCAGTGGCGCAACGTGTGCACTTATTGCTAGTGAGAATAAAGCAATTGAGTTATGGGGTGTGGAAAAGTTTGCCGATGCTGCATTGGTGGCTAGAGAACTTGGCGTGATTGATAATGTACTGCAGGGTGATGCTGAGATCATCATCAAAGACTTACCCAAAAAGCACTTCACCCATATTATTGCAGGTGATATCCTCGAACACTTAGTGGACCCTTGGAAAGTTTGCCTTGAATTAAAAGATAACCTTACACCAGACGGTACTTTTATTTGTAGTATTCCAAATATTCGCAACTTGTCATTTATGCTCAAACTTATTTTTAAAGGACGATTTGAATATAAAGATTCAGGTGTATTAGACAGAACCCATCTACGCTTTTTCGCTAGGAAAGATGTTTATGAAATGTTTGACCAAGCGGGCTACTACAATATAAAAATTAGCCCCGTACGTCCTAAGAAAAAGCTGTCATATAAAATTGGAAAACTTCTTTTTGGTGATTTATTAACAAAGGGATTTCTTGTGACGGCGACTTATTCACCACCAAAATAATTTCTTTTAGAGCCATTGTCAGCTGTCATTACAACCGAATTGATACTGGGGATATAAAGTCGCTCACATAGTTTTTATCCAGATAAGCGAGTATCTTGCGGATCACCTCGGAGGTTTAAGTGATTAAAAAATTGAGAAAAATGAGGGAAAAACTAAACCCTTTCCACAATCCTAACAATACGTTTAGCATTTCCGATATAAAAGAAACGCTTGAGAATAAAGGGATCTCTCAAACTTTTGCAAAAGGATCTAATTTAAACTTCATCTATAAGAAATTGAAGTGGCGGCCTCATGGCCCCGATTTAAAAATAATCGATTACATATTAAACAAGAGTGCGACTATAGATCCCGATGAAACTACACCTTTATGGGGAATAATACTAGAAACTAGAAATCACCCTTTTTTAGAACTTGTCATCAATAATTTTGTTGCCAGACTAAACATACCTGTACAGTTATTTCATGGAACGGGGAATGAGAATTTCATCAATTCATCGGCATTATCAAAACTTATTGAAGAAGGTAAACTAGTTTTAACTAACTTAGGCGTTGGGCAACTCAACGCCCCTCAATACAACGCTCTATTTATTTCTGATAAATTTTGGCAATCGGTACGTGGCCGAAATAAAATTTTAGTTTTTCAAACAGATACAATTACTTGCCCAAAATCCGATTATTCGATTAGTGATTTCATGCAATTTGACTACATTGGTTCGAAATGGCCTAAATTGAGGCCCAGTGGTATTGAAATGGATGGTGGCAATGGAGGATTGAGCTTACGAGACTGGAAACAAACAGTGGAATGTATAAAACGTTTCCCCTCTAAAAACTGGAAAGCTGGTGAAGATGGCTATTTCGCATTCCACCTAGATATAATGGGGGCTAATATAGGACGAGATATTGATTGCGCAAAATTTAGTACACAACACGAATTTTTATTCAATAGTTTTGGTGCACATAAAATTTCCACTCTTGATAAAGATGAAAGAACAAGATTTCTAGAATATTGTCCTGAAGCAAAACATATGCTTTAAGCTTCGAAGAAATTATAGCCTGGCAAGGAATATCATGAATATATTCCAACGAAAAAAAAATCAAAAAGCATTAGTGAAATTTATTGTGGCTGGAGCTCAAAAGTAAGCGATCATTAATAATAAAATAGAAAGCCTTTGAAGGTTTTTAATTTTTATATACAAACGTGCTTCAATAATCCGCCTAATAGAGCTTTATTACCCATAGGGAGTCACGTCGATATACCAATACGATTGATAGAGTCATTCAATGGTGGTCAAAACCAGACCGGCTATCTCAACGACATTGGGCCAGGGAAATTGAACTGTTTTCTTATTCGTTCGAAGATTAGCGTAAAATAAACAATACTTGGGCATTACCCACAGCTAAGGCCATGGATACAATCACGCATATCTGTGCTGTGGAAATAATAATCAACCAGTTCACCGCTGGCTTTATCAATACACACAATCGTTGCGGGTGAGAAACCGGCAAAAATAAAGTCTTCAGTGATAGCCAGTCCTCGCATGTATAACGGCCTGGCGGTAGCTTTTCTTCTGCGACTGAAAAAAGTGACTCCCATTTCCTTGATGGCCCGGGCCACACTTCTTAAAAGAAGCTTATTGATACCACGCATTTTCCTGATATTTATGGCACGAATTTGCTTGCCACTTTCCAGATCATACTGACGCACAACTGTACCATGTGTGTCACAAACATAAACCACACCAGGTTCTTCAATCATCAGGTTGTGCGCATGTTTCAGATTTTTGTCCTGTATGACAATGGTGCTCTTACTTAAATTGGCCACAATATTTCTGGAGTGGAACAGGGCGTAAACTTCACCTCGAAACTCCCAAACAGCATTCAGGTGCAAGTGTGATGTTCCCCGGAAAGTTTCACTCTCCAGAAACTTCAGACGATTGTCGATACTCTTGTCAATTTCGAGTGCTTCAAGCCCCAGGGATTTTTGAAATTCCGGCATTTCACGAGGCCAGTATGATGCCTCCAAACTACCATCATCTATTCGATATTTGAGTGCTGCATCCAGCGGAGTGGATGTAACCCAAATTGAAGAACCCACAATCTGGGTTTCGTGTAATCCAATCATCAGACCATGTGAAAGTTTGCGCTTCAGGTTCAAGTCACGATCAAAAATGTTAATCGTGTGGTAATCAGCAACCAGGACCTCATCGCCAAGAATGCGGATACCCCGCACTCCACGTACATTGCCGCGCGCATTGGGATCATGTTCAATTGACGGCTCAGCTGGAACGATGGGCACTTCCTTGACGATGGTCTTGCGCTCCCAATCCAATTTGTACAAGCTTCCACCCTGACTTTCCGGTGCTGCCCTTGCTACCGTCCCAAAGTAAATATGCATCGTGCTCGGCTTTCCTGTCGTGTTTGTTGCTTATCAGGTGAATGGTTCTGCTTAAAGTGCTTTGCTGTAAAGCAAGGGTGCATTTTTAGAATTGGTAACCAAACTCCTGAATATCTTCATGGAACCACTCGGTAATGATCTTTTTGCTTTCTTCATCATAAAAATCCCTGTAGTTTGATTTATACGTTTTATTCAGATGTGGCAAGCTCGAATCAATTGCCAGGGTCTCAAAAACTTCATTGGTACCCTCATTCAGGTTTTCAAATCGGATAATTTTGTCCACATCTATTTTACCCTGGTTATTTTTGAGCCACTCTACCTGTGGATAGAACATCTGGGCCCTGTAAAAGTAGAAAGGGTCCTTGGGTTCGCCATAAGTGCAGGCAACCCAGTCACTAAATTCAATTCGTTTTTTGGCCATATTATTGGTATTCATTTTAATGGCATGTTTGTATTGCGACACCACTTTGTCCCAGGGGTTACGTACGACAGTAAATTTAAAAGCTTCGTCCCATTTTTCCTGTCCTATAATTTTGATGACATCTTTCACCGTGAGATGTTTACGAAATGGTTTTCCAATAACATCAATAATGCTGGTTCCCGCAGTTTTATTGATATGAACAAAAACATAATTCTTGTTCTTACCTTTATGCAGGGGAGAATTGATTCTCAACCCGACCATATCTGTATACTTCTTCAGAGTTTTAATTTTCATTCACTCATTGCTTTCTGACAGAAGCCTTTCCATTCAGGAAATGTATAACTTGCATTATGACAAGTCACAGGTAAATGCGTCAACGCGGCAGTCAGGCAAGCTTTGACTCAAGGCGTGGATACCAGGCAGCCTGCGAGATACCCCGTACCGCCATGAATATCAACACTGCCGCCCCCACTGTTCGTCGTCAGAGCATATGGCACCACTTGTGCCAATGAAAACCGAACCAACTCTTGATTGCCCCCTCCATCCACTACGTAGCTTGCGATTCCATGCTCGTCAAAACGCATCTCATCCAGTTTTACGGTGAATAGCTCCCCGCTCTCATCTACCAGTTCTCCTGGGTAGACCCACCCATGCTTTCCAACAATCGTGAACTTCATCAAGGCCCGAACTAGAATGGTCGTGTCTCGCATTCGGAAATATTTATCCACTGCCGGCAGGACTGCGTTGGGGTACTTTTTTTGGAGTAAATGAATTCGAAGTAATCATCTGTGAGGACGTATAGCCAGGCCACAGCATCTCCATTCATTAAATATTGCACTATGAAGGCAGGGGTCACAGGTTCGAATCCTGTCGGGCGCGCCGAATTAAAGGGCCGGGTTCTACCCGACCCGTTAACCAACCACCAAAGACTTCTACATGTCTGTCGCTGAGGGTATTGGTTTACAATTTTTGACTATCCTGGTGTTCCTTGATTCAAATGAATCCATCGTTTCGAAAAACGAATCAAGATAGGCCCCTGATTCTCTTTTGTCACCCCGCCCAAGCCCTGGTGATGTAACGAGCATTTTCATGATGTCCTCTTCCAGTCCGCTGAATTTCGCAAACAATGCATCCCAATCCGTGTCAGGATGACAGAACCCCCGGTAGTAGCGGTGTTTTACTTTCTTGATAGGGAGACCAGCTGCGGGGCTTGCGTAAAAGGCGTTGACCAGGCCTGACATATCCAGGTCGTAAATCACCGGAACATCCTTGCCATCGGGAAAACGCAGCAGAAATATATTGTCCTGCTTTTCGATGGACCAGTCCGTGTTGCCGACCATGAAATTGAAGAGAGCCACCTGGTTCGCCGCATCGTAATCCAGTCTCGCTGGGTCAAAGTCGGCTTTTGTCAACAGTTGTGCACCCAGGCGGTCAGCCAGCATTTCAAAATGTTCAGCAAAAAAACCGTTGCGGGTGAAATCGCGGCGCGGGTCTTCAGGGTTCGTATAAGTGATCTTGATGAACCGGACACGCAAACTGACATCGGTGACCAGGTTGTACATGTGGTAGCCAAAATATTCATTGCCGACGTAACTTTCAAATTCATCCGGCAGGGTTCGTGATCGTTCATTGTCGTCCGAAATACCTTTGCCGCAATGCGAGGTCAGGGCCAGTGTCGTTTGTCCTTCGAATGGCGTGCCAACCGTATCTTCAGCCGAAAAACGCACAAAAATCGTGGGTACCTGGCAGTTGGCCTCCATCGCGCGCCAGCCATCCCTGCGCCGGATGCTGATGGGTATGGACTGCTCTTTGCCAGTAGCATCAAAGTACTCGAACACGGTTGGCGTGTAGTCGCAATCGGGGTTCTCGCTGGGCCGGCACAGCGACTCGAAATCAACCGGCATGGTCAGTTCCAGCACCTCGTGGGAATCGAACAGTAATGAATCGGATGTTTCGGCGGTTACATTACCCGCAGCAACAATGAAAACGCAGAGTATAAAAATGTGGCGAATCATAAGGTTTGGTGACCTTTAATTGTATAGAGTCGAGTCGTAGTTTACGGTGTGTGCTTAAACAATGTAAGTCAGATAATTTTATAAGAATACATATCGGCGCCGTCGTTGTCAGTGGGTCCACGCAGGCAACCACATGGTATGAACTCATTCGACCCCGCTAAAAAGGGTATTCACCAACCCCTGGTAAAGTCCCTGAGAGAATAATTGGGATAAAATGTATTTGCTAATACTTATCTCAAGTAGCCGGAGTCAATAACAGCATGGATTTCATCACTGAAAGTTTACGGGTAGATTGGCAGACTTTTCTCAGTTTCTCACCGCGGCTGATATATGCGGTAATTGTATTGATTATCTTTTTCCTGGTTGCCCGCATATTCAGCAACCTGGTTGCCCGCATCATGCGTCGCAGTGAGCGCTTACAAGACCAGGAACGTTATGTGCGGCGCCTGGTGATGTGGGCTATCCGGCTACTCGGCGTGTTGTTTGCCCTGAGTGTCATGGGTTTCAAAGGCCTGGCTGCCAGTATGTTGGCCACCGGTGGTGTGGTCGCCATTGTTTTGGGTTTCGCCTTTCGTGAAATCGGTGAGAACCTGCTGGCCGGCATTTTCCTGAACTTCAGCCGGCCCTTCGAAGTGGGCGATTTGATCAAGACGGGTGGCTTGACCGGCACCGTTCGTGCTATCGATGTGCGTTCTGTTCATATACGTACCTTTGACGCCTGTGACGTATTCGTGCCCAGTGCACAAATATTCAGACAGGAGCTTTACAACTACACCCGCGATGGGCTTCGCCGACCCACGTTCAGCATTGGAGTCGCCTACCATGATGAACCTGAAGCCGTTGTGTCACTACTTCAAGATACCATTCGCCAGGTGGAGGATGTGCTGCCGGAGCCCAGGGCGTTTGTCAGTATCAAGGAGTTTGCAGATGGCTGGATCGTATACAAACTGTTCTTCTGGGTAGATATCACCATCAGCCGTCGTGGGCTGGTGAGTATTACAAATGACGTCATGATTCAATGCTGGCGCGTTCTTCGCGATGCTGGAATGACCTTCAGCACCGATGTCACCAGTGCGCTGGAGATAAAGTCAGCTCCACCGCTCACATTGCAGAAGGCGGATCCTGAGGAGTAGAGGTTGTGAAACAGATCATAAAGACCATCGTATTTTCCGCGCGAACCTTAGCTGAACCTTAAGATTTTCTTCAGCCTACAGTAAGAATGGGTGTGATATTTTCAACTACAGATATTTGTTGGAGAGCAGTTTTCCGGGCTACCCGTAAGCTGCTTGAGAAGCGAATACATGACCGGGCACCTGGATTTTAAGGTGGATTTTCGTGGGCCGTTAAACCCTGGTAGCGGGGAGATGGGAATTTCAGGGACACGTAAAGATCGAACAGCAGATGGTCAGGAAGACGCTCTGCGCCTCCCCGGGGGGTACATTGGCACAAGGGGCCATTGCGAGAATGCGAGAAGAGACTATGAAAATTAACATGAAATTTACGATCCTGATAACGACGTTCTTGTGCCTGATATGGAGCGCGAGTTCCTGGGCAGAAGATGATGCGAGCGCTTGCGTGGAACTGGGCGCTCTGGCCTATGATGACTGGACCAGTACGGACGGTGGCGGCAGTGGAATGCCGTCAGGTGAAACGGTCAATGATTATGTCCGTTGTAAATCCTGTCATGGTTGGGACCGCCTCGGTATGAACGGTGGCTATGTGCGTCGCACACGAACCGCTGAGCGGCCGAACGCCGGTTACGGTGACATTGATACCACATCACGCGATATTGCCCCCGGGATGGGTGACTACTACCACATCAGGGCGTCTGAAGTGCTACACGCCGGTAATGGCCGGGCCTATGAGGACGGCTCAGGCAGTTGGGTGGAACTGTCAGTTGACCCTACAGCGCATACAGCAGGCTTTACCCTTGGAAACCAGCACCCGGATTTCTCCACAACCGGTGCAAATGCCGGTGACAAGGTTCTGACCCAGGAACAGGTTGATTGCATTGTGGACTTCGTCAACTACGGTGATGCCGATCCCAAGTTCTACTTTTATAGTATTGACACCGATGCGAACCCGGTCTGGTACAACATCCACCCGGGCGCAAATGCCACGGCAGGCAAGACTTTCTATGAGCAGACCTGCCAGGCTTGCCACGGTGACCCGGCTACGGATCACAACGGCATGAACGGCGGTCACCCGGAAGGCGGCATGCTTGCCTACCTGAGACAGGACGGTAAATTCAGCGAGTTTGTCCACAAGGCCCGTTGGGGCATTCCGGATACCATCATGACCCGTTCAGCTATCGGCACACCGAACTCACAGAACATGATCGATGTGATGTTATACCTGCAGGAGTCGGTTGATTCAGGTTTTGTCATCACCAGTGGTATCAGCGGCACCTGGTGGAATCCAGCACGTAATGGTGAAGGCTTCATGATCGACGTCGGCAAAGATGGCCTGGTCACCGTAAGCTATTACACCTATGACAAACAGGGAAGGCAGATGTGGGTCATCGGGTGGGGAAATGTTAACGGCGACACCTTCGAGATCGCATTCGAATTGACCGATGGCGCCACCTACGGTGACGATTTCGATCCCCTGATGGTAAACCGCTACCCCTGGGGAACAGGAAAATTCACCTTCTCTTCATGCTATGCCGGTACGGCGGAAATCACCCCTAATGAGAATTTCTCGGACGAGTTTGAAGTCCAGACTATCTATTTGTCGCGCCTGACACTACCGGACAACTGCGGTGATGAATAGGTCTGAAAGAATCCAACGAGACTCGCATGGACGTCCCCCGTCCGTGGTATTCGGTCTCCTCGCAGTCAGCAACCAGCACCAGCTGGAACGCTGACAACGGCCGGGCGCCGCGCTACCCCCGCGCGGCGCCTTTTTTCAAATGTGCTTACCGGTGTGAAGCAGTATCAATTATGTCATTGTGTTCAATTTTTATTTAAACAGTTCTACTTCAAAAATCAAGGTAGCATTCGGTGGAATTACACCTGATCCCTTTGTGCCATAGGCCAATTCCGGTGGAATCAGGAAAACAAATACACTGCCGGTCGGCATCAAAGGAATACCTTCTTTCCAGCCTTTAATTACACTTTTCAGGCTGAGTGAAACCGGTTCATCCTCCGAAAATGAAGAATCGAAAGTAACACCGTTAAGAAGCAGGCCGCGATAGTGAACCTTTACCTTGCTTTTTGGTTTGGGTTTGCGGCCTTTGCCGGTAATCAGGGCTTTGTATTGGAGCCCCGATTCCGTTTCAATGACTTCCCTTTTTATCTCATTCCAATAACGTAAACCAGCATCATTATCGCCAGTGTCACTATCGGCCATTGCCGGAAATTGTGAAGACAATAAAAGAACACCTATCAAAACTGACAAAACTTTATTCACACTTAACCCCGGATGCCCTGATTGAAATCAAAGCATGACGCATCGCGGGTTTTTCTGCCAGTCAAAATCAGTGGAGGGTATGCAGCCTGACCCGGGGCAGGCTGCGATGTTTACACCTGGAGCAAAAACCTCAAGCGGCCTTCCTCTGGATATGCCTTTTTCGACTTGAAGAATGGCTACCTTGTGTTAGTGTCCGGTTACGCCAGCTTGCAACAGCTTTTTCAGCATGTGCAAAATCAACAAGATCATCGACTTCGCACCAGTCATGACCCTGAATTGAGCTGATACCGACCATACCCGCCACCGCCATCTCATCAATTGCTGACAGATACCAGCGTGCCAGGCCATCAGGGCTGGCCATCAGGGTCTCGACTTTTTGAACAAACGCCTCAGCACCCACCCGGTTAAAAACCATCATTCCGATCGATTCACCATTGACGATATCCAGGTTCAGTGTTTTGCCAACCCGCTTCAATTGCTCACCGTCGGCGCTGATTTTCATATCATCGTCATCGTAATCACCTTTGCGGTCAACGGCCAGTGTGATCGGATATACCCGTTCGCTGGATAAGAGTTGTGCAAGTGTTGACGCTTCAAACAGCGTGTCGCCGTTAACCAGCAGAAAAGGTGTGTTCATCTCTTCGCGGGCAATCCAGGAGGTGCCGAGGTTATCGGACACAGCATAAAACGGGTTATACAACGTTCGCATAGAAGTTCCCTGGATATTGATTCCGCTAACTACGTCTTCAACCTCCCGGTGATTAAAACCCGTCACAACAACGATCTCATTCACACCATTGGCGGCCAGCGATTCAACCTGATGGACCAGCAGGGCTTTGCCATCCAGCATCAGGCAGCACTTGGGCACACTCTCGGTCAAAGGCATCAACCTGCGACCCTGTCCGGCACTCAATATAATCGCTTTCATATCAACAGCTCCTTATTAATGATGCGCTTATACTATGTTTTAGGGGTTTCAGTTGCTTGGCATGAAAGGACAATGACTTGACCCGGGACTTTAAAGAAGATCTTCTATAAACCAGGCCGAAAAAGCGTGTCTTCCGCTTACGTTCGACTTTTTGTAAATGGCGGAGGCCTGTTGGCGTACCGTTTTTTCCATGGTGTTGCGTACAGAGGCTATCTCTTTGAAGCTCAAACCTTTCAACAAAAGCATAGCAACTTCCCGCTCGGTTTGCGTCAGGCTCCAATCTTTAAACTGATCTTTTAGTACCAGGCCCAACTCGTGACGTGCGGTGGCAAGCGCTGGCGGCAAGGTCTGTAGCTTGGCCTCGGAAACGGAAGCGAGCTCGGCTTTCAAGCGGGTGTTTGAGCGGCTTTGCCTCCAGATTCCGACTATCAGGCCGGTAATGAGGGCGAATGAGACGATCGCTATGGAAAGTTCCATCAGGACGTGGGCAGTACTGGCCCCTTCCCGGTAATCATAAAAAACATCGCCGAGGTTTCCCACGACAACGATTGCCAA
>RCNC010002860.1_pt1 | contig 11411 bp, 7 predicted proteins | sample 2041301 | NCBI WGS metagenome assembly RCNC01 (sample SAMN09708231, study PRJNA481090) | Marine sediment metagenome, whole genome shotgun sequencing project. | biome: marine sediment; feature: ocean; material: sediment; isolation source: Sewage treatment plant 13A marine sediment (STP13A) ... | reverse complement strand
ATCGTTACTTTGATTCTCGCGATGTTTGTGCCGCCGGACGTGTATTGGATTACCAATTTTGTCGGGCCGATGTTTGCGGCCGTCTGGGGCCCTGTCGCGTTTATGAGTATCTGGAGCAAACGCATTACAGAGCCCGCTGCATTCTGGGGCATGATCGCCGGCTTCGTCGTCTTCGTAGGTCCGAAAACCCTGACAACTTTGGGCGTGCTGACTTTACCGACTTACATGAATCCGCTGTTGCTGGGATTTATTGCCAGTTTCGTTACGGTGGTGCTCGTATCGCGACAATCTGAAGTTACGGACGAGGAAGTCGCCTACCGCGACGCGCTGCATATCGCTCCGCCTGAAATGTCCGACGCAGCGGCGAATCGACGCACCATGATGTGGCCGACCATCATGATGGTCTGGGGCGCCCTCACAACGATCGCAATAATCGTCGTGTACACCCGCCCCTACCAGTTGGCGACAGGTGCCGTCACAGAAAACGGCCCGTATGTTATTTGGAATGGCGAGCTCATCATCGCAATTGTTTTTGGCGGCACCCTGATGATCGCCGGCGCGGCCGCACGTTTAATCATGACACGCGTTGATCGCAACGCTTAGGTGCACAAGCCATGACTCTTCGCGTACTTGCTACTCTAATATTCCTCTGCGGCGCCACACTTGCCGCTGAGCCCGACGCTGCACGTTGCGAGAGCTCTCAGTTCAGCATCGACACCAATTTCGACGGCGGCGCTCTGGATAAGTGCAAGGCCCGCTCCGATGGCTCTTTCGATATTACGATCCGCCAAGAGGACCGCAAAGTTACTGTCGAACAGCCCTGGTTCGCATTCCGAATAACATCGAAGTCTTCTGGCGAACTACAGGTTCGACTGCACTTCCCCAAAGCTTACGCTCGGTATTGGCCAAAGCTGAGCGACGACGGGGAAACGTGGACACGAGCACCCGAGGCCGCTGTCGACGTTTCCAAGTCGAACAAAGAAATGCAGATCACTATTGATGTCGAAGCGGGCCAGTCGTGGATTGCTGCACAAGAGTTGCTGACGAGCGAATGGTATGCACAATGGTTGGCAGCGCTCGCTGAGAACGAAGAGATCCAGACGGCGGTCATTGGACAGAGCGTTGACGGACGACCGATTAATCTCGCCAAGACGGCTAACAAACCCGAAGTGGTTCTATTGATTGGTCGCCAACATCCGGCCGAAGTACCCGGCGCTATGGCAATGCGTGACTTTGTTGATGTTGTTATGGGCGACACGGAACTCGCGCGGCAATTTCGGCAGCGATTCTGCGTGCTCATCGTGCCGTTGCTGAACCCGGATGGTGTAGCCAACGGCCACTGGCGCCACAACTCAGGACAGACTGATCTAAACCGCGATTGGGGAATTTTCAAGCAACCTGAGACACGCGCTGTTGCGGCTTTGCTCAGCGGTCTCGACAAGCTCGAGATGCAGCCGCGGCTCATGTTGGACTTTCATGCCACCAAATTTACCGACACGCTCTTGTTCTACACTCAGGCAACCGAGGAAGAAACCGATCCGGCCAAGTTTGATGTAAATTGGTTTGCGAAAGTCAGAGAGCGGCTACCCGACTTCGAATTTGTACACGATCCACGACCGAGCGCGACCAATCCGAATACCAAAGGGTACTTCTATCGCACCTACGGCATTCCAGCATTCACCTACGAACTTGGCGACGAGGCGGACCGCGCTGAATTACATGCGACTACGCCGATATTCGCCGAAGAGATGATGCGCGAATTGCTTAGCCGAAAACCTTAGGCACCAGGAACATCGCAATAATCGATACCATGATGATGCCGAACAGGTTGAGGAACAGCCCGGCCCTGACCATTTGCGGAATGCTGACCTGACCGGTTGCGAATACGATCGCGTTCGGTGGTGTCGCAACAGGCAGCATGAAGGCGCAGCTCGCAGCGATGGTGATCGGCACCGTTAACATCAACGGCGGTACGCCAGCCTGGATAGCAATTGCACCCATCACGGGCAACAGCGTCGCGGTTGTCGCGAGATTGCTGGTTAGCTCAGTCAGAAAAATAACGAGCGCAACGGCAGCAATAACCAATGCCGCAATACCGAATCCATTCAGTGGTGCCAGACTCTCGCCCAGCCATAACGCCAGACCGGTATTCGAAACAACCGCCGCCAGACTCAGGCCTCCACCGAACAATATAAGAACGCCCCAGGGCAATCGTGACGCGTCATGCCACGTCATCAGCTGCGGCTGCGACTTGTTGCCGCTGGGCAGCATGAAGAACAGCACCGCTGCTGTCATGACGATGCCGGAATCGCTAACGCCTGTTAGCCCAATAAGATCGGTTAACGGGCGTCGTAACATCCAACAAAAGATAACCGTCACGAATATGGCGCCAACTCGCTTCTCCGGCGTCGTTATCGGACCCATTTCCGCACGCAGCCCGTTAAGGTGATCACGAACCGCCGCATTCGCCGGAAAGTTGACGGGGTGCAGATATCGGGTGAGCAGCAGCCAGGCAGCCGGCAACATGATTACTGTGAGCGGGACTCCGACCAACATCCAGCGTGCGAAACTGATCTCGATACCGTAGTTGTCGGCCATGTAGCCAATGAGTAATGCGTTCGGGGGTGTGCCAACCAGCGTTGCCAGGCCGCCGATACTCGCTGAGTAGGCGAGACCGAGCAACATAGCGAGCTGAAAGTCTGAGCGCGCCTTGTCGGAAAGATCGGTCACGTTGTCGCGGATAACCGCAATGACAGAAAGCACGATGGGTAGCAACATCATTGTGGTCGACGTATTCGTCATCCACATACTGAGCATCGCACAGACAAACATGAACCCGCCGACCAGCCGACGGCCGTCTGTTCCAGTGCGATCAAGAATCGCGAGCGCAATGCGACGATGTAAATTCCAGCGTTCCAATGCCAACGCCATAATAAAGCCGCCGAGGAACAGGAAAATAATCGGATTTGCGTATGGGGCGGCGGCTTCTCGAAGGGTTGTTATGCCCAGCGGTTCGAACAATACCAGCGGCAGGAACGCCGTAACCGGCACCGGAATCGCTTCGGTCGCCCACCAGATAGCCATCCATAGCCCAACCGCCGCGGCATACCAGGCCTGCACGTTCATCGCCTGCTGGAAATCACTGGTCGCCAGCATCACTGCAAATATTGCAGGTCCGGCGATCCGACCGATTAACTGATATCGCTCGAGCGGGCGATTAACCGAAGGCTCTGCTGCTGTAGGTGATGAGTTGATTGTTGTGATCCCGGACGGCCGCGAGCAAGGAACCATGAAGGTTCCTTGCTGCGATCGTCAACAGACTAGAAGTCCAGTCGGATGTCTGCGTAGAAACTACGGCCGAGGTCCGTATGTACGTCGGAGAAGTAACCGAAGCGACTACTCGATAACGGTGCACGCTCGTCAAGGATATTGTTCATGCCGAGACGAACTCGAGCATCGGTCTCACCGAACGTACCAAAACTGTAATCAACTGAAGTGTTGAAGGTTTGATACGACGGCAGAATCCACGGGGATCCGTCACTACCCACTCCAGGACGAGTTTCGATGACACTACTGGTGTAGGTACCGGTGAGCGAAGCACCCCAGTCATTCCGAGTCCAACGAACTCGAATTGTCTGCTTCTCACGCGGATTGCCATTCAGACGCATCAAATCGGCGAATCCAACGACCGGTACGTCCGCTGGCAACACGCCGCTTTCTTTGGCGTCGAGCAGCAACTGCGCAGGGCCACTGGCCACTTGCTCATATTCATCCAGGAATGCGGCAACATAACGAAAATTCCAGTTGCCCATGAATGTGTCGAAGTTGTAATAAACGGCGATGTCGTGGCCACTCACATTGCGTGAATCCAGGTTTTGATATTTATCGTCCACTCGCGATACCGCAGCCGACGGACAAATACCAGCGTCCAAATAGAGCTGCGCTTCATCGGGATCCAATCCAGCCGGATCGCCACGAACAATGGCCGGATTACCTACAACACTGGCGCAATTGGCGGTTCCCTGCTCTAGCAAAAACAACAGGTCGAGTGCGGTGTGATTTTCCTCACCGAACAATCCAATAGTGTCCTCTTTCTCGATCTTCCAGTAATCCACTGTAAACGTCAGGTTGTCGGTTGCATCCCATACGAAGCCGATCGACGTATTGTCTGACTGCTCCGGAATCAAATCGTCACTACCACCAGCGGTACGTTGCATACCGTAACGGCAGTCAAGTAAGTCTTCGTCCGGATCAGCTTGAAAGCAGACAAAGTCGTCGCGTGTATTTGAACGTGCGACGCCCGACTCGTTGACCGTTACCAGATTTGGCACCCGGTATGCCTGCGACCAGGAGCCGCGGATCAGGAGCGGTTCAAATACGCGCCAACCGAATGCGATCTTACCCACGGTGGTGTCACCGACATCGGAGAAGTCCTCGTAGCGTAATGCTAGCTGGACATCCAGATTGCTAAACACCGGCACCTGCATCTCACCAAAAACCGAAACAACGTCGCGAGACCCACTGCTGTCGGACGTTGGGCTGGAGTTCAAGACATCCGATACAAACGGGAACGTATTGCCGCTGTTGTCGACAAAATTGATTCCGCCGTTAAGACGCGGATCGCGTTCGTCGAGGAAGGACTCTTCGCGCCATTCGATACCGCCCAGCAAACCTACAGGTCCTGCCGGAAGTTCAAAAATATCCGGTTTGGACATACGGAAATCGAGTGTCGTCAGCTCTGTCTCATTGTCGCGGCGAACATCGATCAGCATTCGATCGATGTTGGTGTCGATAGCACCGCTGAATGCGTTGTAGCCCGCTGGCGTCGGGTCATTAAGCGCCTCTTGCAGTAAGGTATTTGAGATTCGGTTGTGCGTAATGTCTTCTTTAGACGCTCTGGACCAGCTAGCGGCACCTTCCCAGTCCCAGTCGCCCAGTTGGCCACGCAAACCGGTCAAGACTCGAAAAGTTTCGCCGTCATTGTCGACCAGGCGCGGCGCATCCGTCCAACGGTAGTTGTCGAGGACCATCTCGAGGCCCTCGCAGGGTACGTCTGTACCGATGATGCTATCGGGCAGGCGCGCAGAAGAGCCACAGGCGCCGAGCGGATTCCAATAGGCATCCGGCGCAATACTGTACTTGGAGACCGCACTTAGTCGGGTCGAAGCGTGACGTACCGTGAACGTGTCAGACATATACGCTGAAACTTCAGTAAAACTTTCCATGCCGCTTTTGAACTCATGATTCAGAGAAGCGTACAAATGCGTGCGCGTCAGATCGGAATACAGGTCACGATCGCGGTTGTTGTTATAGCGATAGATATCATTGCCATCTGCTGCAAAACAGACGTTCGGGTATTGCGGGTCGGTGAACTCACAATTTGGATCGCCAACTGGGTAAGTATTGAATTCACCACTACCATCAAAGAAGTCGTTTGGGTCCGTTATGCCGGATACGCTGGAGCTCACGTCATATTGACCGTATTCCGAATTGGCACTTGAACGCCGGAACGAGGTATCACCTTCAAACGGATCACCTGCTGGAATCAAGCGGCGAAAATCATCATCCGCCCACTTGGGGTCGTCCTGTGAATTCACGGGCTGGCGGTCGTAGTAGCTGCCGAAGACACTGAAGTTGGTGCGGCCACCATTAAAATCTTTGCCGAACTCAAAACTGATTTTGTAATCGTTTCTCGGCAGGCCTTCCCAGTCCGCATAGCGCGCACGTACATTGAAGCCTTCAAAATCGTCCTTCATGACGTAGTTGACGACACCAGCAACGGCGTCTGCACCGTAAATAGCAGAGGCGCCGTCACGCAAAACTTCCATTCGCTCAAGCCCGAACACCGGCATCGACTGCGAGTTGACCGTGTTGACCGGAATAAAGCTGCCGCCGACGGCTTCGGTCTGATAGGCGGCCGCATTTACCAAACGCCGACCATTGAGCAATACCAGAGTATTGCCAGTGCCCAGGTTGCGTAGGTTGAAAGCACCAATATCGCCACGAGCGGCGTTAACACCACCGCTAATATTTTCGGATTCTGCGAAGAAGTTTGAGCCTTGCTCCGCCATGAACTGCAGTAGCTCATCGCCAGAGTCGATACCCAGGTCTTCGATGTCGTCCGAGGTAACCACTGAAACCGCTAAGGCCTCAGAAATATTGGCGCCACGAATCTGTGTACCGACCGTTATGATCTCTTCGAGAGGCTCATCGTCGTCACTATCTTCCTGGGCATTCGCAGTACCCATTGCCAGAGGCAATGCTGCGAGCAGTAGGCTGAAGCGGCGGAAACCGCACGGAAATTTGCTTACGAATGACATGATATCTCCCCCTGCAAAATTGCCGGATTCATTGTCCGGGCCGGGCGCAATTGCGCCGCTATGGTATGTAACGCGCCAGCGGATCTAAATCCGCCATACTCAGCGTCGAAACTAGCAACCTCGGCTATGCCACGCCAATGCCATGATTTGTCTCTCCCATAGACAAAGGTTATGTTCGGCCTTGTATACGTCCTCGTTTTAGGAGTAAAACGAGGCTAGCTATAACTTATTGTTATAAGGGTCGGAATCCATGCGCCTGCGACAAATTGAGGTATTCCACGCGATTTACACGAGCGGCTCCATGACCAATGCGGCCAAACTACTCAATGTATCGCAGCCGTCGGTTAGCAAAGTGCTTGCACATGCCGAGCAGCAGCTCGGCTACGCCTTGTTTGATCGAACCCGCGGCAAGCTCGTCGCGACACCCGAGGCGCACCGTTTGTTCGGCCTGGTGTCCGCTGTTTTCGATGACGTTGAGCAATTGCGGCACGTCGCCCAGAATTTGCGCGCATCAGATGCCGGCAAGATTCGAATTGCCGCAACCCCGGCGTTCGGCCTTGACCTGATTCCTACTGCCGTTAGCAGCTACCTCGAACAACACCCTGAAACGGGTTTTGAAATCGAAACTCTGCACCACGATGAAATCGCTGGCGCCTTGTTGGAGTCAAGAGTCGATATCGGTCTGGCGTTTGATTCTGTTCCGGCACCTGGACTCGTCAAAGAATCGATCGCTGAGGGGAAATTTTTCGTAATCGCACCACCGCAAGTCGATTTTGGCAACGACGATCGAGTCACGGTGACGATGCTCGCCGACTTACCGTTCATCAGTCTTAGCGGCCGCGGTCCACTCGGGAGGCTGCTATCCAGTCACATTGATAGCCACGATGTGACACTAAAGAAGATTGTCTTCACCGAGACTTATCACGTCGCGAAGGCCCTTGTCGCACGCGGCGCCGGCGTTTCGATCGTCGACGCGATCACGGCGCACTCCGCCGACTTCGATAACGTCAATCGCTGGCCTCTCGAACCACCACTGCGTTACTCGGTGGATGTGCTAAGCGCAGATGCAATGCCATTAAGCATCGTTTCTCGCCGCTTTATCGACCACCTGAAAAGTGTGGCACTGAAATACTCGGTATGCGCCCCGGTTATGGGCACCCCATAAATCGCCATTGGAAGGAAATGAATACGCGTGCGTAACATGGCCGCCAGTTTTCTGACTCGAGAGTTTTATGCAGGTCGCAGTTCTTGGAGCTGGTGTTGTCGGGGTTACGACGGCTTACTATCTAACTGAAGCTGGCTACAGCGTCACTGTGTTCGATAGCGAAGACCAGGTTGCCAGCGGCTGCAGTTTCGCGAACGGCTCGCAGCTCAGTTACAGCTATACCGATGCCATGGCGACGCCCGCCTTTCTAGCGAAGCTGCCGCGTATTCTCGCCGGTCACGACGCCGGCATCCGCTATCGTGCTCCATTGTCCGTTGACATGTTGCGCTGGGGAAGCGCGTTCCTTGCACAGTGCACCAGCAAGAAAGCGATGGCGAATACGCTAGCATCATTGCACATGGCACAGCGCTCCAAAGAATTGCTGTCGCACTTGAAGAAACGTCTCAACGACGAGTTTTCGTATCGTGCCGCCGGCAAAATCGTACTCCTCGGCGATAACAAGGACATCCAGCACGCACAGCGAAACTGCGAACTCAAAACCACGCACGGCTCGGAAAGCAACGTTATTAGTCTAGAGGAAGCCCGGCAGATCGAGCCGGCGATTGCGCACATGACGGGCGACTACGTTGCTGCGGTGCATGCACCCGGTGACGACGTCGGCGATGCCAACGCATTCACACGATCACTCGCGCATTACTTAGCCAGGAACACTGATTGCCAGTTTCAACTCAACACCAACATTGCCAAACTGATAACGGAAAAAAAGAGTATCCACCGTGTAGCCACTGACCGCGGCGAGTTCAGAGCTGATGCGGTCGTCGTTTGTCTCGGCGCTCGCAGCCCGTCGCTACTGAAATCCTTGGGAATCAGTCCGAAAATATTGCCGGCCCGTGGCTATAGCATTACGGCGAAGCCTGGCCCGAAAGCAAATTCGGTAAGCATTACGGACCTCGCCGGCCGATTCGTCATTAGCCGCAACGGCAACGACATGAGAATCGCAGGATTTGCTGACTTCGTCGGCTTTGCCACAGAATGCGACCAACATCGTATCGATCAATTAACTGATCTGGCTCACCGCAGAGCACCGCAGGCCGCCGATTATTCAACCCAGCCCATTCAGTCCTGGGGCGGCTTTCGCCCGCTCACACCGGACGGACGTCCGTTGATCGGTGCAACCCCTATAAAGGGCCTCTACCTCAATACCGGTCATGGATCTTTAGGTTGGACTTTGGCGTGCGCCTCCGGCGAGGCGTTGGTCGGCTCTATCGCGCCCGCAACAAGATCCAGTCGGTGTGTTGGTCGTCAATTACAAGCGGATAGTCTTGTTGAAGTTGAGCGAGAAATTGCGTGACATCACCCGTTTTGTATTCGCCGCTGATTCGCAGGCCACTTAGTTCGCTGTCAGCGACGTGAATTGAAACGCTGGTGTAGCGACGCATTTCATCGATGACCGCATGCAACGCTTGATCTTCAAAGACGACCACACCATTGCGCCATGACAGCCGCTTTCTAAATTCTTCGGTACCCAACCATTGCTGACGCAGGTGCGAGTCAGTGACTTCCAACCATTCACCAGGGCCGAGAAGAGAGGCTTCGCTCTCAAACTGATAGCCAGCGCTCGCATCAAATTCGATCAGTGGAGCCTCATCTCCCACGGTTGATACCGACACTTGTCCTTCGATAACGGAAACTTCAAGTTTGCCCTCGCTCAATTCAACGGCGAAACTGGTTCCCAATGCTCTGACGATACCGAGTTCGGTTTCGACGACAAACGGTCGCTCTCCTTTGGCAACGTGAAAAACGGCTTCACCGTCCACCAATTGAATACGTCGCCGTTGCTCATCAATACTCACGAACATCGTCGTTCGCGAATTGAGTTCCAGTACTGAGCCATCGCTGAGATTTATGTCGCGCGACTCACCAACTCCGGTAACGAATTCTTCATTCGGCGGTGCCAGCCCGAAATGCAGGAGCGCGCCAATGCCGACCAAAACAGAGACTGCTAACGTGGACCAATCACTATGGACCTTGTCGCTGCCAAGCAGTCCGGGTGAAGCCGTCGCATCCGAGACGTTCGGCAAACGCGCTACCTCAGGTTGCTGCAGCAATGGCTCTACGTCGTTGAGTGTGCGAAGTTTTGCCCACACTTCGGAAATTTCTTCAAAAGCCCAGCGATGACTGGGGTCTTCGTCCAGCCATTGCGCGAACGCTGCCCGATCCGCCACGTTGCAACGCTCGGCATCCAATATGGCCATCCAGGATGCCGCGTCATCCATAACAACGTCGGATATTTTTGTGCCAAGCCAGTCAGGAGTCAGCGTCATGACGCCTCCCGTATTTTCTGGTCATCGCGAGCGAGTTCGATCGCTCGCTTGCCTTCGGTCATCATGGTCTTGCAATGTCGCAGGCCCTTGGCGAGATGTTTTTCAACGGTACTCACAGATATGCCGATTTTCTCTGCGATATCGCGTTGGCTCATGCCATGAATCCAGCGCAACACGAAAACGTCGCGGCACTTCGGCGGCAATCCGTTTACAACCAGCAATAGTGATCTGCGGCGCTCGTTCGCCGACACTTGTTGTTCGACCGTCTCTCTTTCTGCGCGCAACTGCTCGGCAATCGCGACCGCACCAACCGACTTGAGCACCACAGATTGATGGCGTAGTCGGCTGATCGCGATATTTCTCGCGGTGGTGTACAACAATGCGACTGGATAATTCTCATCACGATCCGACTTACTGATCGCTAGATAAACTTTCAAGTAGGCCTCTTGCAAAACCTCCTGCGTGTCATCAGGAGACGCGAGAATTCGGTCGACGTAGCGCGTCAGCCCAGCGTGTGTCTGCTCTACTAAGCCGTCAAACCAATCTCGTGATGGGTTCATTCGCTTTTCAATCCGAATTCGGCTCGAGAAAAACTCCAACCTCAGCAACGGGTGCCCAACCGAGCTCCGCACGCTGCGCATTCACCGCAAGCAGGTTTATTGCCCTGATCTCGAGAAATTCCGGGTTTTTCTGTAGCGCATAGTGCTCAGGCGAATACTGCCAAAAAGTCCTCAGCATCCCCGCGTCAATTGCGGCTCGCAGCTTCGCAATTGCCGCATCATCGTCACCATTGAGTGCGTAAAAAATAGACCAATTATGATCATGGCCCGGGTTGTTGAGCCCAAGTGCGTCACCTTCAAGCAGATCCTCGTGATAGGCGCTGAGCACCGCCTCTGCGTCGGCACCGCGTCCGAGCTCCCGCAATGCAATCACAAAATTCGGCATCAGGCCTGGGTCCTGACGAGCTATGAACCATTGCGGCGTCTTAATATGCGTGTCATAAAAATCAACCAGCCCCTCGTAATCGCCAATATAACTTGCGCCGCCAACATAGCCGAACAACATGAAAGGAGCGCTTTGATCCTCGTCAAGAATTTCGCGCACCTCCGGGAGGACTTCGTCCCACTCGCCGGTCAGGTAATTCGACGCCAATTTTATTTGCGGCGGCAATACCTCCAGCCCTTGCTTAAGGTCTTGCAACGCAATCAAATTAAAGGCGTACTGCGATGCGATCTGCGGTGTGTCCGGTGACATCTCGTAGGCTTTCAAGAACGCTCGGTGCGCATCGGCGAGTTGCCCGCCGCTTTTACTCGCGCGACCATCCAGGTCATGAAACTGAGCGGAGTCCTGATGAAAAGGACGCAGTCGCTCGATAATGGCCCACATTTCATCAATGCGGCCTAGTTCAAGATCTATGTACACGAGATTGATATTCGGCACCAACCAGAGCGGATCGATCGCGACGGCCTCCATGAGATAGCGCCGCCTTGCATCCGATTGAAGCCGCTTTCCTTCCAGGTTTGAGAGCCAAACCCACGCTTTCGACGAAGATGGATTCAACTCAACCGCGCGCAACAAATCTGCCTCAGACTCATCATCGCG
>RCNC010002859.1_pt1 | contig 11413 bp, 12 predicted proteins | sample 2041301 | NCBI WGS metagenome assembly RCNC01 (sample SAMN09708231, study PRJNA481090) | Marine sediment metagenome, whole genome shotgun sequencing project. | biome: marine sediment; feature: ocean; material: sediment; isolation source: Sewage treatment plant 13A marine sediment (STP13A) ... | reverse complement strand
CAAACGCAAGGTCCGCTGGATCTTCGTTTCCGACGACAACCTGGTGTTGGATCCCGAGCGGGTGATCCGGCTGTGCGACGCCATCATCGCACGGGGATACCGCCACCTGAACTTCGTGGTCCAGGCCGACTGCGTCACCATGTCCCGCAATGAGAAAATGGTGGCGAAAATGGCCAGGGCCGGCTTCAAGTCGATCTTTTTAGGCATGGAGAATGCCTCTAAAAAGAACCTGGTCGCCGCCAACAAGGGCGACATTCTGGCTGCCTCAAAAAAGGCGGTCGAGATCTGCCACAAATACGACATCATGGTCGTGGGGGGGATGATTTTCGGATTTCCGGACGATGGCGAAGCGGAGATCATCGAGAATTACCAATTTCTTAAATCCACCGGTGCGGACACCGCCTACTGCCAGATTCTTACCCCCTACCCCAAAACGGGCATCCGTCGGCAATTGCTGGACCAGGGACTGGTTACCAATCCCTACGATTATACCCGTTACAACGGCATGTGGGCCAACGTGAAGACCCGCCAGCTCTCTTCCGATCAGCTGCAGTACCTGTTCTGGTACCACAACCAGAAGATCATGGGCTGGTGGAATCCGTCCGAGCGCATCCGGACCCAGGGCCGGTTGTGGACCTCCATCTGGCTGTATGCCTTCAAACCCCTGCTGAAAGTGCTCATCGCCCGGAAGCAGAAACGCATCGGCTGGCGGGGACGGTTCGAGCAGGAGATCAAGACCCGGGCGGCGGTGAACCGGTTTGCGGATTTGGATGACCTATAGGCTTTAAGACAATTCATTCGGTCGGCGTTATCGGTCGTCGCAGTATTACACAATACGGCTTCCTCCCTCTGGTCCTGCCAAATTAATTGTCTTAACGTCTATATTGGGCTGATATGGAGGAATACCATGAACCTGGATACAATCGTTTTCAACGACATCACTGTGGGACGGATGCTGTTCTGGGTCGCCGTTGTTGTGGCGATCTACATGGTGCCCAAAATGGTGCCCAAACTCTACAAGCTGATATTCGGCAAGAAAAAAGTGACCCTCCAGCACTCCGTCTATTTTACCTGCGGCAACTGCGGCTGGGAAGGCCACATCAGCAAATTCGGCACGCGGTGCCCTAAGTGTGATGCGTCGGCTGCAATTTCCGGGGAAACGGATTGATGCAGGAAGCTTTAGGTAACCAAGAAACCAGTTGTGGTATTTCCGATCGACGAGTTTGTTGGGGTTCATTGCATTCACCCCAACCTACGGATTAACCGCCAGAATTTTATAATCGCAAACAATAAAAATGTCGGTCACGGCGCTGCTTACCGCGTTAACCAGGTTACTGGGCAAACTGATTGCTATCGATTGCTGCTCAGCGCCAACGGACAACTCAAAGTTCGCGGACGCCAATCCAAGGGCAGGATCTTCGGAAAAGGAAACTGTATAAGGAGTGGTGCCCTCAGAATCGGCAAAGTCCGGTAACTCCACGTCATCCCACCCGGAAACAACAACCGCTTTCCCGCTAAGCACTCTAAAAAACTGAAATACAATGGACCAAGGCCGATTGGCGCTCTGCCACCAATGGGTTAGAATCGAAAAGTAAATCACGGCCCTACCGCTGTGTGGCCGAGTGCAATCGTGTATTCAACACCCTTCTGAAGATTCTGGCTTTTTCCGCGGCCATTGTTCCGCCCGCGCCTTGATGATTCTCAACCACTCCTTTCTGATCCATCCGCTGAACGGTGATATCAGCATCCAGTAGATGCGAAATCGGCGACGGCTGGTTTTGTCGGGACAGTATACTCGTGTCTCCGTGGTCACCCGGCAACTGGCTTCTGATAGAGGCGTAAAAGCGATGTTGAATGCCGCTTTGGCCAGTCCCGGTTGGTGAAACGCAGCAAACCCGGCGGCATCTGCTTTTTCTAGATAACCGGAGGGCGTCCAGAATCGGCCGATCAGGCCGAGTAAGATTTCCTGTCCGGCATCGTCGGCCAGCAAAACGAAACCGCTGTCGATCATGCCGTCCAGTGTCAGGCCTTTAGCGGGCATGCCGCGCAGGCGATAGAGCATGCGGATGATTGTTGATTCGTGCATGTCCAGGTGGCGTGCGGCAGCGTAGGCCCGCATCACCGAGGCCTGAACGGTTGTTTCGTATCGGGCCATGACGTCATATTGGGGTAGGAACTGATCAATATACATGCTGTATCGACTCCGAAGGTTACCCTAAAAGATGAACGTCCAACATCGAACGTCCAACGTTGAACATCGAATAATGATGTCGCTCTGCTTGGCTATTTTTTAATAACATTCACCCAGTATGGCAAGAGGCATAGGATAAAAAATTACTAATTAAAAAAATATAAAAAAGTAATGAACATAAATTGACATACACAAAAAACGAATTATGGTTTGCTCAGTAAAATTAAACACGGGCCCGGCAAGGCGCCCGAATATCAGGAGGAACAGAAAATGAGCAAAACCATCGGAATCGATCTTGGAACAACCAACTCTTGCGTGGCCATCATGGATGGCGGCGACGCACGGGTGATCACCAATGCCGACGGCGGGCGAACCACGCCGTCCATGGTGGCAATTTCCAACAGTGGTGAACGGCTGGTGGGCCAGATCGCCAAGCGCCAGGCGGTAACCAACCCGGAGAACACGGTCTTCGGCGTCAAGCGGCTGATCGGCCGCAAAGCCGACGCCAGCGAAGTGATCAACGATAAGAAAAACCTGCCCTATGCCGTGACCCAGGCGGAAAACGGGGATGTTCGCATTTCCCTGAAAGGGCGCCAGTACAGTCCGGCGGAGATTTCGTCATTCATCCTGGCGGATTTGAAAAAATCGGCGGAAGCATACCTGGGCGAACCGGTCACCGATGCGGTGATCACCGTACCGGCCTACTTCAACGACAGTCAGCGCCAGGCCACCAAGGATGCGGGCAAGATCGCCGGATTGAACGTGAAACGTATCGTCAATGAACCCACGGCGGCATCCCTGGCCTATGGGCTTGACAAGAAAAAGGAAGAGAAAATTGCCGTATTCGACCTGGGTGGCGGTACCTTCGACGTTTCTATTATGGAGATCGGTGACGGGGTTTTCGAAGTCAAAGCCACCAACGGCGACACCCACCTGGGCGGCGAGGATTTCGACCTGCGTATCATCGACTATCTGGCCGCTGAATTCAAACGGGAGCAGGGCATCGACCTGCGCGGTGACAAAATGGCGCTGCAACGCCTGAAAGAGGCGGCGGAAAAGGCCAAAATGGAGTTGTCCAGCGCCATGGAGACGGATATCAATCTGCCCTTTATTACCGCAGACGCCAGCGGACCCAAACACCTGAACATCAAGATGACCCGGGCCAAACTGGAAGCCCTGGTGGAAGATCTGCTGGACCGCGTGGACGGACCCTGCCGTACGGCCATGAAAGACGCCGGTTTTTCGGGAAGCGACATCGACGAGGTGATCCTGGTGGGAGGCATGACGCGCATGCCGGCGGTTGTGCAGCGGGTGAAGAGGCTTTTCGGCAAGGAGCCCAGCAAGGGCGTCAATCCCGATGAAGTGGTGGCCATGGGCGCCGCCATTCAGGGGGCCGTGCTGCAAGGTGATGTCAATGACGTGCTTCTGCTGGATGTGACCCCGCTGTCGCTGGGCATAGAAACCCTGGGCGGTGTGATGACCAAACTGATCGATAAGAACACCACCATCCCTGCCCGCCAGAGCCAGGTGTTCTCCACTGCCGAGGACAATCAGCCGGCCGTGACGGTTCATGTGCTCCAGGGCGAGCGCAAGGTGGCGGATGGCAACAAGACGCTGGGCCGCTTCGAACTCACCGGCATCCCGCCGGCACCGCGGGGGGCACCCCAGATCGAGGTGACCTTTGACATCGACGCCAACGGCATCGTGGAGGTGTCGGCCAAGGACCAGGCAACGGGCAAGCAGCAGAGCATTCGTATTACCTCGTCTTCGGGTCTATCCCAAGCGGAAATCGACCGACTGGTGAAGGATGCAGACATGCATGCCGATGCCGACAACCGCAAAAAAGAGTTGGTAGATGCCAAAAATGCCGCCGATGCGCTAGTCTACTCGACGGAAAAAACGCTGAAGGAGATGGGTGCCAATGTCGACGGCAGTCTGCGCATGGAGATCGACGACGCGATGTCTAACCTGAAACAAGCCATGCAGGGCGACGACGCCGCTGCGATCAGGCAGACCACCGACGTGCTCACCCGTGCCTCCCACCGGCTGACCGAGTCCATGTACCGGCAGTCGGGCAACCCCCCCCAGGACGGTGGGCCGCAGACAGACCCGGGTGCCGGAGGGCGGGCCGGCGCAAATTCACCGAAGGACGAGGACGTGGTGGACGCCGAGTATCAGGAAGTGGCCTGATTAACCTTGATTAACAGTAACCGCATGCCTGCAAGGGTTGCATGCAATTGAAAAAGCCGGGCAGCCGCCCGGCTTTTTCAGTTCTAAACGCTGCTATAAGGTAACTTTCGTTTCCCGGAACGCAGCAGGGATGGCTGGCAGCGGGTGTGTAAGATAAAGGGCGACTGGCGGTGACGAGAACTTGACCCCTCTTCGGGCAGATGCTATTGACGCCGCTGAATGGGCTTTGTTAAGCGGTCATTTTACCTGTTTGCCTTATCGATGAATCGAGGACATGATGAAAAAAATAACCCCCCTGGCGATACTGACTGCCGCAATCATTCTTATTGCCGGCTGCGCCAACAATCCAGACAAGATCAAGATCCCCAGGGACGCCGCTGAGATGACGGTGGAATTTTCCTGGGAAGGAATCGCAGCCTGCACCCATGATTCTCCGGAACTCCGAGCCTCAGCCGTTCCGGACGCTACTACCGATTTGCGGGTCAGGCTCAAAGATGTCAGCCTGCCGAAATGGAACCACGGAGGCGGCCAGGTCAAGCATGACGGGTCGGGGGTTATCCCTGCCGGTGCCCTCAAACTCGGCTATAACGGCCCCTGCCAGCCGAGTGGCAGGCATAAGTATGAGTTTTCGGTCATGGCTGTAGATGCTGACGGCGTCATTGTCGGTTTCGGCAAAGCCAGACAGTCATTCCCACCAAAAAAATAATCGACACGCCTAGTCCACAGTTGTTGCACTCTGATTCGGCCGGAAAAATTATCTTCTTCCGTTAAGAATGACGATTTTAATGACTTCAGAAGAAGATCCTACTGCCTGGCCTGGCAGTCCGGGCAGATGCCGAAGAAATCGAGGCGGTGACGGGTGATGGCAAAACCGGTTTCCCGCGCCAGTTCCTGGGTCATATCCTCCAGGGCCGACATGTCAGGATCGAGGATTTTCCTGCAAACGGTACATATCACGTGGGGATGGTCGTAAGGTTTGTTGCCATCATACCGGTTGCTGTCATCGCTGAAACCCAGTTCCAGCAACTGATCGAGGTTTTTGAGGACAGCCACATTTTTGTAGATGGTGGCCAGGCTGGTGGTGGGATAGCGGATTTTAACCTGTTCGTAGATTGACTCAACACTGGGGTGTCCCTTGCTCTCGGCAAGTACTTTCAGAATAGCCAGGCGCTGGGGAGTGATTCGATACTGGTTTTCCCGAAGGGCGTCCACCATTTTTCGCATTCGGATCTCAGGATCTGGCATTGGCATACTCGATGATGTCGGGCTATTTTAAGGAAAATGATTATCAACAAGTAGCAAAGGCGAGGTATGGGTGTCAACAGCCCCAAAAACAGGGCCCCTATTCGATGGCCTGAAATTCTTTCATGAATTTCCGGTCGATATAGTCTTTTATAATAAACGCCGGTCGTCCGCCGAATTCCAGCCAGCGCTTTTTAAGAACACCGGATGCACCACCCAGGTTGAAGATCAGCAGGTAGTCGCCGCCCGGGTCGAAGGGCATGAGTTCACCCCCGTTCAACTGCGCCAGAAGGTTGTGGAACAGAACCGGATTCTGGCGGACCGCATAGACACCCACCTTGTCCAGGGGCTGGTCCTGAAAGTAGATGCAGTCGCCGCCACCGAAGATGCTGGGATGTTGGGTGCTCTGCAAAAAGCGGTTGACCCGCAGGCCGCCGTCGGGTCCCGTGGCGATGTTGGAATCTGCAAAAATAGCGGATGGCGTGACACCCAAGGCTAAAAAGATGAAATCCGCGGGCAGGGCTTCGCCGTTATCCAGGGTGATGGTATCGCGGGATACGGATTTCACGTAGACGCCCTCGCGGATGGTGACCCCCCGCCGTCCCAATGTGCTGGCGATCCTGCGGCCGACCGATGCGGGAAAGCCGGACATGAAGTCGCTGCCGGCGCAGACGGTGATGCGCGGCATGTGCCCGCCGGTGGTTGTGGCCAGCTGCCAGACGTTGCCGGCCACCTCTGCCGAAGAGGGACCGCCGCCGACGATGACCACATCCGGGGCGTGCCGGCTGAAATGGTCGACCAGGCGGTCTTTGGCTTCCATGAGCCGCTCGATGGGTTTGACGGTAAAGATGTCGGCAATATCCCCTTCAATGGCCGGTTTGGGAACATGGCTGCCCGCGTTGCAGGAGAGTACATCGTAGGGAACGGTGTGGCCGTTTTCCAGAGTCACCATTTTCTGTTCGGGATCGATCGTGGCCGCTTTACCTTGCAGAAAGGTTCCCCCCTGTTTTTCGACCACATGCCGGGTGGCGAAGCGGATATCTTCGGGCCGGTAGGTGCCGGCAAGCATCCCCGGACCCATGCCCGAGTAGTAGTGAAATTCCGATGGGCCGATGACGGTGACGTCGTGACCCTGTTCGGTGATTGTGGCCAGGTTGGCCAGGGTGACCATGTGGGCATGGCCGCCGCCGATAAGCACCAATTGTTTTTTCATGACGGGTCTATTGTCCTAATTATGGGTACTTTTAAGATAAAGGAAAATTAATAATCGCCAAAATACAAATCCCAAATAAATCACAACTCCCAAATCTCAAATACCATACGATCATCGGTTTTAGTCGTTATTTGGAACTTGAATATTGAATTTTGGAAATTATTTGGAATTTGGTGTTTGAATCTTGTTATTTTAAATAGATTCGTTTCGGGTTGATCAATTGTGAACGATGATGAAGCCGTGAAGATCGTAAGGTTTACGGCATCCTCATGGTTTCCTCCATCAACTGACCCAGCCTTGCCAGATGTTCCTTTTCCTCGTTGGCGATCTGGATCAGGGCTTTTCTGCCGGCTTCGTTTTGCGCCTTTTCCGAGGCTCGAAGGTAGAGATCCAGGGCCTGGGCTTCGATGGACATGGCCAGTTCGATGATTTCCTGCACCGTGTCGTAAGCGGGCATGAGCAGGTTGGCATACTCTTCGGTGGTCAGCCCCCCTTCCAACACCTCCGCTACCTGTCGGGCCTCGAAGGTGTCCCGGGTGACCGGCTTGCCGGTGAGTTCGGTGTACTGCTCCAGAATGCGATCCTGGTGTTTCACCTCAATTTGAGACAGTTGGTGAAACAGTTGTCTCGCCGGGTCACTGTCAACCTTGACTGCCATGGAGTCGTAAAAGTCCTTCAAACCCGCTTCGAGCGAGTAAGCCACAGCCAGGGCGTTTTCCACCGATGTGACCCCATCGAAAAGTGCCAGCCCCTTCTCTTCGCCCATGAACGCCGCTTCGCTGGTCCAGGCGTTGAAGCCGCCGGCCACGTTGATGATTGGGTTGAAGCCCTGCCCGGAAAGCAGCTGCGCGGCCATCCGGCTGCGGCCGCCGGATGCACAGTAAACCATCACCGGCTTGGTGCGGTCGATGCGCTGCATGTGGTCGGTGAGCTCCGGCAGCGGCGTGAGAACGGCACCGGGAATGTGGCCGGCCTTGTACTCTAAAGGTTGGCGCACGTCCAGAATGGTCACCTCGTCCACCTTTTTGTCCGCAAGATAGGATCTGGCCTGGTCGGTGTCGATGGATGTCACGGGGGTCAGAAATGGTCGCCAGTTCATGGGATCCTCCGCATTCATAGGGTTGTTTCGTGTATAGGCGGAACGGAAAGGTAAAGCAAGTATACACAAAACCATTCCTTTCAGCCATTGCTTTTTAGATGGCATACGGTTTGCTTTTCAAAATTGCAGCATTAACCTCTAAGCATGGGCCGTGAGTCCACATTTCCCCCAATCTTATTCAAAGCAAACGGAGGGCATCATGAACCTGAACGACTACAAGGATATCATCAAGCAGGCCATCGCCAACGAGGTGGCGGCCAGAAAATTCTATGACGATGCAGCCAATACACTCGAAGACCCACACCTGAAAAAGCTCTTTGCCTCTCTGGCCGGGGAGGAGAAGAACCACCGGGATATCCTGACCAAGATCTACACCAGCAACACCATGGATCGCTACTTTTCCGAATCGCGGGACTACAAGGTGGCCGAAACCGTGGACGAGCCGGAACTGTCTATGGCGATGAAGCCGGCCGACGCCTTTGCCCTGGCCATGAAAAAGGAGGAAGCGGCCATGAAGCAGTACTCTGAGATGGCCGAGATGTGCGATGACGACGGTAAACGGCAGGTGTTCCTGGACCTGGCGGCCATGGAGCAGGATCACAAACTGAAAATGGAATCCGCCTTCATCGATATCGGCTACCCCGAGGTCTGGTAAAGGAGGTTTGACAATGACCCAATCCAAATGCCCGGTATGCGCCTGTAAAAAATTCCATGTCAAAAATCCCGACGACGACTACGATGTATACGAGTTCGAGTGCCGGGATGGTGAAGTCTGTTTTGAAGAAGATCTGGATGATGACGAGTGCCCACAGGTCGGCGATGCCACGGAAACCTTTTGCAATGCGTGTGCGTGGCATGATAAGTTCAATAAAATCAAATAGACATTCATAAATGGCATCTTGCGGCCCAGTTCTGCGTTCTCGCTTAATTGAGATCCTCGACGTAGCGCTGCTACGCACGCTGTCGCTCCTACGGCTACGCCGTCAATTTCAATTTCGCTGCGGCCTTGGTCTGGACCACAATCTACCATTTATGGGTGAACACTAAACTTGAGGATCTTGAGACTGAGAGATACCTTCAGGTGATGCCCCAACCCTTAGTCCACGATACCCCCATTGGGAGCAACCATGGAAACCCATGACGTGACCGTATTCAAACCCTACCCGTTCAGGGTGGGTCAGAAAATCAATATTGAAGGCGGACCCCGCAAGGGGGACTGGGAGGTGGTGGCCGTTACAGACCGCAAGGTGAAACTCCACTGTCCGTTCAGCCATCGGGAGTTCGAATGGAACCGGTTCTGCTATGTGGTCGATGAACAGACCGGTGTTCAATGGCCAGGAAAAGAATAGCCGTATTGTTCAGGCCCAGGCTATGTGGAAGATCCGCACCCATGCGCCCCACGAGGTTGAACCGAACGGTCATATAGTTGTATCCCATCGCCGACAAACCGGCCCGAGCGCTTTTTGCTTGAGCAGGCAAAAAACGGTGTAAGGTTCTCATCCGTTGCGCGACCAACCTGAAAAACCGTACCGAGATCAACAGGATTTACTCCCTCCAGGTGGCCATATGAAAACGATATCCATTTTGCCGTCAACTGTGCATCCAAGAGCTGCCCGCCCCTTCAGGGCGATGCGTTTACGGGAACCCACCTGAACGATCAACTGAACCAGGCGGCCAGGGTTTTCATCAATGCCCCCCGGTTCAACCGACTGGAAGGGGATATCCTGTGGGTCAGCAAAATATTCGACTGGTTCTCTGAAGATTTTCAGGGTGGTGTCGTCGCCGATTTCATTAATTTTGCCGACGCCCCGCTAAATGATCAGCTGGTGAAGAAAAGGGCGAATCAAGGTCAAATACCTGGACTACGACTGGTCCCTCAACAAAACGTAAGGGAGAAGACGATGGCAGTCTACGACTACGATATCGGCATCATCGGCGGCGGCGCAGCCGGTCTTACGGTTGCTTCGGGAGCGGCCCAACTGGGTGCCAAGACCCTGCTCATCGAGAAGGAGACCGCCCTCGGCGGAGACTGCCTGCACTATGGCTGTGTGCCCAGCAAGACCCTGATCCGTTCGGCCCACGTTTACCACGAGATGAAACATGCCGACCGTTTCGGGCTGCCCAAAGTGGACCTGCCGCCAGTCGATTTTACTCATATCGCCCGGCGCATACAGGATGTCATCGCCGTTATTCAGAAACATGATTCGGAAGAACGGTTCTGCAAACTGGGAGCAAAGGTGGTTTTCGGAACCGTTCTTTTCAAGAATGACCACACCGTGGATTTGGATGGCCGGGCCATCACCGCCAAGAATTGGGTCATTGCCACCGGATCCTCTGCGGCCGTTCCCCCCATACCGGGACTGAAGGAGATCGGCTATATCACCAACCGTGAGATTTTTTCTCTCGATCAACTCCCCGGCAGTATGATCGTGCTGGGAGCCGGACCCATCGGCATCGAGATGGCCCAGGCATTCAACCGGTTGGGAACGTCAGTCACGGTGGTGGATCAGGCCGCTCAGATTTTGGGCAAGGAGGATCCGGACTTGGCCGATGCCGTCCAGGCGGTCATGGAATCCGAAGGCGTAAAATTTTACCTGGGTGCCGCCGTCGACCGTGCATCTGAGGCCGGAGAGAAAAAAAGCATCGCCCTGAAGCTGGGAGACGGTGCCTCGGTGGTTCTGACGGCCGATACGGTGCTGGTGGCCTTGGGCCGTTCGATCAATGTCAAGGATCTGTGGCTGGATGCCGCGGGTGTGGCATTCGACCGAACGGGCATCACGGTGGACGCGCGACTGCGCACCAGTCAGAAACATATCTTTGCTGCCGGTGACGTCAGCGGCGGCTACCAGTTCACCCACGCCGCCGGCTACGAAGGGGGCATCGTCGTCAGCAATGCGGTCTTTCACCTGCCGCGCAAGGTGAACTATACCTGGCTGCCCTGGTGCACCTATACGGATCCGGAGCTGGCCAGCATCGGACTCAATGAACGGGCGGCAAAGGACGCGGGCCTGGACTATTCCGTCTGGACTGAAGCGTTTCAGGACAACGACCGCGGGCTGGCCGAAGGTCAGACCGAAGGCCGGATCAAATTGATCCTTGATAAAAAAGAAAAGCCCCTGGGGGTCCAGATTCTCGGTCCGCGCGCCGGTGATCTGATTGCTGAATGGGTGGCAGCATTGAATGGCGGCGTAAAACTATCCACCATGGCTTCGGCCATTCATCCCTATCCCACGCTGGGAGAGATCAGCAAACGGGTGACCGGTAGCGTTTTCTCGCCGAAAATATTTTCCGAGAAGGTGCAGAAAGGGCTCAAGTTCTTCTTCAATCTGAAGGGGCGGGCATGTACGCCGGAGGTGTGCGAGGATAAAAGCCTGATGTCGGAGGTCTGAGGACTTAGAAAGGAGACGACCATGGAAACCTACTACAAACCCGATGATCTGCCCAAATTCGGTGATATCGGTAAAGACAATCCCAACCT
>RCNC010002858.1_pt1 | contig 11414 bp, 13 predicted proteins | sample 2041301 | NCBI WGS metagenome assembly RCNC01 (sample SAMN09708231, study PRJNA481090) | Marine sediment metagenome, whole genome shotgun sequencing project. | biome: marine sediment; feature: ocean; material: sediment; isolation source: Sewage treatment plant 13A marine sediment (STP13A) ... | reverse complement strand
ACACCCCCCCGGCCTATCGTATCCGCCTTGCACCAGCCGATCCATAGGTCAAGGAGGCCCCTCGATGTCGGTCGAAGCTGCCGGACGTTTCCGATTCGCCACCACAGCCCTGCTTTCCATGTTCCTCCTTCTGTTTGTGGCACCGGCAGGCGCCCAGCGGGTGGCCTCGGATACACAGGACCCCGGACAGGTCATGGACGAGGACTTTGCGGCGTTCTTCGCGAAATGGACCTCGGAGCCTCGCTACGGCAGCCCCCTGGTGGATCACCTCCCCGTCGTATCCGGAATCCCGATGCCGAAGGATGTTCTGGGCCACCACATCGGAGCGACCGAGACGCTGACATACTACGAGGACATCCTTCGCTACTACCGAGCGCTGGCCGAGGCGACGCCACGGGTCCAGATCGAATCAATCGGCTCGTCGGACGAGGGCCGGGATATGGTGGTGGTCTGGGTCTCTTCCGAGGAAAACCTGGCTGGCCTCGAACACAACCGGGAAAACCTGGCCCGCATCGCGGATCCCCGGGGCCTTTCCGAGGCGGAAGTGCAGCGAGTCCTCAACACCACCACGCCCAATTATCATCTGATCGGGGGCCTCCACAGCGGCGAGACCGGAGCACCAGAAGCCCTCATGGAGATGGTGTACCGGTTGGCCACCGAGACGTCTCCCTTCATCACCCGCATCCGTGACAACGTCATCGTCTCCGTCACTCCCGTGGCCGATCCCGACGGGCGGGATCGGATCGTAGACTGGTTCTACTCGGGGCTGGAAAGACAAGCGGAGCTGGACGCGGAAAAAGCGGCGAAGGAGGAAGCGGCGAAGGACAGCGTCGCCGCCGAAGCTGAGGCGTTGGAGGGGGACACCGTCGCCGCCGAAGCTGGGGCGTTGGAAGGGGACAGCCTTACCGCTGAGGAAGAGGAGGAAGAGGCCCGCCCCCCCAGGCGACCCTCCGTGCCCTACTGGGGGACATATGTGCTCCACGACAACAACCGGGACATCAATCTCTCCCAGGTTATTGTGAGGGCTCTGACGGACTGGTACTTCACGGCGTTCCCCCCGATCATGCACGACCTCCACGAGTCCGGAACGCTCCTGTACACCTACAGCGGCGGGCCTCCCCAGAACCCCAATCTCGATCCGGTCCTCTTCGGTGAGCTCTCCTGGTTCTCCAATTGGGAGATGACTCAGATGGCCAAGTGGAACATGCCTGGCGTGTACACCCACTCGTTCATGGATGCCTGGTCGCCAGGGTATCTCGGTTCGGTGGTCTACAACCACAACGGGTTGATGCGGATGTACGAAACGCAGAGCCCCAGAGACATCGACGTCGACTCCCTCCGGGCTGCCCGATTGGAAGAGGAGGCATCGGAAGACGAGGAGGGCGAGGAGGGCCAGGAAGAGGAGGAGGCCGACAGTGTCAGCCTCTTCCGGTCCACGCAGCACTTGGGTGCACCCACAGGGCGAGGGGGGAGCCAGGAACGGGAGTGGTACCGCGGCCATCCTGTGCCCGACGATGCTGTGCAGACCTTCACCCGGCGTAACAATGTCAACTACATCCAGACCGGCGTGTTGTCGGCCCTCCAGCTCACGGCCATGGCTCCCCGGACCGTCCTGGAGAACTTCTACATCAAGTCCCGGAACTCCATCAAGGAAGGAAGGGACGAACCACCCTTCGGCTACGTGATCCCTCTGCAACGGGACATGACCCGGGTTACCCGGCTGCTGGAGGTCATCAGGGCCCAGGGAATCGAGGTGGGACGCCTGAACGAGGAGATCGAACTTGAGGAAGGAACGTTCCCGGAGGGATCCTACCTCATCAAGCTCGATCAGCCCTACGGCCGCCTCGCCAAGAACCTCCTGGAGGTTCAGTACTATCCCGATCCGGATCTCCGCACCTACGACGACAGCGGGTGGACCATGGGGTACGCCTTCAACGCCGAGGTCGAGGAGATCGGGGATCCATCCGTTCTGGAGGCGGAAACCACCCTTGTCGACGTCGCCGGATTCGAGGGAGAGGTGAAGGGAGACGGATCAGCAGGCCTTGCCGTCGCCCACCTGGGATCCACCAACATGGTCACCTTCCGTTACCGCCTGAGAGAGCTGGACATGCGGATCACGGAGGAGTCCTTCACATCAGAGGACCAGGACTTTCCACCGGGTTCATATCTGGTGACAGGCACCTCTGAGGAGATGGCCCGGGCTCAAACCGAAGTCCTGGACCTCGGCCTCACAGCATCAGCCCTGGAAGAGCTTCCCGAGGTCCGGAGTCACGACGGCGACGCACCCCGGATCGCCATCTACAGCGAGTGGCAGCGTACGCAGGAGATGGGATGGTACCGCCACGCCTTCGATCAGTTCGAGATTCCTTTCGACCTCATCTACAAGGAGAGGGTGGCAGAGGGAAGCTTGGGGAGCCAGTACGACGTCATCCTGATGGCGGCCCAGAACGTGAATCGGGACGCGGTTCTGGCAGAACCGGCCGATCGGCCCGAGCCGTACCAGCAGAGCGAGAAGTATCGATACCTGGGCATGTACGGTTCGACTCCGGATTTGACGGGAGGGTTCGGAGAGGAAGGGGTGGAGGCCTTCGAAGAGTTCCTGGAGGGGGGCGGCACCCTCGTCACCACGGCCCAAGCCGTAAGCTTCCCCATCGAATTCGGATTCGCCCGCACCGTGTACACGGAACGCCCTGAGGACGTGCGGGCCCAGAAACCCCTGGTCCAGGCCGTCATTTCCAACATGGACCATCCGGTGTTCTACGGGTTCGCCGACTCCATCTACCCCATGAAGTACGGCCAGGGACCTGTGGCCTTCCGGGTAGGGGTAGCGGACGAGGATCGGGTGTTGGCCCGTTACGTGGGAGGAGAGGAATCGGTGTTGAGCGGACTCATGGACGGGGCCGAGAACATCGCCGGGAAGGCCTTTGCCGTGGATTCCCGGCCCGCCCACAATGGAGGAGGCCGGGTCCTCATGTTCGCCAACAATCCCATGTACCGGTGGCAGAACCACGGGGAGTTCAACCTGGTGTTCAACTCCATCCTGAATTGGAATGACGCGCCGAAGAAGGAGGAGGAGAAGTAGGAAGGAGCCCGTTCACTAGACCGCTACCTCGGGATGTTGCTCTGCCACCTCAAGGAGTCGGAGTGTGGGGCCATCTGACCTCGGATTTCCTTGATCCGATCTGAGACGTACCGAGGGGGAGGGTCCACCTTCGATTCTGCAGCGGTATAAGGACCGGCGGCAACCTTTTTGTCATGTGCTTGGCGGCCGTCGCACGGATCATGCATCCATGCCAAGGAGGATATCAGCTGGGATTCCGAGAATGCGCCTTAAACCCTCGATCTGGGCCTTGGAGAGCTCGCGCTTCCCGCTCAGGAACTCCGATACGCGACTCTTCCCACCCATTTCCCCATCCAGATCTGACCGGTCCAGCCCCTTTTGCTCCAGCATGAATGCCACAGCCTGCTGCGGGGTCACGGCCCCCATCGGATAACGCTCGTCCTCGTAGTGCTCCACCAACACCGAGAGGAACTCGAGTCGATCATAGTCGTCGCTGCCAGATTCCACATCCTCATCGACGAGCCGCTCGATCTCCGCGATGGCGGCTTCACATTCCCCGTCGTTCTTCAGTAGATGCGGCCTTGAAAAATCCAAAAGTGCGGTAGCCACGTTTGCTCCTCCTCGCGCGGTCAAAGCGCGCCTTCGATGGATTTCCGGTCGTATACCTCGTGCGTCAGCACGGCGCGGACGTAGACCCGTCCGAGATCGTAGCGAATGTCGACCACCAGCCGGTACTTGTTCCTGTCTGGGTCAATCTCGACCTAGACGGGGGCCCGCAGCCCCTACCGCGCTTTGGCATGGAGCCTGAGGCCGAGGGCCTCCATCACCTTCATCACCGTGGCGAGCTCTGGATTGCCCCCGGAGGAGAGCGCCTTATACAGGCTCTCCCTGCCTAATCCAGCGTTCCGGGCTACCTCGGTCATGCCCTTGGCCCGGGCGAGCTCGGAAATCGAAAACATTGTCACCACAGCAGATAAGATCTTTAGGCACATGGCGGCCGAGGGGGAAACTGACCCGGCTACCAAGGAGGCGCTCCGGTACCGAAATGCCTTGGTCGAGGGATCCGAGGACCTTCGCTCTCACCCTCTCAATACACGCACGGCCGAGGCTGTCTGTAGCCAGATCAAGGGCACAGAGATGAGGGCCCGCCGTGTCCCGGGAACAGCCCTCGCCAAGGCAGCCAGCGGGGAAGTGATCTACACACCCCCCGAGACAGAGGATCGAATCCGGACTCTCTTGGGGAACTGGGAGCGGTTTCTCCACATGGAGGACGAGATCGAACCCCTCGTCCGCATGGCTGCGGCCCACTACCAGTTTGAGGCCATCCACCCGTTTACCGACGGTAACGGTCGGACCGGGCGGGTGTTGAACAGCCTCTTCCTGGTGGAACAGGGGCTACTACCGATGCCTGTCTTGTACCTGAGTCGGTTCATCATCAGGAATAGGGCCGCCTACTACAAGCTCCTCTTCAACGTCACCCGCAATGCGGAATGGGAGCCATGGATGCTCTTCATACTCCAGGGGGTGGAGGAGACCTCGAGATGGACGACGGAGAAGATTGCCGCCATCGGCGAGCTCCGTGAACAAACTGGGAAATTCGTTAAGAAAAGGCTTCCGAAGATCTACAGCCGGGAACTCGTGGACGTCCTTTTTGAGCAACCCTACTGTCGCATCGCCAACCTCGTTGAGGCGGAAATCGTGGGGCGTCAGGCCGCGTCCCGATACCTGAAGAAGCTCAGCTCCATCGGAGTCCTCGTCGAGCAGGCGGTGGGCCGGGAGAAACTCTTCACCCACCCGCGCCTTCTAGCCTTGCTCACCAGCGACACTCACGAACTGGTGGATTCCGGGAAAGCCCAATGGCCCCACCTGTCCGAGGATGCACTGAACCGCATCGACGATGCCGATACCGCGGACGCTCCTCCGGAGGACAAGTGGGAAGGGACCTGATCCAGGGAGACCTACCGACTTCACGAAGCCGCTTCGTAGGCCTTACGAAGCCAGCCAATGAGATCGGCGTCCACCTCGGCCGGGTCGGTCACTCTCACCCGATGCGTCACCATGGAGTTGAAAGAGCCGGAAGCCTCAAGGCGACCCTCCGGATCCACACCCTTCAAATTGATCCCCACGTCCAAACGGGTTTTGGTGGACGGCTGGAGCAGAGCGAACTGCTTCTTCCGGCGCAGACTCACGTAGGCTTTCTTGGGAGCGACCTCCATGTCGGACCCAAACCCAGCCACCTCCTTCATGATCCCTTCGTAGAGGGGACGGAGAGCCTCTTTCCCCTTGTACTGGGCGTCCACCAGGTCGCCACCGGGAGTGGGAGCTGAGACCACGCCGCTCCGGAACTCGTGGACGATAAGGTTGGCGAAACCATGCGTGACCCCATGCTCCTTTTTCAGGAAGGCCACCATCTCTCCGTGTTTGGCAAGCCCGCTGGTTGCCAGCAAAGCCTTCCACTCCTCCAGGGGCTTCCCGGTCTTCTCCGGGAGGTTGGCTATCATGGTGGCCGCTTGTTCGTCGGGTGTAGCCACTTCTGCTCTCCATCTGAGGTCATTGAGGCGGGCCGGAAAAAAGGGGCCCAGGTGCCGAACCGATGGCTACCGCCAGGCCACCCGATGGTTCCGGAAAGCCACAACGGGAACGCCCGGAAACGCGCCACCGAGCCTCACACCACCCAACCCCAAACCATCGTCCCGACCCAGGCAATGACGGCCAACAGGGTCAGGATCACTCCCACCACGGCGGCAAGGGTGCCCAAAACCAGGGCCTTGCTCCGAACCCTGGTGCCGTCCGGGTCCAGGACCTGTTCTTCCACAATCCTGAGGTTCCGGCGGTTGGCTTTGAAAGCGATGTCGAAGATGTCCCCCAGGAAGGGAATGGCTCCGGAAAGTAGATCCAGGCCAAGGTTCGCGAGCATGCGAAGCAGGGTAGCGGGGGTGGCGCCCATGCGGGCAGCGGTCACGACCATCCAGCCTGAAAAAGTGGCACTCACTACATCCCCGGCCCCTGGGAGAAGTCCCAAAAGAGGGTCGAGGCCGACTCGGAACCCCAGGATGGGCACCTCTACGGCGTCATCCAGAACCCGCGTCACGGCCTTCAGCCGTTTCAGGCGTTTGGCATCCAGCTCGACGGAATCGTTGACGACATCAAGGGACATGCAGATATCCTATTGAGATGACTCGACAATGCCCTCACCCTCCCACCACTACCTCCCCCATCTCCACCACCGCAGGCGGATACCCGGCCGTGTCGAACCCTTCCTTCAGCCGCACCCGCATACCCATAGGAGGAAGATCGGGATCGGTGTTGGAACTTGCAAAGTGTCGGGCCGGGAAGACATAGGCCTTACGGGTGTAGCGGCAGGTGAACCGGAGGGCATGGCGGAAAGCAGGGCTAGGAAGAGGCGTGAGGTCACGGCGATCTCCGGCGCAGTGGTGGTGGTTCGGCGGACGGCAACGCGATTCAACTGGCCGTATAGGGGGCAAGGTCTGTGCCTTCCGCCTGCGCCTCGTAGACGCCCGGAATGCCGGGAAGTCAGTCCTCTCGCAGGGCCTCCATGGGATCGCATCGGGCGGCTCTCCCTGGAAGGGGTTGGGCATTTGGGCTACGATTTGAGACCCCAAAAGGGACTGGGAATCGGGGCTGTTTAGGTATTCATGAGGACGACGGGGACGAATATGACTCACGAGAGCAATCCAGGCTTCTTCAGAAAGCGTGTGCATGGGCTCCAGCAGCGCTGGCAATTCCTCGCCGGCTCTGAGTATGACGAGGCTGCTGCGGCTCTCCGCCCGGAGCTTCCTCCGGAGGACCGCTCGCGGGTTCTGGAACGGATGCGGCAATGCCTGGACGCCCGGGGAGGGGAGATCCAGGCCCGATCCAGAGCGGCGGCTCTGGGCGAGGCATACCTGGCTTTGAATACCGAGGGCCGGGAGGTCTTTCTCCGCATGCTGGCCCAGGAATTCGATTTCAAGGAAGGTGAGGTGTCACAGGCCCTGGATACCCTCACGTCTTCCGACGGGCCGGAGGGGCACAGGGAGGCCCGACGGGCTCTCATGGAAGCGGTCGAGAGCCCGAGGGTAAGGATTCTCAAACGGTTCAATGCCCTTCCCCAGGGAGTGAAGTTCCTGGTGGACCTCCGAGCCGACCTGATCCCCCTGGCTCGGAAGGACCCGGTCCTGGCCTCATTGGACGATGACCTCAAGGGACTCCTCACGGCCTGGTTCGATCCCGGCTTCCTTCAGCTTAGGCGCATCTCCTGGGATACAGCCTCCGGCGCCCTTCTTGAGAAGTTCATGGCCTACGAAGCCGTTCATCCGGTGGAGAGCTGGGAGGACCTGAAAGGCCGATTGGACCTGGACCGGCGCTACTTCGCCTACTTCCATCCCCGCATGCCTGATGAGCCCCTCGTCTTCCTGGAGGTGGCGTTGGTGGAGAGGCTGGCAACCAACATCCAGGATCTCCTGGATCCATTTGCCGCGGCACTGAACCCCTCCGAGGCAGATACGGCCATCTTCTATGCCATCTCCAATGCCCAGCGGGGGCTGGTTGGAATCAGCTTCGGCGGCTTCCTAATCAAGCAGGTGGTGGACGAATTGGCTCAGGAGTTTCCCGGCCTGAGAACCTTCGCCTCCCTATCCCCGCTGCCGGGGTTCCTGCCATGGTTGAAGGAGTCGGAATGCCCCCTTTTGCCCTCGGAGGTGGAGAAGCTGAAGCCTCTCATGGGAGGTCGGCCTCTCTGCGATTGGCTGGCGGATATCCTCACCGGCGTGGAATGGTTTCAGGACAACGAGAGGGAGAGGACGCTCCGGCCCATCCTCCTGCGCCTGGCTGCCTACTACCTGACCAAGGCGAAGCGACCGGAAGGGGGGGCAGTTGATCCCGTGGCCAATTTCCACTTGAGGAACGGGGCGAGGTTGGAGCGCCTGAACTGGGCCGCCGACCTCTCGGAGAGGGGGCTCGCCCAATACGCCGGGATCATGGCCAACTATCTCTACGATGCCCGGAAAATCGAGTCGAACCACGAAGCCTATCAGACCCGCGGGAGGGTGATGTCCTCCAAGGCCGTGAAGGGACTCCTGAAAGCTTAGGGGCTGTGGCAGATCAGGCGGAGGATGACACCATGACCACGAACCCAAGAAGCGTCCTTGTGGCTGGGGCCACCGGGTATCTGGGAGGCTATGTGGCTCGGGAGTTCAAGAACCGAGGGTACTACGTCCGAGCCCTGGGTCGGGATTCCTCGCGGAATCTTACCCGGTCGCCACCCTCGACGGATCCGGGAGGGTCATTCCCTTAAGCCGGGCCAGGAACTGAGCGGAGTCGGGTACAGCGTCAATCACCCTGAGTAGGGAATCGGTTGATCGATTCTGAAAGACCGTCCCCTTCTCCCAGCGCAGGACCGTCTTGGGGCCCACACCTAGCAGTTTCTCAAAAGCATGTTGAGTGAGTTCCAGCCGCTTCCGGAGATCACGGATCTCCTGCGGGGCCGTCAGCAACTCCAGGTCGCTGAAAACGCCAGGCTAACACGTATCAGGCCAGGTGCCCGGACCCCGCCGACCCTACCCCACCTTAGCGTGGAGCCTGAGGCCGAGGGCCTCCATCACCTTCATCACCGTAGCCAGCTCCGGGTTGCCGTCGGAGGAGAGGGCCTTGTACAGGCTTTCCCTGCCCAATCCAGCGTTCCGGGCTACATCGGTCATGCCCTTGGCCCGGGCGATGTCCCCCAGTGCCGCAGCGATCAGGGAAGCATCACGCTCCTCGAAGGCGGCTTCGAGGTACAGCACCATGTCGTCTACCGTCTCGAGGTGCTCCGCCGCATCCCAACGCCGCGTCTTCAGTTTTTCCATGTCGGTCCCTCACGCCTGTTCAGCAGCCTCCGGGCTCGCCTGATGTCCCGCTGCTGGGTCCCCTTCACTCCGCCCCCGAGCAGAATCACACCGGCTTCGCCTCGCTCCACGAAATAAACCCTGTAGCCGGGACCCCAATGGATCCGTAACTCCGAGATGCCCCCTCCCACTGAGGCGACATCACCAGGATTCCCCAGGGATAGTCTCCGGATTCGGGCTAAAATCCGGGCCTTGGCTTGCCGGTCCCTAAGCCTTGCGAACCACTGGGCGTAGATCTCGGTCTCCCGAACCTCAAGAACACACATAGTGTATCTTTAAGGATACGATTTAGCAATAATGCTCATGAGAGAACCTGACTCCGGCCCCAGGGCGCCCCCATGCTCAAATCGGCCGCCCGTTCCTGACGGCCAATAGGCGCCAGACCCCCGCCACTGTCACACACCACCCATCTAGGGGAGACACTCAGTCCGCGGCCGGGATTCCGCGCATAGCTGGCCGCATCTAGCATTCCGACTTCGACTTACCTACCTGACGCTCCTGAAGACGGTTTCGATTTTGCGAAGGAATCGTTGATCCCCAAGACCCTGAGAACTGTCCGGATCCATGCCCTTGGTGGTGACGTGGCGGTTGTGCTTCAGGGCATCTGAGGGAGCGCCTGCCTGGGTATGATAAGGAATGCGACCCTTCTAAGCGGCTTCTCCCTCGTCAAACTGACTGATCTCCACGTCTCCGTCCGGGAACTCCGCGACGAGATGAAGCTCACCTCCGAATGCCCCTACCACATCCCGGAGCGTGCTGACCAGCATATCACGACGCTTCTCGAGCCGAGATACGTTCGATTGAGAGATTTGGAGTCGGGCAGCGACTTCTTCTTGGGTTAGATCCAGATTGCCGCGCAACTCGGCCAAATCCATTGCTAGAAGCAGGGCAGCGGTCCTCTCGCGATTCTCTTCCCTGCGCTCCGGGGACATCTTCTCCCGAATCTCACTCCACTTTCTTGCCATCGGTCAATCCCTCCCTCCTCAACACGTCGAACTCCACATCCCACGCCATGGCAATATACCCCATATCGCATATGCTATCTAGTGCATAACGTTCTGATCTCCCTTACGTGGGAGGAGATTACGCGATGCCGACGGGCACCCCCATAGCCCCATGGGACGCCAACGCCCCGCCACTTTCCAGTTCCCGTGGAAAAAATAAGGGCTACCGTATAGCACAGTCTGACTTCTACTTACCCTATATCCAGCTTCTGACAGAAGAGGATGATGACCGATCCCCGGGCAGCGAGGGAGACTCCATTCCACACAGAGTCGAGAGGCTTACACAGAATCCGCCATCTTGATGTCTTAACGTCTTAACGCTACATTCGAAGCATGGCTACAAAATCCAAACGCACTACGGTCTATTTTGACCCTGCCCTCCATCGGGCTCTCCGCTTCAAGGCCGCTGAAACCGATCAGAGCCTGTCGGATCTCGTCAACGCCGCCGTGCGTGAGACTCTGGCCGAGGACTCCGAAGACCTTGAGGCGTTCGAAACCCGAGGCAGTGAGCCAGGCCTCTCCTTCGAGGATGTCGTCAAGGATCTGAAGCGCCGTGGCAAACTATGATCTCCGCATCAAGCCATCGGCGGCCAAAGAGCTAGAGTCTCTGCAGACCAAGGATCGGCGTCGAATCGTCAGTAAAATCCAGAACCTCGCGGATGAACCGCGGCCACAGGGGTGCGAAAAACTCACCGGGCAGGACCGGCTTCGACTTCGGCAGGGAAATCTCCGAGTTCTTTTTGAGGTGGACGACGGCAAGCAGATCGTTACCGTCGTCAAGATCGCACACCGCCGGGATGTTTACCGATAGCCAACGGGGTCCCGGATCGAAAACAGTTCTCCTCTGAGCCCACACTCACCCAGGCTTTCAGCCAAACGCACCGCCATCCGGATCGGCCCGCCGTTGCGATCACCGGCCGCCAACCCGAGCAAAATGCCTTCCGCACGGTCTTTTGCCGGGAACTCCTCCTTTTCCATTCTCATTCTCCCCACCTCAATCCCACCTGGGAACGGTCCCGCTTCCGGTGGGCGCGCTCCACCATTCCCGCTGGATACGGATCTCCCACCACCCTTCAGGCACCACCAACGCCTTGTGCTCCTCGTGGGTGATAGGCGTGGGCTCGTGGAGTCTTACCACCCGCCTTGCATCCGGCGTCTCGTAAATCTCTCCGGGCAGTACGTGGGCGTGGCCGGTCCGCTCCCCTTCCACCCGCAGCCCTGCGAGGGGTAGGCCGTCGGGGCCGGTGGCCAGGTCGCGTTCGTCAGGCTCCTGAACTTTCATCAAAAAAACGTCTCCCTGCCGGATCTGCTTGATGTCGTCGCTCATTTTTTTCTCCCTGTTTTTCAGATTAGTTGGTCAGGCTTCCAGAGCTGGCGAATAGTCCTCCGGCTTCATGCCAAAGGTCCAGGCGATGGCCGCGTGGATCCGGGCCCGGGCCGTCCCGAGATCCCGGAAGGTCTTGGTCC
>RCNC010006528.1_pt1 | contig 11418 bp, 9 predicted proteins | sample 2041301 | NCBI WGS metagenome assembly RCNC01 (sample SAMN09708231, study PRJNA481090) | Marine sediment metagenome, whole genome shotgun sequencing project. | biome: marine sediment; feature: ocean; material: sediment; isolation source: Sewage treatment plant 13A marine sediment (STP13A) ... | reverse complement strand
GGGAGTGATGCTGGTAGTGGGCCACGTTCATCCCCTTGCGGCACACATACCCCTCGCTTCTCGGGTTCTCCTTGTCCCCCCGCACCTTGACGATGCGGTTCTCCTCGATCTCCGCCTCCAGTCCGCAGTTCTGTCCACACAAGACACAGCTCGTCTTCTTCCATTCTCCCATGGCTCGTTCCTCTCGCTTCTCTCGCTTCTCTTCGATCAAAAATCAGGCCTTCCCAGGCTTTAGGACCAACCGGTCGGTACAAAAAAATACTTTGAGTCGCCGACAATGTCAACGCCGCAATATTAGCACGGCTGGGGCGTCATTAAGCAACGGGAAAAGGGGATTGAGGGGACGTTGTTTAATTCGTTAACTTTCGGCCGGCGCTCGCGATCACTGGGCCAGGAACTTCACTCACGGATAGGGCACCCTCGACCAACGTGTAAAACGTGTAAAATGAAAGCCTGACACCGCCCACGGTTCAATTCCCGTCCGGTTAGGAAGGCAGCGAAGAAGTTAACGAATTAAACAACGTCCCCCTTTCCACTGGGGTCAAACCTACACATTTGACAGAACCGCCAGGGATCTTTGTTTCAAAGTTTTTTTGTCAAATGTGTAGGTTTGACCCCTCCTGCCATTTCTGGCCTTAACTCGCCCTAGAATGTAGAATGGGCACGGGGCTACCAAAGGGGAGACGTTTGCGTGACCCGCGAAATACCTTTTGAGTGTTCGGACTACTCCGTGGACGGGCTTGCGCTGTCCTTCCTGGACAGCGAGGGGACGAAGCCGCCCCTGCACTTCTCCCACGCAAACGGGTTCCCGGTGAGCATGTACCTGCCCTGGATGACCGAGCTCACACGCGATTTCCGCGTCATGGGGCTCAGCCTCCGGGGACAGGACGGCCTGAGCGAAGGCATCTCGAACTGGCACAGGGTGGCCCTGGACCTGGCCGGGTTTCTGGAGACGCGAGATGTGGGCCCGGTCATCGGAGTCGGACACAGCATCGGCGCTGTCGCCACCATGCTCTGTGCCGCCCGCCGGCCCGACCTGTTCTCTCGAATCGTCCTCCTCGATCCGCCGCTCTTTCCGCGAAGGTGGGTCGCCCTGTTCCGATGGGCAAAGCTCTTCGGCCAGAAGAAACGCTTTCCACCGGCAGTGCGCGCCCGCCGTCGCCGAAACGGATGGCCGGACAGGCAGGAAGCCCTGGACTACTTCCGTGGGAAGGCCATGTTCGAAGGCTGGAAGGAGGAATATCTCCGTGCTTACGTGACCTACGGGCTGAGGCCGGATCCGGACCGAGGCACGGTCCTGATCTGCCCGCCCGAGGCCGAGGCCCGGGGGTTCGAGAGCTACCCGACAGACATATGGTCCTGGCCGCGGAAGCTGCGCACGCCCACCCTCCTCGTACGCGGAGGCGAATCGAAGGTGCTCACCGCCGCAGCCTGCGAGAACTTCTGCCGTCTTTGCCCACAGGCGAAGACCGCCGTCGTCGAAGGGGCCGGCCACTTCATCCCCATGCAGAGGCCCGAGGAGACGATCCGGCTCATCAAGGATTCTGCCCGGCCGGCGATCAGGATCCGCCCTGAATCAGTCTCCTTCGGCCGCTTCGCTTCTCGGTGATCCCCTTGTGAATCACGAGTTTCTTGCCCGCCGCTCTTCCGTCGGACACAACCTTTTCATCCCTGGCCGACACAGCCCTCTTTTCATTCACCGTACGCGGGTATCGGTAGGCTACGTATTTCTCCAGAAGAGGGTCCCGTAGCTTGATCAGGGCCTTCTTCCCTTCGGGTTTCTTCTCTTTGTCTTGTGAGGCGAGTTTCGACCGGAACCCCTCGATGATGCCGCCGGCGTAGTCGGTCTTACGACGTCGGCTCAGGCCTTTTCGCTCGTTGTAGGTCCGCCACTGGGCCTCGATGAACCGACACACGAAATCGTACACATAGGAGGCCAGCCGGATGTTCTGCTCGGTGCCGCTGATCTCCAGAACCCTTCCCATCTTTCCCTTTTCGAGAACGTAGGCAGGCACCCAGATTCCTTGTACGAAATAGAACTCCTGCAGCAGATTGGCGAGCGCATAGTCTTCGCGGGGATGACGCAGGGCCGGCTTTCCCACGAAGACGCTTGCGAAATCCCTTCTGTCATCCTGTTCGAGCAGATGGAGGTTGTGTTTCGCGATCAACTCATGTGCCTTGGCCATGGACACCTCGGCCTCGTGCCGATTCGGGCTCTCCGCCAGGGCCATGAGCTTTCTGACCCGCCGGACCGTTCTGTCCTCAGGACCCTGAGGTCCGCGCGCCATCCGGTCATCCAGGGGCACGTACCTTCCGGATGCCTTCGGGTTGGCCCGCAGCAGGTGGCAGGCCCTCTGGAAGGCCGGGCCGTGGGAGGGCTCCTCGCGGGTGCCCAGGACCTCCTCTGTAAACTGGTGGGCCATCTCGTGCAGCAGCACCTCCAGCACCGCATCCCAGGAATGGCGGAGCACGAGATCCCGGCTCAACGATATCTCACGCCTTTCCCGGGACCACGTGCCCCACGTCCTCCTGTAATCCCGGAGGCAGAAGAGCGGTGGGCGCATTCGTTGCCGGTGAGGTTCGTCCAGGACCCACAGGGCTGTTTCCCATTCACAGCAAAGCCCATGCAGGATGCGGTGTTCGAGCGTTTCTTGGCCGATGGTTTTCTTCATGTAGATCCTTGAGGGAGCAGCGGCAGCATCCGGTACCGCCCCAGGTTGCGCGGTGCCTGCAAAATCCATATAGTAGGCCTCAATTCTTACCTTTTTTCCACCACCATTCCAAGCTGAGCATGACCGACTTGAATCCGAACCTGCCCGCCGCGGCCCAAGCCTTTTCAGAGCGAAACCAAGCGAAACCAATAGAGGAACAGAAATGACAAAGAAGCGATCGTCGAAAAAGGCCACGGATTGGCCGCAGAAGGCGTACAAGAATCTCGATTTCCTGACCGCCCCGGAAGGAAGAATCGTACGCGTCATGTCCGAGTTCATGGAACCGGCCGCCCGTTTCAGGAAACAGCACGTGCACAACACGATCGTGTTCTTCGGGTCCGCGCGCACCTTGCCCCGAAAAGAGGCAAGGGAGAATCTGAAGACACTGGAAGAACAGGTCGCCCAGAAGAAGAGGCCCTCTCGAGCCCTCTTGAAGGAGTGCGAAAGAGCGAAACGAGATCTCACCATGTCGCGCTACTACGAAGATGCCGTAGAACTGGCCGAGAAGTTGACCCGGTGGTCCCTGGGCCTTCGAGACAAGAAGAAGCGCTTCCTGATCTGTTCGGGAGGTGGCGGAGGAATCATGGAGGCTGCGAATCGGGGGGCCGAGAAGGCCGGGGGCACGTCCATCGGTTTGAACATCAGCCTCCCCATGGAACAGTCGCCGAACCATTACCAGACCCCGGACCTGTCATTCGAGTTTCACTATTTCTTCATCCGCAAGTTCTGGTTCTTCTACCTGGCCAAGGCTCTGGTCGCCTTTCCCGGCGGATTCGGGACGATGGATGAGCTCTTCGAGTTGCTGACCCTCGTGCAAACAAGAAAGACGAAGAAGTACATGCCCATCATCGTCTACGGTAAGGACTACTGGAAGCAGGTCCTTAACTTCGACGCCCTCGCGGAGATGGGAACCATCGACGAGGAGGACTTGCAGTACTTCCGGTTCGTCGACAACGTGGATGAGGCCTTCGAATACCTGAAAGTGGAATTGACGAAGCATTATGTGCGCGGGACCGCCCATCAGGAAATGCCTCTCTAACTTATAGAGGAGAAACTCAAGATGACGAGACACATACCCTTCATTCTGATTCTCCTGTCCTGCGCCCTCGTGATGGGGTGCTCCGACGATGACACCGCGAAGGAAACCGCCGGATCGGCCCCGGCGGTCGAGGCCCTCAGCCAATCCGTGGACGTGTACCGGGACGAGTGGGGCATCCCCCACATCTACGCACAGAATCGCGGGGACATGGTGTTCATGCAGGGTTACGAGATGGCCCGGGATCGCATCTTCCACATGGACCATCTTCGGCGCTTTATCTATGGAACCCAGGCCGAGGTGTACGGGGAAGCCTTTCTGGAAGATGACATCACCAAGCGCATCATCGGTTTTCGCCGCCTCGCAGAGGCCAACCTTGCCTACCTGGAAAAGGAATTTCCGGATAGCCTGTCCCTGGTCCATGCCTACTGCAACGGCGTGAACGCGTACATGGAGGACATGAAGGCGGACCGGAACGGTGCGGTTCGACCCCTCGAGTTCGACAGGATCGACCCGGACTACTGGCCTGCCCCCTGGGAGGCGAGAGACGTGGTCGCCTTGGCAAAGGCACAGGTCTTCCTCCAGAGCTTCCAGGGCGAACTGGAGATGTTCATCTTTCTGGGCCGGGTCCTCATGGGCAACAGCTTCGAAGACCTCATGCGATTTCAGCCGATGCGGCCGACCTACATTCTCGAGACTTCCCCCACGGTCGGCTTCGACGTCGCAACGAGCCGGAGCGCAGGGCTGCGCGAGGCCGCAGACCTGCTCGCCGACCTGCCCCCGGACGAGGCTACGCGCAAGAAGGTTGCCGAGGGGCTCGCGATGATGGCGGACCGCCTCGGGCGGGCCTTTGGCGGGCCCGAGTGGGGGATGAGCCAGGGCAGCAACAACTGGGTGATCGATGACAGCCTGACCGCAAGCGGCGCGTGCATCCTGTGCAACGACCCGCACATGAACCTCGACTACCCCTCCACGATGATGTCCACCCACATCGTGGACCTGAGCCGGGATGAAGTCGGGGCGATCGGCAACGTCGTCCCCGGGGTGCCGCTGGTGCTGATCGGACACACCGCCAAGGTGGCCTGGGGCCTCACGAACGGGTTCGGCGACGCGACCGATCTGTACTGGGAGACGCTGAGCAGCGACAGAAATGCCGTGTTGTTCGAGGATCAATGGGTTCCCTTTGACATTTACGAGGAGAAGATCCTGGTGCGCCCTGATGGAGGCTCTCTTGCCGATGCGGTGGAGCTAACCCAAAAGGTGCGCTGGGTGCCCCATCATGGCCCCATCTTGACCGATCTCGTTTCTGAAGACATATCGGCAGTGTTTGATCTCATCCGACGGGGCTTCTCGGTCCGCTGGCCCGGCTTCTCGGACGAGACCACGGATCTCCTCGCTCTCAGGCGAGTCGTAGAGGCAGAAACCGTCCAGGAGGCCATGGCGGCGATGGAGTACTTCAACAGCGGGATTATGAACTGGGTGTTTGCCGACGCCTCCGGGAACATCGGGCACATGACTGCGGGACCGTACCCGATTCGGGCCGGGGACGTGGAGGCATTCCCGCCGTTCCTCCCACTGCCCGGTGGCGGCCTGCACGAATGGGAGGGGTTCCTCGATCTCTCCCAACAGCCGCAAACGCTCAACCCTGCCAAGGGCTATGTGGTCACGGCGAACAACACGATCAGCGACCAGACCCTGGACAACAACCCGGTGAACGATGACCACTACTACGGGCATTTCTTCGATCTGGGCACGCGGGCGTGGCGGATCACCGAGCGTATCGAGGCGATGAAGGCCGAAGGCCCGATCCGGCTCGAGGACATGACTGCACTTCAGACAGACACCTACGCCGTGCTGGCAGAGGACCTTCTGCCCGGTCTCCTCGAAAACCGCGATAGAATCTGCGCGCAACCGGATGCCGACGATTGCCGGGCACTCGACATCCTGGAATCCTGGGACATGAACTTCGACATGGACAGCCCGGGGGCGACCCTGTTCAGCGTCTGGTACTCACACCTGGCCTACAACACGCTCCACGACGACATTCCCTCTTTCTTCCTCGGGCTGACGGCGCCTTTCCTGTCCCAGCTCGTGGGACGCGACCTGAGCGCGTGGCTGGCCGGAAGGGGCCCGGAAAGTGGAAAGGACTACTTCGATGACCTGCAGACGGGCGGGCAGGCGGAGAACGCGGACGACCAGATGGTGGCCTCCCTGGAGGGCGCCGTCCAGCAGTTGACCGCCTTCTTCGACCCGGAGCGGGAGATGGAGACCTGGCGGTGGGGCGAGGTACACGAGAAGACGTTCGTGCACCCGGTCTGGGATGATCTGGACCAGGGCCCTTTCGAGAACGACGGCGGGCAACACAGCGTGGACCCGGCGGAATACCCGATTGTGACCCCGGAGGGCGCGATTCAGACACTGCCCTACAAGCAGGGGGACGGCCCTGCGTTCCGGTTCTGCGTGGAGATGAAAGAAGGAGAGTGGAAGACCTACAACATCCTGCCCGGGGGACAGAGCGGGCACGACGGCGACGCGCACTTCGCGGACCAGTTGCCTCTCTGGCTATCGAACCGGAATTTCCAGTTCTGGTTTCTCCGGGAGGACGTGGAAGCCCATGCCGTTAGCCACCGGACCTACCCGCAGGGATTTCCCGGGACTGCCCTGCCCTGAAGGATCACCAAGGCTTCACGCGACATGATTGACATGGAAACCTGCTAGCGTTGAAAAGGAATCGTTCAGACGAGTTCCTGTAGCAGTCTATCCATCGACTCCTGAACACCTAGCTCTCTTGCCCACTTCTTCAGGTAGCCTGCGTCGAGTCTTCCGCCCTGCACCTTGGCAATGTTCAACGCGTCCACGAATTTCTTTTCAGACTCACTCAGCTTGGACCATTCGAGTTTCGCAAGGATAACGTCTTCAGCCGTAGCAAACCAGCAGGGTTCACCCAGAAAGCTGATCTTCTCGCGACGGGAAAACTCCTGTTCACTGAAAGGACGGTCCTTCTTCACGATCAGATCGACTTTGAATCCCGTTTCCAAGTGTATCAGATTGAACATGGTCCGATTTGCCCTCGCCTCTCTCGCCGTCTCCGGGTCTACGTAAAAGCCTTCACCAAGACTCTGAAGAAAGCCCTCCAAAGATCTCTGCGAAGTCTCTATGACGATATCGGCATCGTAGGTCGTTCGAGGTACGCCATGCACATTGCTTGCGAACGATCCGGTGACCATATAGTGGATTTCATGCTGGTCGAGCTTGGAAAGAACAAACTGAAGGGAGTCCTCGGAGGTCATGGCAGCACGTTTCGGGCTTCAGGATAAGCGACGAGGAAAAGATCTCTCGGCAGCACCAGTTGGAGGTATGCCATCTTGATTTGATTCTCGTCGAACTCGGGGTGGCGTTTCCGCAAGCCCGTCAATTCTTGCGAGACTTACGCCGGCACGCAGACGCCCCTCCGGCCCCATCCGTCGCAGGGCCTCTATTTGGATCTGCTCTGCCTGTCGGGTGGTATCTTTTGATCTCACGGAGACCCCTTGTCCCGATTGCTGCTGCTCCTTCCAAAGCTACGCTCACCCTTTTTATGTGTCAAGAAAATACGGGGCAGAACGGGAACGATTCAGACCAGAGCGTTGCGGGCGGTCTCAAGGACAGATCGGAATACCCGGTGACCCGCCTGTCCTCCTTCATCGCCTGACTCGCACCATCTTGTTGCAGCACACGACCTCGATGCCTCGCTGTTCGAGATCGTCCACAAGGGGGTTGATTCCCAGCGAATCCGATCCGTAATGCCCTGTCAGGATGAGACTCCCCTTGTTCTCTTTCCTGAGACGGTCGCCCTGCTCTTCCGAAAAGAGGTGAATGTAGACGACCGTGTCCACCCCGTTCTCGAACAGTGCGTTGGCAACAGGATATCCGCCGTTGACGCCTGCGGCGTGGATCACCACGGTCTTTCCGAGTTCTGTGTTCGCACTTCCGCAGACAAGGCTCACCCCTTCTCCAGCGGCCTCGATCTCCGGAAGGGAGGCATAGCGCTCGATCAGCGCTGACACGGTTCCGGCCGGCGCAAGCTCGTCCGCCTGTTCCTGGAGGATTCGCCGGCCCAGCTCATCACACGGAAGGTGGATGTTCATGAGCCCCAGATCGAACTCTTCCGCCACAGCGCAAAGTTCTCTCACCCCCTGCTCGGCGTGATGGCGGTCGGCCAGATCTTCCCAGAAGGCCCTGTTCTCCCTGCAGCTCTGTTTCGCCCGTTCCTCCGGAACGCCCGCCTCGATCATAAACGTCTCGTGTCGATCCATGACGTCCAGAAAGGTCGTCCAGTTCAACGGGTGATGGGCAAGGACCAGGTCGAAATCGTTGTCCCTGGCAAAGAGAAGGTCTTGTTTCTCGATGTCGATTCCCAGGAGGACTCGTTTCACGCTGTCGCAAGGCCGGAATATGCCGCTGTCCGCGGGGATGGAACCCATCCCTGACATCTCGAGGGCAAGCTGCATGATATCTGCTGTGTTCATTCGTTGTTCTTCCCCTGGCTCAAGATACGATCCAATGCGTTCGCGAACTCTTTGCGATTGCCCTTGTTGAACTCCGAAGGGCCGCCCGTGACGACCCCTGCACCCCTCAGCTCATCCATGAAATCTCGCACGGAAAGGCGCTCTCGAACGTTGCTTTCCGTGTACAGCTCGCCTCGCGGGTCAAGGGCGTGACCGCCCTTTTCGATCACCGCCGCCGCGAGAGGGATGTCGGCCGTGATGACCAGATCGTTGGCTTGAATCTCATCGACGATCTGCTTGTCTGCCACATCGAAACCGGCAGGCACTTTAAGGGTCTTGATATAGGGGGAGGGGGGGACTCGCAAAGGCCGGTTGGCGACCAACGTCAGGGGGATGCGCAACCTCTCAGCTGCACGATACAGGATCTCTTTGATGACCTTGGGGCATGCGTCCGCATCGACCCATATATGCATGTGAATCACTCCTCAGGCACGTCCCGCTTCGCCTTCCCGTTACCCATGCTACGAGAAGGTCAAGGGGAGGGTTGCAGCTCGATCACGGTCAGTTCCGAAGGGGCAAAGAAGCGAATCGGCGGCCCCCACGTCCCTGTGCCGCGACTGACATAGAGCCACGTTTCGTCGCCTACTTGTGATAGGCCCGTTCGCGCGGGGTAGGCCAATCGAACGAGCCAATGAAAAGGAAAGATCTGTCCCCCGTGGGTGTGCCCCGACAATTGCAGGTCGAACCACTCCACCGACGCCCGATCCACCCGCGGCTGGTGCTTCAGCAGCACGGTGAAATCATCTTTCGGGATTCCTTGCAGTACGGCGTTCTCTGCCCGCCCGTCCATGGTGATGCGCCGGCGTACCGCCGGATCGTCCACGCCCACGATGTGGATGACGCCGTCCACGCTCACCCCCTGGTACGAAAGCATTTTGAAACCGGCCCGCTCCGTAACGGCCAGGCTATTGGCAAGCCCCACGTACGCCTCATGGTTCCCGGTGACGGCAAACTTCCCATGTTCCGGTTTCAGTTCGCGGAGGCGATCCGCAAAGCCGCCCAAACGATCCGGGCCCGCATCGATCAGGTCGCCCGTCGAGACGACTACATCCGGACGAATCGACTCGATCGTTTCAACGATACGGCGCACTCGCCCCTCGTCGCTCCACAGGTCCAGGTGGAGGTCGGAGATCTGAACGATGCGAAAGGGCTCGGACTTCTCTGCGAGCTTTCGCGTCGGGATCCTCACCCATTCCACCTTGACCTGGCGGGCGGAAACGAGACCATGGCCGGTCGCTGCCAGGGCAAGTACAGCCGGCAAGAGAAGGCTCCAGAGCGGCGACAGCATCGGGAACGACGCAACGTCCGCCCCGACCAGTTTGCCCCCTGTCTTCAGGGCAAACACCGCAAGATCCAGCAAGCCGGAGAAGGAAAAGAACAGAAAGGCAAGCCCCATCCATGTGTATCCGACCCAGCCGATGGGAACGGCAAGCCTGAACAGGCCGAGGCCTTTCAGGAGTTCCGCCACCAGCGGCGCGACCAGGAGCAGGGCAAAAGCACAAAGAAGAAGACCGTGACTGCAGGGGACAGCGGCGATCGTCTTCCTGTAAATGTAGTAATGCATCCCTCCGTACAGGCTGAGGAAGATGCTGATGACGAGAAACATGCCTGCCTTCATAGACGCGAAACAATCAATGGGTGGAGAGCGTTGTCAAGGGTTAGATGGTACCGACTCCACGGCATCGAATCAAGGAATCATGCGCACAGCCGCCCTTTTGCAGGAGAAGGAAAGCCCACGGCGAGGGGGGGGCTGTCCGTTTCTTGACGTTTTGGAACCTCCACAATCGATAGGGGCATCAAAAGATATGAGGCAAATTCCTTTTTGGGGAGAATTTGAACCAACAAATGGAGCCAAGAAGATGAGAACGAGAATGATATTCTCGATTGTCGGGATCCTGGCATGTGCGGTCTCTCCGGGCTATGCCGGGTTCTATGATTCCGTGACCGAAATGATTGCCCGCCCTTCAGAAGAGGGTCCCGGCGACAGCACGCTGATATCCGGGCTGAAGGAGGCGCTCTCGATAGGCACGGAGGATGCGGTGAAATCCGTCTCCAAGGTGGATGGATATCTGGGGAACCAAGCGATCAAGATTCTCCTGCCCGAAAAAATCCAAAAGGCGGGGGACATCCTCTCCAAACTGGGATACGAAGACAAGGTGGACGCATTCATCCTCAGCATGAATCGCGCAGCCGAAAAAGCGGCTCCCCAGGCGGTATCGTTCTTTGTGGATGCGATCAAGGAAATGACCTTTGACGATGCAAAAGGAATCCTCCAGGGGGGTGATACTGCTGCCACGGAGTTCTTTGAATCAAAGACGAGGGGCAAACTCTACGATGCATTCAAACCGATCGTTTCATCGAGCATGGATGAGGTCGGAGTGACCCAGGCGTACAAAGAAATGATGGGGAAATACACCTCCGCAGTACCTTTCGCCCGCACGGAATCCATGGATCTCGACCACTATGTCACCACCAAGTCCCTTGATGGGCTCTTCACCATGGTCGGCCAGGAAGAGAATAAGATCCGGACGGATCCGGCGGCGAGAGTCACGGACCTCTTGAAAGAAACCTTTCAAAACTGAGCTAGTTGTTGTCAGGAGGGGACAAGCGCTAGGCCTGTGGGCAGGGTCTCCCCGAAGATCCATGCCTGTTCCTGCGCTTCCCAGGTGCTCTCCGGGTTCGTGAGCAGTTCCCGGAGCCGGTCCGGCTGGGGAAGCTGGCCAAGCCACTCTGCCACCTGCTGCCGGTCCTTCTCGGGAAGATCCCTCTCCCTGTCTCCCGTGTGTCGGGCGAGCTGGACCAGTGCATGGGCCATCGCTTCCCTGGCGGGCAGGCCCCAGGAGAGAAGCTTCGTTACCCAGTCATTGGCCTCCCCGTTCGGAATCACCCGATCGAGGGGGCCGTACAGGGGAACCCGGGCCCCGAGACGGCCCAGGGTCCACAACTCCTGGGGCCTCGTCTTCTTCCGGATATTCTTGAGCAGGAGGCGGCCGAGCTCCACCTTTGTCTCCACCGGAAGACGTTCGAAATTGCCAAGGGCCATCCAGACCTCGATCTCTTCCTGTGCGTTCAGGCGCTTTGGAAGCTGACTGTCCCACTTCTTCTTCTTTGCGCCGGGGGACTG
>RCNC010002856.1_pt1 | contig 11418 bp, 12 predicted proteins | sample 2041301 | NCBI WGS metagenome assembly RCNC01 (sample SAMN09708231, study PRJNA481090) | Marine sediment metagenome, whole genome shotgun sequencing project. | biome: marine sediment; feature: ocean; material: sediment; isolation source: Sewage treatment plant 13A marine sediment (STP13A) ... | reverse complement strand
ATAGGTGATCGGTATAAAGTTGATCAAAACCTTGAATGAGACCTTTGCAAAACCCCCCTTTTTGCCCAATTTCTGCGTCAGGCTCAAATTTTAATCCTCAAAATACTTAATGTATTCCTGTGGTTAAAATTTTCGCCTTCCTTGAACTTGAACAAAAATGAGCCTTTTTCAAAGATCTCATCTTGTAAAGGATAATTCGAAAATCAATTAATATCAGATAGTTTTGTTCACGATATTTGCACGGTGAATACCCCGTGTCAAGTGTCAAAAACCTTACCAATCGTCATAAACCCGGGTCTTTATCAACTTGTCATCCTCGTAAAGAAAAAGGGTAGTATTGTTATTATTGGGGATGATGAGCCAGATCTCCTCTCCGGGTTGTATGAATTTGTCAAATATGGTGTTCGAAACGCCAAAACTGTTTAACACCACCCGGATATGTCTTTTTAAAAAACCGTCGTTGACCCTGTATCTGAAAAAGCTCCCGCCAGGCGAACCCGCTAAATAACCATGGCTTTTCCTTCCGGGTTTTCTGTTGATGACAAGATTCACAGTACCGCCTTCAGTCACTGAATAACCGGATAACGGTTCTTGGGCAATGATGGTATTTAAGGGTTTGTCTTTGTAAAATACAGACTTTATTTTTCCGAGTATCAGATTGCTGTTTTCGATCAGGGGAATTGCACTGTCAAGAAAGCGCCCCTTAAGATCCGGCATCTTGTAGTCCTGTGGTCGAATTCCAATGCTAACAAGGAGGTTTACGCATTCGTTCCGGGTTATCATCGTGCCGGCAGAAGGAACCTGGGCAATAATCGAATCTTTTTTTATACGATTGCTGTAAGTACTGGATATTTGTCCCTGGCACAAGCTGTTTTCTTCCAAAATGATCCGGGCCTGTTGAACGGGCAGCTTTTCAAGGTTGGGCATCAGGATGGATTTTGGACCTTTTGAAATGATGATCCTGACATCCCGTCCTTTTTTTATTTCCGATCCAGGTTCCGGTTCTTGAAAAATGACATTGTTCTTGGGCATTTCGTTGCTGTATTCTGATCCCTCAATTTTTGTATTAAGCCCCAAATTTGTTAATAATTCAAGTGCATAAACAATATTTTTGCCTGCCAGGTCGGGCACTACCACAGTGTCCTCACTTTTTATAATCATTGTAAGGGTCAGGTAGGCACTTGCACCCACTACGAGGATAAACACAAAAAACAGAATAGCTATTTTTAATACTCGCGAGATCATTTTGCCCGTTTCATACAGACAGCAAAAAAACCATCCATGTTGTGGAGATGGGGGAAAGTTTTTAAATATCCGTTGCCGGTTAAAAGAGAACGTGCTTCATAAGGTAAACCGTCTGGATTTTTTTCTATAGCAAAATCTTTATGCTTATTCAAAAAACCTTTTATCACGGATTCATTTTCTTCGGGTTCCGTGCTGCAGACACAATAAACCAGGAGACCTTCAGATTTGACTTGATGCGCAAGGTTATCCAGAAATGTCGCCTGCCTTTTTGCGTGGCGAATCAGGTCCTTTTCTAATGTGCGCCATTTTGCATCCGGATTTCTTCTTAAAACACCAAGGCCTGAGCATGGTGCATCCAATAAGATCCGATCATATTTTTTAATGGATTTACCGCCGGCAGGATCATTCAGATCATGAGTGCGGGGTGTGACCATTGAGATTCCGAGTCGGACCATTTCAGATTGAAGGCGATGCAGTTTTTTCGCATTGTTATCCATGGCAATCAGTTTCCCACGGTTGTTCATCATCTGAGAGATATGCCCTGTTTTTCCGCCAAGACCGGCACATGCATCTAAAACCGTTTCACCCGGCTTCGGGTTTAAAAGAAATGTAACCAGCTGTGCGGCTTCATCCTGAACCTGGAACAGTCCGTCTTCAAACGCTTTCATTTCCGGGATGGATTTTTTTGGATTGAAGAAAAAGGCACCGTCCGTTGCATAGCTTGTACACTCAACCTTTTCCACATCTTTTTCAAGAAGTTTTAACAACGATTCGCGGTGGGTCTTCAGTGTATTGCAGCGAACGGTTAAAGGCGGGATGGTGTTGATTGCATCACAAAGCAAAGCGGTCTCTTCCAGGCCAAACCGATCCAGCCATCTTTCAAGCAGCCATTTTGGAAATGACTTGTTCACGGCCAATGCAGATACCGGGTCTTTGTTAATATCCGGAAATAAGACCTGGTGATATCTTTTTGCGGCATTTCTCAAAAGTCCGTTGATAAAGCGCACGACATAAGGCTCGGTTACAGATTTTGCCATTTCAACGGATGTATTTACTGCTGCCGATACAGGTATCCGATTCAAATAAATGATCTGAAAAAGTGCGATCCGCAAAATATTCATCACTTTGGGATCGATTTGGCTCAAACGGGTTTTAGAGAAATAATCGATGACCCAATCGAGTTTTGCCCGCCACCGAAGAACGCCGAATACAATGGCTTGAAGCAATGCACGATCTTTCTTCGAAAAAAAAGTGTGTTGAGAGAGAACCTCATCCAATATGTTGTCTAAAGTTTTGTTCCCTTGATCCAGGGTGTTCAGGATATGTAGCGAAGTTTTGCGTGCGTTATTTACCATCAATTCTTTGGATATTCATATCAGTGTAAATGTGTTCCAGGGGGTAATTTATATCCCCGCAGGAAATCCTTAATTAAAAGACGCTTTCCAGACTCACCCTGAATTTCCATAATAGACAGAACACCTTTTCCGGTTGAGATCCACAGTTCATCGGGGAAGCTTTTTATTGCTGTGCCGGGAGAAGCTTCGGTATCCATAACAATGGTCTTGGCCTTGAAAATTTTAAGGCGTTTTTTATCATGAAAGGTAAAAGCACCGGGCCATGGCGTCATCCCGCGAATGAGTGCTTCAAGGGATTCGGCCGGCAGCTTCCAATTCATGCGGCCGTCATTTTTTTTAAGCATGGGCGCATAAGTGGCCTGGGTATGATCCTGAGAGATCGGATTGATATCGCCGGTTTCAAAAGCCTTCAGGGTTTGAATGAGAAGGTCTGCGCCAAGATCAGCCAGACGGTCATGAAGGGTTTTCGAAGTGTCATCGGATGCTATTTCAAGTTTAGAAGAAAGGAGGATATCACCGGTATCCAGGCCTTCGTCCATTGACATCGTCGTGATGCCGGTCTCTTTTTCTTCATTGATGATTGCCCACTGGATCGGTGCAGGTCCGCGATATTTTGGAAGGAGTGATGCGTGAATATTAATGGTCGCAATTTTGGGTATTGTCAGTATGTTTTTTGGGATAATATGGCCAAAGGCAACCACCACAATAAGGTCAGGGGTGTGTTTTTCGATGCAGTTCGAGAATTCGGCTGTTCGGACCGAAGATGGCTGAATAATCGAGTATCCCAGATTCATGGCCGTTTCTTTAACCGGGGAAGGAGTGAGTTTGCGCCCCCGACCTTTTGGCCGGTCAGGTTGGGTAACAACCAAAGCTATATCTTGATCATTTTTATGAAGGGTCTTTAAAGCAGGCACCGCAAATTGAGGTGTGCCCATGAATATGATTCCGGCCTTTTTTTTCATTCTTTTTTCAAGTTTTTTTGTATTTTTCTCTTATACATCCCCCTTTTCAAAGAGCTGATGCGGTCTATAAACAAAATGCCGTTTAAATGGTCGATTTCGTGCTGAAGGACCACAGCAAGGAATCCTTCTGCTTCTATCCGTAAAGGTTTCTCGTTTCTGTCAACGCCCTCAACGAGAATAGCGGCTGATCGTTTAACGTCGGCCCTGAAATCAGGGACACTCAGACACCCTTCGCCCTCTGATAAGATACTCCCTTCACTCGATATAATTCTGGGGTTGATCAACACATGTAAAGATCGTTTTTCGTCCTTGGCTGAAACATCGTAAACAAGAAGGCTTTTGTTAATCCCCACCTGTATTGCAGCCAAACCAATGCCAGGCTCCATGTACATCGTTTCAGCCATGTTTTCAATCAAGTCCTGAATTTTGCCATCGATGTTTTCAACCGGTTGGGTCGGCTCACTGAGGAACTTGTCCGGATATGTTACGATTTCCAGTATAGCCATAGGGTGATCTCTTTCATCTATATAAATTAATCCTTATTTGTTTTTGAATCGTCCGGGTTAAGGATAGTACTTGTCTTTTCTTCATATGAAACCTGTAATATATTTACACTGGTTACCATTGCGGAAATAAGCCCCACAAAAATAACAGGAAATATTTGAATTGCATGATTTGCCAAAGTATAACCGGCGGCATCCTTGGATGAAACACCAAAAAGTAACAGGGCAAAGACACCCCCTGCCTCCCAAATCCCCCAGAAGCCGGGAACAGAAGGAAGTGCGATAAAGAAACAGACAATGACCATGGTCGCGGTAATTTCAATAAACGACAATTCGATTCCCGGACAGCCCAATGACACCAAATAATATGAAAGAGCTGCAAGACCCCAAATAACAACAGATAGACTGAAACAGGCACATATTTTCATGGGGTATTTGATCAGTGTAAAACCAGTGGCGAAATTTTCGACGACACTCACCACGGGGTCGCAGATTTTTTTTTGTATCTTCTTTTTAAAGTCAGGTCCGGCAAAAAAAAACATCCGTGGTATCCTTTTTATGAAGCCGTTGATCACATTCCGGGTTTTGCTGAACCCGACCATGGCTATCCCGATAATAAGCAGTAGAAGCAGTTTGAATGTTCCTTTGCCGACAGTCATAAGTGTTGTTTTATTGAGATGGTACTTGCCAAAAACAATATCAATATTCGGATCTATCTCAATTGTGGCAAGAAGCACCGCAAAGAGAATAATCAGAATGCCGACATCAAACACCCGCTCAGCGGCGACCGTCGCTAGACCGGTGGAAAATGGAATATTTTCCTTTTTTTGCAAAATAACAGGTCTGGCCACTTCTCCCACCCTTGCCGGAAGAATACAATTGATCATAAAGCCGATCATCAGCGGATGAAATGATTGCCAGAACTTTATTTTACCGGCCGATTCAAGTATTATTTTCCATCGATATGCTCTCAGAGCAAAGCTTAATAAAATAACCACAACAGCCGGCAGTATCCATACATAATTGATGGATGCAAAATAGATGATAAGATCATTAAACGGGACATTTCTAAAAGCCAGATAAAGCGCCAGAATAGAGACTGCCAGCCCCAGAATCAGTGAAATACCTATTTTTTTATTCATTCGAGTATCATTACAGATCGGATCCAAATAAAAATCGAGGATTCAGGGTTTAAGAAAGGGTTCTGCGTGCCTTTACAATATCTTTCTTAATCTGATCAGACAGTTCGGAAATATTCGAAAATTTTTTTTCATCCCTGATGCGTCGTACAAAATCAACCCGGATTTTCTGGCCATATATGTTTTCATTAAAGTCAAGAATATGGACTTCCACCGAAAAAACGTGATCGTCAAAAGTGGGACTATAGCCAATATTGGCAACGCCTTGAAAAACTCCTCCCGTACAATCCACGGTAACAGCGTAAACACCGTTTTTTGGGCAAAGTTCGTCGTGCAGTGTAATATTTGCCGTGGGAAATCCAAGAAGTTTTCCACCCCTGTTGCGTCCGGTAGTGACAATCCCCCTGAGCTGATAATAACGACCCAATAGTTTTTGAGCCTCATCTACCTTGCCCGCCATGACAAGTTCACGTGTTCGCGTACTGCTGATTCGATCCGGCCCATTCTTTGATGTTTGAATCCAGTCGGCAACGATGACTTCAAATCCCAAATTCTTGGCGTAGGTTTGTAAAAGATCTATATCTCCTTCACGATTTTTGCCAAAGGTATAATCGTTACCCACGACAATGGCTTTCATGCCGATTGATTTTAACAGGATATCTTCCACAAATTCCTTTGCCGATATTGCCGCAAATTCCTTGGTAAAGGGGACGCAGATCAAAACATCTACACCTGAGTTTTCAATTAGCTCGACTTTCTGTTCATAGAGGGTGATGAGCGGCAAATGCCCGTTTTGTTTTAAAACACGGACCGGATGGGGTTCAAAGGTCATAACGATTGATGTTCCGTCAAGGCTCTCAGCCTTTTCGACCACCTCATGAAAAAGGGCTTGATGTCCGATGTGGACACCATCGAAATTTCCGATGGTAATTACAGCATTTTTATATGGTTTTTTAATCTTATCAATATGTTTAATGAATTCCATTCTAATTTTTCCCGTTAACAAATATCGGCCTTGACAAAAATAAAAAAACATATATATAGAATATCCTTTATATTAAATCAATCTTAAATGATTTTATTCATGCCGAAGTGGCGGAATTGGTAGACGCGCTAGGTTCAGGGTCTAGTGGGGGGTTCTCCGTGGGAGTTCGAGTCTCCCCTTCGGCACTCTTGAGTTTTTAAGATTTATATTATATATGTTTTATCAAAAACCTCCGAATGTACCACCTAATACAAGACTGGTACAATTTGGGGGTTTTATTTTGTCCAAAAAGCATGCTTGCTTATTCCGCAGAAATACCTCGTATTATTCTGAGCCTTTTCAATATCAATGACTAAATTCATTCAGCAAATTTATAATAATATTAGACAGGAAGGAAAAATGTCAACTCTATCCAAAACCCGATTGAAAAACATAATCAAGAAATATATATGAATATTTCATTCATGATTTTGAGCTTGAGCAAGCCACAGGTTGAAGGTCGCGTTGTATAGATATGTCGGGTTGAAAGGGCGTTATTTTTCCACGATTTATAACTTCATGACTTTAATTTGATCGCTGCCAAAAGAGCGTTGTTCCTCAAGGCAGCGTATAATATCATGAGCACCAAACCTTGTACTGCAAATGTCTCATAGTTCTTTTGTGGGTTAAAGGGTTAGTGATGTGGATAAGATATTGAATTATATAATATATGGAGAATGGTAGGTCAATGTATATGCTTGAGGTCAGAAATTGTAGCTTTAGTTTGCACAATAATATGTGCATCCATGCACTGTAAAATGGGCAAGATATAATCTCTTATAATGGATTTATTCCTTCCATGAACACACCTCTTTTCCTCTAACTATCTGAATATAATTTCTTATTAAAATTCTTTGCCAACATTAAACATTCTGGCATGGATCTTGGATCAGCAATTGGTAAGCATCATGGATGGGGGGATAACACCATGCCGGGATTAAAGGCCATGTTCCTTGATGAGGGGCCTAATGAAAATATCAGATGCAGGTTTATCTGTGATTGGTGTAAGGTTGAATCTAATGTGTGTTCAAATGCAAGGCTCTTTTTAGAAATTGAGAAAACACACCCTGATGTTGTTGTGATGGATCTGGATCTGTATGCCAAGATAGATGGGATTGAAACTTCAAAAAGGATAAGATCTCAGTTTGATATTCCTGTGATATATATCTGAATTATGAGTCAAACAATAAGATATCACAACCTTTGTACCGGTTTCGTATTTTCCAGAGATATAGCGAAACTGTCGAAAAACCCAAAAAGGGTTATTAGTAAATTTTTAAGTGGTTGATATTCTTAAAGGTGAAGCTCCCTAAGATTGATGGATATTTAATATTATTTTGTTTTTTTAATTCCAATAAATCCTACTATCATCAATGCTATACCCAAAAAATATACGTACCTTCCATTAGCTATAAAATAATATCCAGAAACAAATAGAACAACTCCTACGATCCCTATGATACAAAACAGATTTCTCATATTTGTTAACATCACTTCAGCCCTGCTTTGCGCAAAACGTCCCTTATGCCTTTTTCAAACCAGATTAAATTTTACCTCTTTCACGCGCCATCCTCAGATAGGTTTCAAATGTATTTTTAGGCGGCACATACTGTTCGGCACCATCTTTTTGCTTAAGGGCTATGGCATCTTCAGGACATTCGGTCACACACAATCCGCATCCGATACACCGGTCAGGGTCAACCCGGGCCGTGTCCTTCACTTCAATGGCGTCCATCTGGCAGCGATCCACACAGGCTTCACAGGCAGTGCAGTCCTCCATGGTCACTTCGGCATAATAGTTAGCATGCACCACTTGGGCCGGACGATCCAGTATTTTTAAATTTTTCAGTATCTGGCAGCAGCACCCGCAGCACAAGCAGATGTTGCTCGGTTTTTGGGCGTTGCCCGGCTGAAGCACCAACCCGGCTTCCAAGCCGCTATCCAGAATGGAGAGGGCCTCATCCTGGGTGATGGAACGTCCCAGGCCGTTCTCCTCGTAATAATAGGCGCCGGTGCCAAAGATCAGGCAAGCTTCCTTTGGTTTGTCGCAGCCTTTTCCCACCATCTCGTGTTCCCTACGGCAAATACACGGTGAAACCACGATTTTGGATTGCTTTTTAATAATTTTTTCGGCCATTTCATAGGGCATGACCGACATCTCGGCGTTGATGCTCTGAGAAATCGGTACAACTCGCAACTGCTTGGTTTCCTGTTTAAACCATCTCGTTTTAGTTAAGTGAGGCAGGTATTCGTTCACGTCCCGGATCAGGCCTTCGTCCAGATCGTTGAGGTGGTATTCCCAAATCCCGATTACGAACTGAGCGGCCATATAGTGTTTTTCACCGCCTTTAGTTGAACGAAAAATCAATCCCTTTTTGGACATCTCCTCCAGCATCGGAGCCAGTTCGGCTTCATCTCGGCCCATCCGTTGGGCAATGGTTGCCACCGGCTCCGGCATCATGGTCAGGCCGGGGGCGATCTGGGCCTCCTGTTGCGAAAATAGTCGTTTTAGAATCCGCAGTTCAACACCGGTCTCGGTCGGTGGAAACCCGGCCGGAAGATCATCCAAATAATTTGCCAATCGTTGATACACATCGGTCATTATATTTCTCCTTCTCATTTATCGGATATCAAATTCAAACTGTAAATATCAAGTCAAAATCGTTTAAAAGATATCCATTCCTTTTATAGACGGAAGTGTTTGTTTTTTCAATCGCTGAATAATATCTCTACCGATACTTTCAACATCTTTGTCCGGCATGCCGCACACAGTGAAAACCGCATCCCATTTTGAAACCACCTCATAAAATTCAATAACGACATCCAGAGCCTGTTGCCTCCGTTTTATCCCGAAGTGTTTGGCTTCTGCCAGGAGTGTTTCCAGATCTGCCGGCCATCAAGATTACCGGAAATGTTTTTGTATCAGAAAGCAGTTATACATTGAATAATTACTTTTTTTACGCTGAAGGCAGCGTCTCGGCTAAACGAACATTAGATAAACAGATCATAGCTGAGTACTTTTTTAAAGTTAAAGATTCTCATCGGTCAAAAAAGCAGGCGGCTCTGAAAGCTCTTGAGGAAGCCGGTCTCGAAGCCGGACACGAATTGTCTAAGATGATTTTAGAGAAGGAAACAATGAAGTAAATGACACAATGGATGTCGAACAAAAGTAACGGATTACTTGGCGGTTGAAGGATCACTTAGCATGCCGCAGTTAACTCAATCCTTCATTGGTATATAACGTTCATGCAGAACGTTCATGGTGATCCTGAAAAGCTCCGAGAACCTGTAATATCTGGAATGCACCTCAGCATATCAAGCCACCGCCGTTTTAAAAGACAACCCCTCCGTTTAAAAATTTTTTATGCAGATTTTAGGTGCAATTAAAACTCATGACCTCTCAATTATTTAAGGAGTAATAACGCTCCGCATTTATCCTGGGTTGCGACATCGAGGCGCGCCTTGCAGCGGGTTAAAGCCTGGCCGACTTCATTGACGGCTTTTTGGGGTGTATTGTTCGTTTCGCTGAGGTGAGCCAGCATGACATGTTTTAGACCGTCATGTTGGATTTCATTTAAGAGGTGTTTTGATTCAGCGTTGGACAGGTGGCCGATTCTGCTTTTTACACGTTGCTTGACGGGCCATGGATAGGGACCGTTGATCAGCATGCCCTCATCGTGGTTGGCTTCAAGGATCAACAGCGTGCACCCTTTCAGGTGCTCTTTGACCATGGAGGTTGCAATGCCAAGATCGGTGGCAATTCCGATTTTTGTTCCGTTCTGATTGACCGTAAACCCGCATGGATCTTTGGCATCATGGGATATGGAAAAGGGATGGATGGACAGGTCATTGATTGTGAACATTGATCCACACTCAAAGTTTTTAAAATCATAAAGGTTTCCGAGCTGGGAGACGGCTGCTTTTCGTGTTTTTGTGCTGATATAGACCGGGAGTTTGTAGCGGCGCGAAAGAACGCCGACACCCTGGATGTGGTCGGAATGCTCGTGAGATACCATGATCGCATCAAGGTTTTCCGGATCAAGCCCTCTTGACCTTAACCGGCGTTCGATTTCGATTCCGGAAAGGCCGGCATCAATCAGCAATGACGTATCGCCGCTGGAAATAAAAATGGCATTCCCCTTGCTCCCGCTGGCCAAAATACATACCCCAAGATTGTAATCGGGCTTAACTTGAAACTGTTCTGAAGCGAGATAATTTTTCATCTTAACGCCCTGTATGTCCGAATCCGCCGCTGTTCCTGTCGGTTTCATCAAGCTGCTCCACAACTTTCAGCCTCGCCTGGTAGACCCGTTTAATGACCATTTGGGCAATCCTGTCACCACGTTTAACCGTATATTTTTTTCCCCCAAGATTTATAAGCGCAATTTTTACTTCTCCCCGATAATCGGCATCTATGGTTCCCGGGGAATTAATAATTCCTATACCATGGTTTACGGCCAACCCGCTTCGGGGACGAATTTGTATTTCAAATCCTTCGGGAATGGCCACAGCAAAACCGGTAGGTATCAACGCAACCACACCTTTTTCCAGAACAAGGTCTTTTTCAACGGCGGCACATATGTCCATCCCGGCAGCCTTGGGTGTCATATAACGGGGAAGGGGGATATCTGCATCCGACTCCGGTCTTAGACGAAGAAATTTTATAAAAGGGGGAAGATCCATAGATATTGGTCAAATTGTCGATTGGTTGATTGGTCAAATCGTCAAAACCATTCAACGATTCAACTAAAATAGACTACATCGACAGAATATCATAAATATTGGTCAAATTGTCGATTGGTTGATTGGTCGATTGGTCAAATCGTCGAAACCATTTAACGATTCAACTTTCTAACCAAAATAGACTACACGGTCAAAATATCATCAAATACATGTTTATCGGTGACAGGCCCTAATAGGGTCAGTGCAAAACGATTACTTTGAAAAAGGCTTTCAGCGAGTCCGACGAAAAGCGAAATCCTTAGATTAAGAAGAACCAATGAGAATAAATTGTTCTGGAAAGCTAGTTTCGGAAAACTGGTTACAGAAGAATTGTACAACATCGAAAAAGACCCGTTTTGTGCTGAGAACTTAGCCAAAGATGTCAAGCTCACCTTGTTAAAAAATAAACTAAGAATGGAGATGGAGGCCAAATTATTTGAACAAGAGGATTTGCGAATGCAGGGCTAC
>RCNC010003988.1_pt1 | contig 11420 bp, 10 predicted proteins | sample 2041301 | NCBI WGS metagenome assembly RCNC01 (sample SAMN09708231, study PRJNA481090) | Marine sediment metagenome, whole genome shotgun sequencing project. | biome: marine sediment; feature: ocean; material: sediment; isolation source: Sewage treatment plant 13A marine sediment (STP13A) ... | reverse complement strand
ATGTAAATACTGCGGCGAGATGATACCTGCACGATCAAACCGTGACAGTTTCTTTTGAAAGATTGTTAAATATCCATGGCCTTAGCAACTTTAACCGATTCTGATCTTGTATCCCGTGACTTGGCACCCATCATCTTTAGCTGGATTGGGGCTGGTGATTAGATCACAACAAATAGCATTTTAAACCATATTGTGTTTTCGGATATCAGAAACGTCACCTAAAACTTGAAAACCCGATTTCCGGGGACGGATTTCGGGTTTTTGCTCATTGCGCTGGAATTATTTTTAGATGCCAAAATGGCCTATATTTGGGCCGTGTGTTGGGTATTGAATGTTAAGGAAGAAAAAAAGAAATTAAAAACCACTATAACATACTGAAATAATAATGGTACGCCCGGCTGGGATCGAACCAGCGGCTTTCGGCTCCGGAGGCTGACGCTCTATCCACTGAGCTACGGGCGCATGTGGCATAAGTAGTTTAAGAGGGTGCACATGTCAAGTGCAAAGGTTTAGCGGGAGGAGCTGAGAGAGAGACACCTTGGCTTCGCCTATTACGTAGAGGGAGCCGGCAATGCAGATGACATCATCGGGTGCTGCGTGGCTGACGGCCTGTTGGACTGCCTGGTGCACATCCGGCAGGAGGGTAATGTCTTTTCCATATTTTCGGGCTTCAGTGTACAGCGTTTCAGGGGGAAGCCCCCGATCGATTTGTGGCCGGGTGAATATCACCTTTTGAGCGATCGGGAGAAGCGCCGACAACATGGCTTTATAGGGCTTGTCATCCAATATGCCGATGACCATCGTAATGGGACGCTGGTTTGTCTCCTGGGCCAGAAATGCTGCCAGATTTCGGGCGGCAACCAGATTGTGAGCCCCGTCCAGGATGATCCTGGGAGATTCGGAAACAATTTCAAGCCTGCCGGGCCAGTGAAGATCGGACAAGCCCTGTCTGCAGTCCCGTTCGGAGATGGAAGCTCCGGTACGACTCAGGAGTTCACAGGCGGCCAGCGAAATAGCGGCGTTATCGATCTGATGCCGACCCATGAGGCTGGTTTTCATGTCGGACCATTGATTATGAATGCCGAAAAAACTAAATGTTCCCCCTGATTTCCGGCGAACCTTAAATTCTTTTCCCAGGCGGAAGACAGGGGCTGATTTTGCGTCAGCGATATCATTCAATATGGACAGCGCTCCTGGTTGCTTGACGCCTGTTACAACGGGTACGCCTTCTTTGATGATACCTCCCTTTTCAGCGGCAATTTGTGCCAGGGTGTTGCCCAGGTAATCCTGGTGCTCGAGGGACAGGTTCGAAATAATACTGACAACCGGCTTGACAATATTGGTGGCATCGAGTCGACCACCCATGCCGGTTTCAATGACGGCCCAGTCAACCCCCTTCCGATCGAAATCATAAAAAGCCATGGCGGTCGCAAACTCGAAAAAGGTGGGCTCCCGGGATCCATGATGGACGTTTTTAACTGCTTCGTAGGCTGCCACTACGCCGGCATCGGATAAGTGTCTGCCATTAATGCTGATCCGTTCATTGAAAGTTACCAGGTGGGGGGAGGTATACAGACCGGTCCGGTAACCGGCGGCATTCAAGATAGAAGCGATACCCGAGGCGATGGAACCTTTCCCGTTGGTACCCGCCACATGGATGCAGCCGAAATGATCCTGCGGATTCCCAAGTTCTTCCAAAATACGCCTGATGGTTGAAAGTCCCAGTTTGATACCGAATCTTCTGAGACTGTACATGGCATGCAGGCAGTTTTTGTAATCTTTTTTTGCATTCATTGATATTCATTACCTTACGCTTGTCATAATAATGTTCCGAAAATAGGATCGCGGCATAAGGGTTTGTAGCAGAAAAACGGTCCTCAATCGGAACGTTTTTCTGACAATCCCTATAGGTAGTCGCACAGCTTTGAGTGATCCGCGTGCTTATGGCTTAAAGCTTACAGCTGAAATAAAAAAAGCCCGGCAGGTTGTGGAAACGCTGCCGGGCAAAAAAATGAGCAAAAGCTTATCGGTACTTGCGTCTTGAAGCAGCTATCCGCTGACGTCGCAGCGCTTCGCGCTGTTTTCTTCGTCTGTATTCACTCGGTTTTTCGTAACTTTTTTTGAGTTTTAACCGTTTGAAAAGTCCGTCGTTCTGAATTTTTTTCTTCAAAATCCGCATGGCTTTTTCAAGGTCGTTGTCATAAACCTTTACTTCAATAGCCTTCAAACTTCATCGCCCCCTTTTCCCCACGAAATATGCAATAGCATTCTCGATCGTTGATTATGTAAACACGAATTTATAATGACTTATGGAACAAATTGCAAGCAAAAAATTGATTGCACGGATGGTTGTTTGCTTTGACGACCCGCCTACAGCTTTGAAAGCAGTTCGTCGGTGACAATCTTGACACCCGGTTCACCATTCAAGGTGATATACTTGAGGCCTTCTCCCTGTCCCGCAAGATCTCTAAAATAATAAGCCGAAGCCAATGTGCCCACTTGGTCATCGTAATAGATATTGTGACGTTTGCTGATGGCCTCTTCATCCTGGTCATCGGAGCGTGTTTTCAGTTCACCACCGCAGACACGGCATTTGTCCCCGTCAGGTTTGATGGCATCGATAAAGATATTGTTAGGGTGATTATTGTCGTTCACGCACAGTCTGCGGCCCATAATTCTGTTCTTGGCTATTTCGCGGTCGAGCAGGATTTCTACGACAATATCAAGCCGCATGCCCGCGGCCTTGAGGGCCTCGTCCAGTTTGATAGCCTGGTTCTTGTTTCTTGGAAAACCATCCAGCAGCCATCCATCTTTACAATCATCTCGTTGCAGGCGGTCGAGAATCATGGGGATGGTAATATCGTCCGGGACAAGATCGCCCTTGTCGATGTACGCTTTGGCCTGGGCCCCGAGTTCGGTGCCATTGGAAATGTTCTCACGAAAAATAGCACCGGATTCGATGTGGGGAGTATGGTATTTATCCTTGACGATAGAACCCTGTGTACCTTTGCCACTGCCATTTGGACCGAAAAACAAAATATTCATATCTGTCTCCTTTCCTTTATTTGAATGTCTTTCGTACTGAGTAATTAAAGTTTCTACAAAAACCGATTGTCAATGTCAAGCTTCAAGGGTGTGCATGGGGCAATTACGTCTGCGGCAAATTTGAGTGCCTCTTTTCGGGTCTTAATCCGGCCGGCAAGTTGACCCTCTCTTGTCCGTGCTAAAATCTGTTTGAACAAGGGAGAAGGTGTCAGATGCAGGTGGTGGACCAGATCATGGCCGGATATGAGAGAGGGAATTTCAAGGGACGGCCTGTAGTCGTCTTCATACCGGTGGGCCAGTTCCGTCACAAACAGCTCAAATTCCGGGCCCGTGGTATGTGTAAAAATCTGTTTGGCCCGCATATCGGCGAGGGAAAGCAGGAGTATATCTGTGGTAACACCATGCGTTTTCATGAAAAACCGGGTGATACCTCTTTGGGTCAGGGTCCTTTTTTGCCTGGCGTTAAACAGAAACAACGGTCCGAGATGACATCGAACCATCTTTGCGGTATGTTCGATCTCTTTGCGGGAAAATCGGAGCCTGCTACCAATGTTTGTCACCATCCGGCCGCCGGTGGACTCATGACCTTTAAAACTGACATGACCATCACCGGTCCGGTGTATGCTCAGTGGTTTGCCTATGTCGTGTAGCAATGCCGCCAGTTTCAGGCGGGTTTGTCGGTGCGTATCCATGGCTTTCATCAATGGCTGATGACCCGGGTCGTAATTTTGATCCCGGCTTGTTAATGCCTCCATGTGGCCCACTGTTCGGATCGTATGTTCAAATACATCGAAGTCGTGGTGTCTGTTTTGAAGGCAGCCCTTCATCGCAGCCATTTCCGGTAAGACCGTAAAGAGAATTTCTGCGTCAGTCATTTTTTGTAGCCATTTATGAGTGCCTGATGCCTGGAGAATGCCGAACAGTTCCGACTGGATCCGCTCGGCGGCGGTGTCCGAAATCAGATGGGCGTTGCTCTGAATTGTTTGGAGGGTCTGTTTATCTATTTGGAAGCCGAGTTGGGCTGCGATTCGAAATGCTCTCAGGAGGCGCAGGGGGTCTGCCTGGAAACAGGTTTTCGAAATCTGTCGGATCTGTCTATCCTGAATATCCTGAAGTCCATTAGTAACGTCGATAATTTTTTCTGAAAACGTTTCATAGGCCAATGCGTTGACTGTAAAATCCCGTTGTTTCAGATCTTCTTCAATAGTGGCGCCCTGCAAGGGGGAAATGTCGAAGATACGGTTTTGGGTGACCACGCGAAACAGGGGGTGTGCCTGTTTGCCCATAACGATGACACGGCTGTTCAGTTTCGTGGCCAGTTCATGCGCAAACAGCTCTGGTTCACCATGCACTGCGATATCTACATCCGTGGGGAATCTGCCGAGAAAGTGATCCCGCAGGGAGCCGCCCACAATATAAACGCCCTTTCTAGCGGGGAGAGCATCTATGTTGAAATTCATCATGACCCTGCAACCGTATGCGATTTTTTATAAAGCCGTCAATAAAAGAGTTGATCCTAATCAATGGTTTGAGGGTAGCTGACAGCAATAAGCAATAAGCTTTAAGGTGTAAGCAGCCTCACCGCCTCTTGGTTTCCCAGCTATCCTGACATGCAGGGTTCGAGGGAATAGACTATATGTTGTAGGCTGTTAGGTGCGAAACACAAAATACCAAACACTAAACACGATAAGCCTAATGAACCCAATAAACAAGTATGCAGCATCCTGGCACTCCGGCCCTTGAAAGCTTTGAAAAGATGAATATCGAATAATGAACAAGGAACCGCAGAATCACGAAGGATACACTTCATCATTCGATATTCCTTGTTCAATATTCTGCGGTTTTAATACGTGCTCCCGGAGATGAAAAGAATTGAGTGAGGGGTGGAGAGAAATAGGGTTTGAGGGTCCGAGGGGGATACAAGGGTTGGAGGGTAGCTGAGTGCAATCAGCACTGGAATTTGTTTGATCATATTGAAGAACCCCGAAACAAGCCAGGGGAAAAGTGCCTGCTTTTGCGGTTCAACTGTGGAATTTCTAAGATGTTTACACCAAAAAGCTTGACAGCTAACGAATCATGAATTATCTATATCCGTAAATCAAGGCAACGAACCCGCCTTTTGAAAAAACCTGCAACCCATCTCAAGTACTGTGATGAGCGTCCTGTCGACGCTGCAACCCGTTGATACAATTGTTTCAGGCACGGTCATGGATTCTATTTCCTGCCTGTTTAGGCGTATTAAACGGTTCGGGGGCAGGGAGTGGCCATATTATCCCGAGGGGTTGTAAAAACATCTGCAAGGTTAAGAATATCACGAAGCATTCGAAATTTCCTCGACACGACTAGCAGACTCTAATCCGCCTGCAATTTAGTTTCTTATTACACTGCTGATATCGATCGGTTCTGTAAATTCAGGCGTCGATGCGGGGTTCGATATATGGTTGAAACAATTGGTAAAATATGTTGAAAAGACATCCGAGAGACAATCGTCACAGATCGTCATATTAATTAATGAGGTAGGTAATCCATGAATATTGTTGAATTAAAAGAACAGAAAATCAGTCAACTCGCCAAAATGGCTAAGGAGCTCAAGATCGAACAAGCTGCCGGTATGCGCAAGCAGGAGCTTATCTTTGCTTTGCTTCAGGCCCAAATAGAGAAAGATGGACTGATATTTGGAGAAGGCACACTGGAAATTCTTCCGGACGGTTTCGGCTTTTTGCGGGCACCTAACTACAACTACCTGCCGGGCCCGGATGACATATACGTGTCTCCATCGCAGATTCGGCGGTTTAATTTGCGTACCGGTGACACTGTTTCGGGCCAGATCCGTCAGCCCAAGGAATCTGAGCGATATTTTGCACTCCTGAAAGTGGAGGCCGTCAACTACGAAGACCCGGAAGTTGCCCGGGACAAAATTCTTTTTGATAATCTGACGCCGCTGTATCCGGATAAGAAAGTGAACCTCGAGTCAGACAAGGATAACTACTCGACGCGTATTATGGACCTCATGACGCCCATCGGGTTTGGACAGAGGGGATTGATCGTATCTCCACCCAGAACAGGCAAGACCATGTTGCTCCAGTTCATTGCCAATAGTATCGTAGCCAGTCACAAGGATGTTGAGCTGTTTGTATTGTTGATTGATGAGCGACCTGAAGAGGTTACCGACATGGAAAGATCGGTCAGGGGGGAGGTGATCAGTTCCACCTTTGACGAACCTGCTGAAAGACATGTTCAGGTGGCTGAGATGGTGATTGAAAAGGCCAAGAGACTCGTGGAGCACAAAAAGAATGTCATTATCCTGTTGGACAGCATTACGCGATTGGCCAGAGCATACAACTCTGTCATGCCACCCAGCGGGAAAATACTCTCGGGCGGTGTGGATTCAAATGCTCTCCAACGCCCAAAGAGATTTTTCGGCGCGGCACGAAACATAGAGGAGGGTGGCAGTCTCACCATCATTGCAACCGCACTCGTCGATACCGGCAGTCGTATGGATGAGGTTATTTTTGAAGAATTCAAAGGGACCGGCAACATGGAGCTCCAACTGGACAGAAGACTCGCGGACAAACGACTCTTTCCGGCCATCGACATCAATAAATCAGGGACGCGAAAAGAAGAACTGCTGCTTGATGAAAAGACTCTAAACCGCGTATGGATATTGAGAAAATTACTTTCTTCTTTAAACCCGGTGGATTCACTCGAATTTTTACTTGAAAAAATGACCGGAACAAAGGATAATAAAGAATTTCTGGAATCTATGAACGCATAACAGGGGGTTAAAATTTAATGAAAGCGGACATCCATCCGAAGTACACGGAAACAAACATCAAATGTGCATGTGGCAACATCTTGGAGGTTGGTTCGACCAAAGAGAATATCAGTGTTGAGATTTGCTCGAAATGTCACCCTTTTTTCACCGGAAAACAAAAGCTCATCGATACGGCTGGCCGTATTGAAAGATTTCGGAGAAAATACGAAAAATTTCAAAAAAAAGTGGAAAACTGAACCACAATTTCGAGACCTGACCCAAACCCAAAAGCACGAAACCAGGCGTTTTCGTGTTTTTGTGTTTAACGCCTACTGACCCGTTCCGGCTGATTGCAAGGCTATAAGCCATCTCAAAAAAAGGGTTTTGGTTCCCCGCAAAAAGCGCGGGATCTTCGTCAATTCAAGGCGGTCCCGAACTTCAACCCACAGGCGCCCGCAGGAAGTGCCCTTGGGGTGCATACTGCAGTATTCCAAGGATTTGAAGCAAGGGACCAACACAGAAATTGGGCCAAGAAACTTTTTTGAGATAGCTTATAATTAGTTATGTGGGGTAAGCAGGGCTAATGGATCCAACAGACACGATGGGTAAAGCAGATAACCATGTTTGATAAATTGATCGGCATCGAAAAACGATATCATGAACTCGAAGGGCTTCTGAGTGATCCCAAAATAATTCAGGATTATGAGTTGTACCAGAAGTATGCCCGGGAGCATTCAGAGCTCAGCAAAATTGTTAAGGTGTTCAAGATCTCTCAGGCGGTTGCTGTGGGAATTGATGAGAGCTTGGAACTTCTCAATGATGATGATCCTGAAATCAACAAGCTGGCACGGGATGAGATCGACCGTTTGAATGAAGAAAAGGTGCTTCTGGAAGAAGAGCTCAAGCAGCTTCTGATCCCCAAGGATCCCTTGGACGGAAAGAATGTCATTATCGAAATCAGGGCTGGTACCGGGGGCGAGGAGGCGGGACTTTTTGCCAGTGACCTTTTTCAAATGTACCAGCGTTTTGCCGAGATTGCGAGCTGGAAGGTGGAGATTCTGGGTCATCATGCAACGGGTGTCGGTGGTCTGAAAGAAGTCATCGCGATTGTTAAGGGCCAGAATGCCTACAGCCGCCTCAAATACGAGAGTGGGACCCATCGTGTTCAACGGGTACCTGCTACGGAAACCCAGGGACGGATACATACCTCCGCTGTTACTGTGGCGGTCTTGCCCGAGGCGGAAGAGGTGGATATAGATATCGAGCCAAACGAGATCAAGGTCGATGTTTACAGAGCGACAGGACCGGGAGGACAATCCGTCAATACGACGGATTCTGCCGTACGTCTCACCCATCTTCCCACCGGTCTTGTGGTTACCTGCCAGGATGAGAAATCCCAGCACAAGAACAAGGCCAAGGCAATGAAAGTTTTGAGTGCACGTCTGCTTGACGCCAAAATACGGGAACAGAACGCAAAACGTTCCGAGGAGCGCAAAAGCATGGTGGGCACCGGTGACAGAAGCGAACGGATCCGAACCTACAATTTTCCCCAGGGAAGGGTAACGGATCATCGCATCGGTCTCACCCTGTACAAACTGGACAGCATCCTGCAGGGCAATATCACCGAAATAGTGGATGAACTGACAACCTATTACCAGGCCCAGGCATTGAAGAATGAACATTCAGGCGACGGACAGGAAAAACCCTTGGACCATTCTTAAGCTACTCGATTGGGCGACATCCTATTTTAAATCACACGATATCGATAGTCCCAAATCCACTGCTGAAATATTGTTGTCTCATGCACTGCAACTGCAACGGATCGATCTTTACCTGCAATATGATCGACCCTTGAACAGGGATGAGCTTTCGGTATTCAAAAAACTGGTTCAACGTCGGCGAAACAGAGAACCCGTAGCTTACATTGTGGGAAGCAAGGAATTCTGGTCGCTGCCTTTGGTGGTTACACGGGATGTCCTGATTCCCAGACCCGATACAGAGTGCCTGGTGGAAACGGCTCTGGACATTCTGGCGCGCGAATCCGCTGGTTCGTCTCTTCGAATTCTCGATCTGGGAACCGGCTCAGGCGCTATTATTCTTTCCATTGCTTCCCAGGTTCAGGGTCCTGTCTATTTTGCTTCTGATATTTCGGAAAAGGCAACAGCTCTTGCCAGAGCCAATGCTGTGGAAAATAGATTGCCCCATATTCATTTTTTTACGGGAAGCTGGTTGGCGCCTTTGCGAGCATCGGCCAATCCTTTTGATCTGATCGTATCGAATCCGCCCTATATTCCAAGTGCTGAGATTCCCAACCTGCAGGCTGAGATTTGTCGTTACGAGCCCTTGTCGGCCCTCGATGCTGGTGCCGAAGGTCTGGTGTGCCTGGAGCATCTTGTCCAGAATGTGTGGCCATACCTGAAACCGGGCGGCCACCTGATTATGGAGATTGGATACAACCAGAAAGAGGCTGTTACGGCAATGGCCGGCGCCGATGGACATTACGAGGCCATATCCGTTCGGAAAGACTATGGCGGACATGATCGGGTGGTGAGTATGAAAAGGAGGGTTTGAGGGGGATACAAGGGTGGTACAAAGGTGGTACAAGGGTCCAAGGGGGATACAAGGGTTTGAGGGTTGAAGGGGAAGACCAATGACGCTTCGCTGCCATTTACTATGTGTCATTAATAGTCATTTACTTCGTGTCATTCATTGTGGCTATCAGCTATAGGCAACAATAAATGACGTGCGAAAGGGCAAATGTCGTCCGAATGATAAAAGTCGCACGAAGTGCAAATATTATCCTCCAAACCTCCAACCCTTAAAACCTCCAACCCTGCCCTAAAAAAAGGTTGCATCCCCAAAATGGATTTGTTACAAATCACTGTTTAATAATAACACACAAAAACCACACGCTTTTGGACCTGTTTCCCGGTGCTTCAGATGGAAATTATTCCATTGAAGTCGGATTCAGGGAGGATATAAGCGAAGGGAAAACCAAGAGAAAAGGAGAGAGACATGGCGTACATTACGATGAAAGAATTCCTGGAGGCCGGCGTTCATTTCGGTCATCAGACCAAACGATGGAACCCCAAGATGAAACCCTATATCTTCGGGGCAAGAAACGGCATCTATATTATCGATCTGCAAAAGACTGTCCGGATGTTCAGGACTGTTTATGACTTCATTATTGATACCGTTGCAAAAGGAGAATCCGTATTATTTGTTGGAACCAAAAAACAGGCTCGGGAATCTGTTTATGAAGAATCGAATCGATGCGAAATGTTTTATGTGCACAACCGGTGGCTTGGCGGCATGCTGACCAACTTCAAGACCATCAAGCAGAGCATTGATCGGCTCAACTATCTAAACACCATAGAAAATGACGGGTCCATCGAGCTGTTTCCCAAAAAAGAGAGACTGAAGCTCGGCAAGGAACGCGTCAAACTCGACAACACACTGGGTGGGATTCGGAACATGACGAAACTTCCCGGGGCCATGTTTATTATCGATCCAAAAAACGAGGCCATTGCAGTTCGTGAAGGCAAGCGGCTGGGTATCCCGATTGTGGCTATAGTGGATACCAATTGTGACCCGGATGATATCGATTATATTATCCCTGGAAATGATGACGCCATCAGGGCCATACGATTAATTTCCTCCAGGATTTCCGATGCCTGTATTGAAGGAAGAGAGCTTCACGAGGAAAGGAAACAGGCAGCATCAGACAAAAAAATAGAAAAAGAGCTTACGGTTGAAGCGCCTGATGATCTGAAACCGGGTGAGAGAAAAGTTATTTCAGATGGCACAGAGGGGCCTGTCGTAGAAATTATCCGCCGATCGGCCAAAGAGGAAACGCCCGCAGAACCGGAAACCGAAGCAGCTGCGGAAGTTACAGTGGAAGAGGAGACAGCGAAAGCTGAAGATACAGGAGAATAGATATGTCAGAGATTAGTGCCGCAATGGTTAAACAGCTCCGTGAAAAATCCGGGGCAGGTATCATGGACTGTAAACACGCATTGGCGGAGTGCAGTGGTGATATTGAAAAATCAATCGAATACTTACGTAAAAAAGGCCTGGCAACTGCGCAGAAAAGAGCTGGAAGAGCTACCAAGGAAGGTGCCGTGCAGGCCTATATCCATATGGGAGGCAAAATCGGTGTCCTGGTGGAGATCAACTGTGAGACAGACTTCGTAGCCAAGACCGATGATTTCACGACCTTTGTCAAGAACATCGCCATGCATATCGCTGCCGCCAACCCGGTGGGTATTCTTCCGGAGGACGTACCTCCGGAGGTCATTGAAAAAGAGAAGGAAATCTATCGTGCCCAGGCGCTGGAGATGGGAAAACCTGAAAAAATGGTCGATAAGATCGCAGAAGGCAAGCTCAATAAATTTTTCAAGGAAAGCTGCCTTATGAATCAGGTCTATGTCCGGGACCCCAATATAACCGTTACTGATTACATGAACGATGTCATTGCCAAGACGGGTGAAAAGATCAATATCCGACGATTTGCACGATTTCAGGTGGGAGAGTAATCCATGCCTGACGCCAGGTATCAGAGAGTGTTGTTAAAATTGAGTGGCGAAGCCCTCATGGGAGACCAGGCGTTCGGTATCAGCCA
>RCNC010002854.1_pt1 | contig 11421 bp, 10 predicted proteins | sample 2041301 | NCBI WGS metagenome assembly RCNC01 (sample SAMN09708231, study PRJNA481090) | Marine sediment metagenome, whole genome shotgun sequencing project. | biome: marine sediment; feature: ocean; material: sediment; isolation source: Sewage treatment plant 13A marine sediment (STP13A) ... | reverse complement strand
GCCGAGAATCAGCATGGCGGTCACGGCGGCGATCACCATGAACAGCGCATTGAGAATATTCATGCCGGCAATGACCCGGCTCCGGTGGTCGACAGCAGATCGGGACTGCACCAGCGCATATAGCGGTACGATGTAAAAGCCACCGAAAATTCCAATCAGCAGCAGATCAATAATGATCCGCCAGTTATTGCTGTCGGACAGGAACTCCAGGACTGTTATCCCCATGGTTGGCGCTGCAGGTGAGGCGAAATACAAATCCAGGCCAAACAGCGTCAGGCCGATCGCACCGAACGGCACCAGCCCGATTTCGACCTGCTTGCCCGATAGCTTTTCGCATAAAAGCGACCCGGTGCTGATGCCGATGATAAACAGGGCCAGCAGTGCGGACATCAGGTGCTTTCCGCCACCCAGCACGTTTTGCGTATAGCTGGGGATTTGCACCAGGAAGATGGCGCCAAAAAACCAGAACCAGGAAATACCCAGTACGCTGTTCAGCACAGTCTGATTTTGATTGATGAATTTCAGGTTACGGACTGTTTCACTGAAAATATTCCAGTTGATCGTCAGGTCCGGTGCAACGGCTGCTGATTCCGGCACCCGCCGGCTGTAAAGGTAACCGACGGCGGCGACCGCCAGGCAGGTCGCGCTGACCCAGTATGGCCAGCTGGCCTCGATGCCGGCCAGTTGGGGGCCTGCAATCGTGCCGGCCAGGATGGCGACAAAAGTACCCATTTCAATCAGGGCGTTGCCGCCTATCAGCTCTTCCTTGCGCAGGATTTGCGGCAGGATTCCGTATTTGAGTGGTCCGAAAATCGTCGACTGAAGACCCAGCAAAAACAGTACGAAGATCAGCAGGGCAATGTTATCCAGCAGGAAACCCATCGTCGCCAGCAGCATGATCACTAACTCGAGCAGTTTCACGCGGCGTATTTGAATCGACTTTTCGTATTTGTCCGCGAATTGTCCGAACAGTGCGGAAAAAAGGAAAAAAGGCAGTATGAAAATCAGGGCGCTGAAGTTGACCAGTTGGTCGGTGTTGAGCCCGGCCAGGCTGCTGCTCTCAAAAACCAGCAGGGCAACCAGCGCGTTCTTGAAGATATTGTCGTTGAATGCACCCAGCCCCTGGGTCATGAAAAACGGCATGAAGCGCCGTTGGGAAAACAGGTCGAATTGTGAGCCGCCCGACATGTCAGGCCAGCGCTGTCAGGACGCCGGCGATGGTCGCGGTCATCATCGTTGCCAGTGTGCCACCCAATACCGCCAGCAGGCCCAGACGGGCAAGGTCAGAACGCCGGTCCGGCGCAATGCCTCCGATTCCGCCGATCTGGATGGCGATGGAAGAGAAATTGGCGAAGCCACATAAGGCATAAGTGGAGATCAACAGTGCTTTGGGGCTCATCGTATCCTGGATCTCATTCAGATGGGCATAGGCGACAAACTCATTGGTCACAACTTTCTCGCCGATCAGACCACCGACCGTTATCGCGTCCTGCCAGGGCACGCCGATCACCCAGGCCAGCGGCGAAAGCAGGTAACCCAGAATGGTCGAGAGGCTGAGTACACGACCGGTTGCCGCGTCAAAACCAATCAGTTCACCGAGCAAGCCCAGCGGGTAATCGATCATGGCGATCAGTGCGATGAAAGCCAACAGCATTGCACCCACGTTCAGCGCCAGTCGCCAGCCATCCGCTGCTCCGTTCGCTGCTGCTTCGATGACGTTGGTGGCGGTTTTTTCCACGTGCAGTGTCACTTCGCCTTTGGTCATCGACTTCTCCATTTCGGGCTTGAGAATCTTGGCAATGACTACCGTGGCCGGCGCAGCCATGATGCTGGCGGAAAGCAAGTGCTTGGCGTAGAACAGCCGCATGGCCTCGTCTGCGCCACCGAGCATGGTGATATAAGCCGCCAGTACGCCACCGGCAATGGTCGCCATGCCGCCGACCATCATGGTGAATAATTCCGATTCGGTCATACGCGAAATGTAGGGCCGCACAACCAGCGGCGCCTCGGTCTGTCCGACGAAGACGTTGGCTGCCACGGATAGCGATTCCGCACCGCTGATACGAAGCACCTTGAGCATCACCCAGGCCATCGCCTGGACTATTTTTTGCATCAGGCCGATGTGGTAGAGCACGGCCATCAGTGCCGCAAAAAAGATGATGGTGGGTAATACCTGGAAAGCAAAAATGAATCCGAGGTTGGATGGATCCGCCAGCGGGCCAAAGATAAAGGCTGCACCGTCCGTAGCAAAGCTGATCACGCGCACAAAAACGGCGCTCAGGCCTCCAAAGAACTCGCGGCCTCCGGGAACCAGGATCACGATGATTGCGAACAGCAATTGCAGGCTTATACCGGAAGCGACCAGTTTCCAGTCCACTTCACGGCGTTTGGAAGAAACGGCAAAGGCAATACTGACAAGAACGGCAAGGCCAAAAACGCCGAAAGCGATGGTTCCGATCATGTAGCGAGTCCCCGGTTAATTCTTGTTGTATACACTATATCCTGATATCGGCCCATTTGCGTCCGGACCATTGCGTGGCGCAGTTTACTGCCTGGCCAACGCGGTAAAAACTGTTGATGATCCAAACCCCGAGCAGCCCAAAACCCAGCACCGGCCCTGCCAGGTAGGCCAGCGGCAGGAAAAAAGCCCATTGCCAGATCAGGCTGATCCACATGCTGCGGCGGGTGTCGCCCGCACCGATCAACGCATTCATCAGCACCATGCCGGCCGTATCGAAGCTGATCATCAGGGCCCACAGTACCATCGGCAGATGGGCCAGTTGCCGGGTTTCCGGGTTGGTCAGGAAGATGGCCAGGATGGGTTCCGACAGTGGGATCAGTAACAGGCTCATGATCAAGCCATAGACAAACGTAAGGGCGGCACAATTCCAGCCCCAGGCCGCGGCATCCTCCGGATCCTTCCTGCCTAGTGCGTTGCCTACCAGTGTTGTTGCGGCCAGCGCAACACCGAATGCGGGTAGCAGGGCCGTAATGTGGAAGGTCATCAGAATGTTGATTGCGGCAACTTCGGCCGTTCCGATCTGGCCCACGATCCACATCAGTGTGACCAGGCCGCCGGAGAAAAACAGCTGTTGCAGGCTGCTGGGCAGCGATATTTTGAACTGCTGCCAAAGCGTGTCACGTGATGGAATGCCGTGCAGGAAGCCCTTGTCGCTGGCATGGCGCAGGGCAAAAAAGAAATACAGGCCGGTGCCGATGTACAAAGCGATCGTGGTAGCCAGGCCGGCCCCGTAAACACCGAGTTCCGGTGCGCCGAGGTTGCCGAAAATAAGCACCCAATTGAGGAAGATGTTGATGGCATGCATGATCAGCAGCGTACGCAGGTAGATACCGGCCATGTGGATGGCACTCCAGTATCCACGGAATGAGAAGTTCATTCCCACGGCGACCATGCTGAGGATACGGACCTGCAGGTAAGGAACGCCCAGTTCCCTGACTTCGGGGTCAGCGGTCAGGAAGTTAAAGGCCCACGGGGTAATCAGAAACAGGATGATGCACAGTGGGATGCCGATCATCAGCGCTAGCAACAGCCCGCCATTGAGTGGGATCGCGGTTTCTGAATCGCGGCCTTCTCCAACCCTTCTGGAAGCCAATGCCTGCACACCGGCTGATAGACCTATGATGAAGGAGATGGCCAGGTAGCTGGTGAAACTACCGATGCCGGTCGCGGCGAGTGCGCTGTCGCCAAGCTTGCCGACCATGCCGATATCCACCAGGTTCAGGACATTCTGCGACATCATGCCGCCCATGATAGGCAGTGCGATTCCCCAGATCATCTTTCGCCGGTCCCGGTCGGGAAACAGCGAATGAAATGAGGAAATGAGTCCCGTCATATGGTCAGCTGGCGAAGATGGTCGTTTCGCGGGTGGCAGCAAACCGGATATCCGGCCAGCGCTCGATGGTCAACTGGAGGTTAACCCGGCTGGGGGCCAGGTAGACCAGTAGGCCGGCGCCGTCATGCGCCAGGTTGTTCTGTAGCTGCCGGCTGAAATCGGCCAGCACTTTGTCATCGTCACAGTTCACCCAGCGCGCCGTTTGCACGCTGATGTTTTCAAACGTCGATTCAACTCCATACTCGTTTTTCAGGCGGTAGGCGACTACGTCGAACTGCAGGATACCCACGGCGCCGAGTATCAACTCGTTGCCCAGTAATGGTTTGAAGAACTGGGTCGCGCCTTCTTCGGATAGCTGAGCCAGTCCTTTCTGCAGGGCCTTGAGCTTGAGTGGATCACGCAACTGGGCACGGCGGAACAGTTCCGGTGCGAAGTGCGGGATGCCGGTGAACTGCAGCGCCTCGCCTTCACTGAAGGTGTCGCCGATGCTGATCGTGCCGTGGTTGTGCAGGCCGACGATATCGCCAGGCCAGGCATTTTCCACGTGTCCGCGTTCCTGCGCCATGAAGGTCAGTGCATTGGCTGCCTTGATCGCCTTGCCCAGTCGCACGTGCTGCATTTTCATGCCGGAGTGGAAACGCCCGGAGCAGACCCGCATGAAAGCAACCCGGTCGCGATGGGCGGGGTCCATGTTCGCCTGGATCTTGAAAACAAAACCGGTCATTTTCGGTTCGTTCGGCTGCACGCTGCGCCCAACGGTTTCACGCGGGCCAGGAGGGGGTGCGTTGGCCACGAAGGCGTCGAGTAAAGGCGTGACACCGAAGTTGTTGATGGCGGAGCCGAAAAACACCGGGGTCTGGTTGCCGGCCAGGTAGTCGTCCAGGTCGAATTTGTGGCTGGCACCCTGGACCAATTCGATCTCTTCGCGCAATTCGGCCGCGTCCTGGCCCAGACGCTTATCAAACTCGGGGTTGTCTAGCCCCTGGATGATTTCTGCCTCCTGGGTGACGTAATTTTTACCGGACTCGTACAGGTGTATGGTGTCATCCAGCATGTGATAAACACCCTTCAGGCGCTGGCCCATACCAATAGGCCAGGTGATCGGGGCGCACTGGATACCGAGTACGGATTCGACTTCGTCCAGCAGGTCGATGGGCTCGCGGCCTTCGCGATCCAGCTTGTTGATGAACGTGAAAATCGGTGTTTGCCGCAGCCGGCAAACCTCCATCAGGCGGATCGTGCGCTCCTCCACGCCCTTGGCACAGTCGATGACCATCAGCGCCGAGTCGACCGCGGTCAACGTGCGGTAGGTGTCTTCCGAGAAATCGGCGTGACCCGGTGTATCCAGCAAGTTGACGACCAGGTCTTTGTAGTTGAACTGCATGACCGAGGAAGTCACCGAGATGCCGCGTTCTTTTTCCAGCTTCATCCAGTCTGAAGTCGCATGGCGTGCGGCCTTTTTGGCCTTCACGGTGCCTGCCATCTGGATGGCACCACCAAACAGCAGCAGCTTTTCGGTCAGCGTGGTCTTGCCGGCATCAGGGTGCGAGATGATCGCAAACGTGCGTCTCTTGTTGATTTCATTAGATAGATTGCTATCACTCATGCCCGGAAAATCCTGCTTTTTAATTCGTTTGCCACTTTAACGCTGTGTGCTTCAAAAAGGCGCTCATTTTACGTGATACTGGGTCTTATTCCCCGACAAATTTCAGTAATTTGCTGAGATCATGTCGATCTGCTGCTCTTAGAGCCGCGATATACTGATCTCGCCGTTGGTTCATTTGTTCCAGCCTGAAGCCCCCCGCCCAATCAATGGGAGGCTCATTCAATAATTTGGTGAGTATTGCATCAGCCATGATCCGGGCATGGCGTCCGTTTCCATTTGGAAACAGATGAATATAAACCAGCCTGTGGTGAAATCTCGCAGCCAGTTCCTTTGATGACCAGGTGCCATGCTCGATCCAATAATTCGTGTCATCCAGAAGTTGGCGCAATTGAACGGCAAGTTGGCTCGGAACAATCCCGATGTTCTTTTCTGTTCGTCTAAAATTGCCCGCCCACTTCCAGACTTTTCCAAACAGCCTCTTGTGCAGTTCACACACAAATGTTTCGGTCAGCACGTGAGGATTCTTTTGTTTCTTGAGCCATTGCATGCCTTCTACGATGTTGGCCTGCTCCAGCTCATCAAGTTCACCCCGGGTGGTGATGTGTTTATGGCGAACACCCTCTATTTCATCGGGATCGAGGGACGTAGCGCCCGTTGGTTTGTCTAACAGATCGCTCATTCATCATTCCACAAGTCAGCAGGCATTTTGTCCACGATCTCTGAGGCAATCCGCTCAATCTCAGCGTTGAGCTTCTCCCTATTTAATGCTTGTGCTTCTAATGCCATGTGCGTTGAAGCAATCTTCACCTGGGCTTTGGCCTTCTTGATGGCCCGCTCTTTAATTACCTGCCCGATCTCCTTTTCCGGGATGACGGCATAGACCAAACGGCAATTCATGGCTTGCGCCATTTTGTGGATGGTTTTAAGGCTGACACTACCTGCGACTTCCCCCATTTCCGTTTTAGAGACCTGCCCTTTTGTCACTCCAAGGCGTTTGGCTAACTGCGGCCCGGACATGCCAAGCGCTTTGCGCACTGTTCTAAGCCAGCCTTCGGAAATGGGCTGAGGGGCACCGCCAAACTGCCTGGCAGCCTGGTTCACTTTCTCCTGGTATTGCTTTAAAACAAGATTTTGTATGCTCATATGTCTACCTTTAAGTTGACTTAATATATCATGTGGTCTACTTAAAGGTATACTTATGATGGTTTTAGGTCTACATATAGGTAGACTTATGTGGTGACCTCAAGGCTTGCCCGCAGTGCCCTTCAGCCACAGCTTTTCTTCAGGTGCGATGGTGTTTTCGTCACCGGTCTGAAACTGGAACGGGACCGAGATCAGTTTCATGCCAACGTTTTGCTGGATGACGAAGTGCAGGTGCGGCCCGGAACTGAACCCGGTGTTGCCAGAGCGCGCGATACGTTGTCCGGCACGGACCCGGGCGCCGGGGCGCACTGACACACTGGCGAGGTCAAGGTGTGCATACAGCCCCATGGTGCCGTCCTTGTGCAGGATGCGGACATGATTGGCCTTGTCACCGAATTTTTCCAGGTCAGTGCCGCCTTTGTTGAAGTCTTCCTCGACATCCATGATGACGCCGGAACGGGCTGCGTGAATAGCGGTTCCAACCGGCATGGCAATGTCGATTGCATACTCACTGTCGGGCGTGGTGTGGGTACGTCCGCCACGGAAACCCTGGCTGATTGGATATTGCTCATCGGGCGCAAACGGCGGGAGAATGATAATGCCCTGCACGGGTGCGACAATCGGCTGCCCGGGAACCGAGGCCATGTTCAGGCGGTAGCGGTATCCTCGTTTTTGATCCAGCGCACCCAGCCCGACCAGTGTCTGCTCTTTCTGCCCCGGAACGACAAAGCGGGCGGGAAGTGGCGGCTCGGTCAGCACGTTTTCCCCTTCGCTCAGGTGCAATTCAATTTCTGCGGGGCCCCAGTAGTCGTTAAATAGCACGTACACCGGGCTTTGACTGGTACCCTCCTGGCGCATTCGGATGCGCGGCTCCGGTTTGCGCTCCATGTAAACGGCCTCGAATTCCACCCCATCTTCCGGCGTCTTGTCGGTGAAGTGCCAGATGCCGTTCTCGTCCTGGAATTTATAGATGTTCTTGGCTGTGCTCAAAGCGGGTAATAGCAGGCCGACCAGCATCGCCAATAAAGCGGCTGTGAGATTCCTGTTTGTGCGGTTGGCCATCTTCAACATTCAATCACGTTGACGGCCAGGCCGCCTCTCGAGGTTTCCTTGTAACGGCTTTTCATGTCCCTGCCGGTATCGCGCATGGTCTTGATGACCTTGTCCAGCGAAACCCGGTGCTTGCCGTCACCACGCATGGCCATCCGCTGTGCATTGATGGCTTTGACTGCAGCCATCGCGTTCCGTTCGATGCAGGGAATCTGGACCAGGCCGCCAACCGGATCGCAGGTCAGGCCCAGGTTGTGTTCCATGGCAATTTCAGCGGCATTTTCTATCTGGCTGAGGGTGCCACCCATGGTGGCAGTCAGGCCGCCTGCGGCCATCGAGCAGGCCACGCCTACTTCACCCTGGCAACCCACTTCAGCCCCGGATATGGACGCATTCCTCATGTACAGAATGCCGATGGCTCCGGCGGTCAGCAGGAATTCGATGATTCCGTCGTCACTCGCCTGTGCGATAAAGTCGCAGTAATACTGGATCACGGCCGGTATGATGCCCGCCGCACCGTTGGTGGGGGCGGTGACCACACGGCCGCCGGCGGCGTTTTCTTCGTTCACAGCCAGCGCATAGAGGTTGACCCAGTCCAGCGTCGAAAGCGGGTCTTCGCCAGCGGGCTGGCGGTTGAGGTCGCGGTACAACATCGGCGCACGGCGGCTTACCCGCAGTCCTCCCGGTAATTCGCCCTCCTGCTGAAAACCACGCCTCATGCAGGCCTTCATGGCATCCCGGATCTTCAGCAGGTCCACTTTTACCTGTTCCTCCGGCCGCCAGACGGTCTCATTGGCCAGCATTACCTCAGCGATACGCATGTTGTGGCTTGCGCACAGATCAAGCAGTTCGTCGGCGCTGTGGAACGTATAGGGCAGTTCGGTGTGGTCCAGGACAATTCGGTCTTCAGCAGCCTTGTCCTGGTTGATTACAAAGCCGCCCCCAACGGAATAGTATTCGCGTAATTCCAACAGTTCCCCGGCGCTGTCGAACGCTTCAAAGCGCATACCGTTCGTGTGATGAGGAAGCGACTTGCGCTTGCGAAACACCAGGTCTGTTTTTTCTTCGAAAGGGATGGCCCGTCCGCCAGCGAGTAGTAATTGCCGGTCGGCCCGGATTTTCTCCAATGCCGGTTCAATGTGGTCGGGGTTGATGGTATTGGGCAATTCGCCCTGCAGGCCCAGCATCACTGCCGTGTCAGTACCGTGGCCACGACCGGTGTGTGCCAGCGACCCATACAGGCTGATCTGTATCCGCTGAGTTACATTCAACTGCTGATGGCGCTCAAGACGGTTTACAAAAGCGCAGGCGGCTTTCATCGGTCCCACTGTGTGCGAACTCGACGGGCCGATCCCGACTTTGAACACATCAAATATGCTGACAGCCATGGCTTTGTTTGATTACCATCCAAGTCTCGAATGCGCGAGTTTAACCTGCGGGAATGTGAAAATGACAGTCGGCGATCCTTTGATTCTGTATACGCGGGCCCATTGCCACCTGTGTGAGCAGGTTGTAGCTATGCTGGAGACCGCTGGGGTTGAGTGGCAGGCCGTCGATATTGACGACGATGCGGAACTGACTGACCGCTATGGGCTGCAGGTGCCTGTGCTGTCTCATCCGGTTTCCGGTCAGGAGTTGTTCTATCCGTTTGACCAAAACTGCTTGCAGGCTTACCTGGATAGTGGATTGTGACGCATAAACGGCCCGGTGCCCCTCTCAAATCGGCCCTCCTGACCTTGCTGCTCACGTGCTCCGGCAGTGGAATGCTGCAGGCCGCCGGCCCCTCTCAGGTTGAGACACTCGCCAACCTGCCTGTGCCCATCAGCAACAACGCTGTGGCGCTGCGCCCGAAAGGCGATGGCTACGAAATTGTCAGTGCACTGGGGCTGGAATCCGGAAAAACCTGGCGGGACACCAGTAGCAAGGCCTTTAGATATGCTTCTCAGACGGGACAGTGGGAATCGATTCACGACGTGCCGGGCCCGGCGGGCAGATTGGCTGCCTCGGCCGTCGCCGTGGCCGGGAATGTCTATGTTTTCGGAGGCTACACCGTTGCCGAGGATGGTTCGGAAAGCTCCGTACCAAAGGTCTACAAGCTTCAACAGGATAGTGGTGAGTGGCAGGAATACACACGCATGCCGATTCCGGTCGAGGACTCGGTGTTGCTGGTGTACGGGGACCGCTACGTCTACCTGCTGAGTGGCTGGCACGACCTGGGTAACGTCAACCTGGTCCAGGTGCTGGATACGCGTGACGGTAGTTGGCGCCAGGCAACCCCATACCCCGGCGCCCCGGTATTCGGGCACGCGGGTGGAATCTCAGGGAATCGTCTGCTGGTATGTGACGGTGTGCGGATCGAGTATCCACACACGGGTGCGGCACGTCGCTTTGTGCCTTCCTTCGAGTGCTGGAAGGGACAAATTTCGACGGATGATCACCGGCGCATTGATTGGCAACCGGTCGTGGCACACCCTGGCATGGCGCGCTATCGCATGGCAGCTTCCGGAGACGACCAGGCCAGTGTCTTCTTTGCCGGTGGTTCGCCCAACCCCTATAACTTCGATGGAACGGGATACAACGGCTTGCCTTCTGAGCCGGAAGCGCGTGTTTTCAGTTACGACTTCGAGGATGGGGGGTGGAAGTGCCACGGAAACCTGCCGGTGGCCACAATGGACCACCGTGCGTTGTTATCGCACGCAGGCTGGTTTTACATCGTTGGCGGTATGCGCGCGGGGCAGCAGGTCAGCGATGGTGTTTTCAGGTTCAGGCCCGCTCCGGCCCGAAAATGTCCCGCAGAGACTCTGCAAACTTCTGGACCCACTCCCTGATCACCACGGCCAGCCCGGAAAAGAACCGGCGGGTGCGGTTTTCTGTCTCGCTCAACGCAAAGCCCAGGATGATATAGGCGGCGACGGCCGGCAGGGTCCAGAACAGGGTCAGTATCAACGCGGCCAGCCGGAATACCCACGGCTCCTTGCCGGATTTTTCGGCCAGAGCCTTGCACACACCAAAAACAATTGGCTGGCCTGGGCGTCCGTTCAGGGAATCACGGATTTCGTTAATGACATTATCTGTTGACATGGGTGCCTCCAAGGTTACTCCTGTATTTAATAATGCACGTTCCATGCCACGTCGGCATGGGGCATAAGTCACCGTTTTTCGATCAGGGTTTTTGACCGTTTAGGCGAGTTTTGCCAACGACTGGGGGAATTGACCATATAAGTGGCAATTCGTTAGTCTGGTAGAGATGATCGATTTAATCGTAAAAGTTCTTTTTGCTTACTTGCTGGGATCAGTTTCCGGCAGCATGGTGATGGGCGCTTTCCGCCATGTCGACATTCGCAACAGCGGCAGCGGTAATGCCGGCGGCACCAACGCCTTCCGAACCCAGGGCTTTTGGTTTGCGCTCGTTGTGGTGATTATCGATATCGGTAAGGGTGCATTGGCGGCCGGCTTGTTGCCGCATGTGGATTTGGCTGCACTGGGCCAGCCGCTGTCAATCGAGTTGCAGATGCTGGCTTGCGGATTCGCCGCCGTGGTCGGGCACTGCTATCCCGTCTGGTACGGCTTCAGGGGCGGCAAGGGCGCAGCTACTGCAGTGGGTGCGCTGGCGGTGATCGAGCCGGCTGTTCTGCTGCCGATGATCCTGCTCTGGCTGCTGGTGTTGGTGTTAACCGGGTGGGTTGGCCTTGCCACCATGCTGGCGGCGGTGGCCCTGGTGCCCGTATTTCTCTGGCTGGATGCTTCGGCAGCCCAGCTCTGGTTCGG
>RCNC010002853.1_pt1 | contig 11424 bp, 13 predicted proteins | sample 2041301 | NCBI WGS metagenome assembly RCNC01 (sample SAMN09708231, study PRJNA481090) | Marine sediment metagenome, whole genome shotgun sequencing project. | biome: marine sediment; feature: ocean; material: sediment; isolation source: Sewage treatment plant 13A marine sediment (STP13A) ... | reverse complement strand
GAGCTGCATGCCATGGTGGTGCCGGTAGGACGTGCATTTGCGAGTGCTTTGGAGAAGCGTCCGGATTTACACCTCGTGGTTTCTGACCTAAAACATCCGACACTGGCCGGGACTTACCTGGCTGCCTGTACCTTCTATGCAGCGCTGCACGGTGAGACCCCGGTTGGGGGTTCGTATACGGCTGGGCTAAGCGATGCAGACGCGCGCTTCTTGCAGCAAGTAGCCTGGGATAGCTGGCAGGAGTATAGCGCTAACTAGTCCAGCGCCATTTTTGCGTCGTGTTTTAAACGCATGACACGTGCTCGGCTAACATGCAGCAAGTCACTTATCTTAAGTACCAGCGAGTCTTCGTATTTATCGAGCTCGCCGTCTGCGTAGGCGACCTGCCATAGCAAACCAACGATGCGCGCCTTCTCGGCGTCATCGAGGTGTCTGTGTAGCTCTCTCGTGAACTCGTACGCGGAAGTCAGGTCGTCTGCTTTATCGCTGGCGAGATTGACGAGCTCTGCAGCGTCCTGCGGGTCCAGCTTGAAATGCGATTCGACCAATTGCAGCACGCGTTCAAACTCACTCTGCTCGAAAACATGATCCGCGCGCGCAACGTCGATCATTAATACCGCTGTCGAAAGGCGTAGCGCTGCGGCGCGAGCTTCACCGTCGTCATCACCGGCCGCCGGCGCGCTGATGGCTGTAGTGACTTTATCCAGTAGTTTTCTGATCAATGTCTGTCCCGTTAAAACAAGAATTTCAGAGGTATGATCTGGTTTGGACAGCACAGATGCAAGATTGATCCGGAGATATCGAAAATATGAATGACGATGTAGATCTGCAACCTACCTTAATCGGCGAGCGGGTAATCATACGGCCGCTTGTCGCCACCGATTGGCAGGGGATGTTTTCTGCTGCGGCCGACCCGAAAATCTGGGAAGCGCATCCTGATTCGGACCGTTACGAGGAGGACGTATTCAGAATGTATTTTGATGCAGCGCTTGCCAGTGGCTCTGCATTTTCGTTCGTCGACATAGAAAGTGGTGAGGTTATTGGCTCCAGTCGCTTCTACGGACATGACCCAATCGCCAGCGAGATCGAAATTGGCTGGACCTTCCTGTCGCGTCCCTACTGGGGTGGCAGTTACAACGCGGAAATTAAACAGTTGTTGCTCGATTACGCTTTTACGTTTATCGATACCGTCGTGTTTTGGGTTGGCGAGACAAATCTGCGCTCGCGGCGAGCGATGGAGAAGATCGGCGGGGTGCTACGCCCTGGTATCCGTACCCGCGATGTCGCCGGCGATGCCCCGTACGTGGTGTACGAGATCAGATTAGCTTCCTGATTCTTTTTCTCAGAACCGGGATCAGCTCCTCTTCAAACCAGCGATTTTTCGCCAACCAGATATTGTTGCGTGGACTTGGGTGCGGCAGCGGAAATACTGATTCTCCGTAGTCCTTCCAGGCGCGCACCGTTTCGGTCAGGTTTTTCTTCGCTTCATCGAGGTGCCACGCCTGCGCATACTGCCCGATAACCAACGTTAGCTGCACGTTCGTCAAGTGATTAAGCGTTTCTTGTCGCCAGGTGGTGGCGCAAATTTTTAGTGGCGGCAGATCACCATTTCCCCCAGCGCCTGGGAAACAAAAACCCATCGGTAGAAGCGCAATACGTTCTTCATCGTAGAACGTATCTTTATCAATCCCCATCCAATCTCGCAGACGATCACCGCTAGCGTCGTCAAACGGCACTCCCGTTGCATGCACGCGTGACCCTGGCGCTTGCCCGGCGATCAGAATCCTGGCGGCGGGGTGCAGCTGTATGATCGGCCGTGGTCCAAGCGGCAAGTCCTTTTCACAGATACGACAGTCACGTATGCGTCGTACTAAAGACATTACAAATCCAGATCACCAAGAGAAGGGTGGTCGTCGGGGCGTCGTCCAATTGGCCAGTGAAACTTACGCTCAGACTCTGCAATCTCAAGATCGTTGATGCTCGCATAGCGTCGCACCATGTAGCCGTGTTCATTGAACTCCCAGTTCTCATTGCCATAAGAACGAAACCATTGGCCGGAGGCGTTATGGCACTCGTAGGCAAAGCGCACCGCGATTCGATTGTCGGTATAGGCCCACAATTCTTTGATCAGGCGATACTCCAGCTCTTTTTCCCATTTCCGGGTGAGCAAGGCATGCACCTCGTCGCGACCGACAGAAAACTCGTTGCGGTTTCGCCAGCGCGTGTCTTCTGAGTAAACCATCACGCACTTGTCCGGATCACGAGTATTCCAGGCGTCTTCAGCCATGCGGACCTTTTGCACGGCGGTGTCGTGCGTGAAGGGTGGTAGCGGTGGCTTGGGATCCATACGGGCTCCGGTTCGGACGGAAAATAGTCCAATAATCGTCTCACGTTATGTCGTGTTCAGGTAAACCGATTCCCTTGCCGGCGCACAAACTCTACAGACACGCTGGGAAGGAAGACGATGTTCAAAGGGAAATGGACCAAGACGCGAACACAGTTGGCTGCGCTGCTGGCTTCGACCCTGTTGCTTTCTGCTTGTGGTGGCAGCAGTGGTGGGGGCAGCACGAATCCGCCGACGCAGCCGCCAGCACCACCAACTGTTGCCGAACTTAATGCGGCCTCTCGCCTTGCGGCACAGGCGACGTTTGGCATGAGTTATTCGGAAATCGATGCGATTGCACGGCAAGGTAAGGAAGACTGGATAGACAGTCAGTTCAACGTACCCATGTCAGATCACGGCTCCGTCGTTGCTGATCTGGTGCGCCGCCGCAATGCAGGCGAGTTCGCAGAATACGAAGAAGACATCGAGTTTCTTGTCTATTTTCGTCGTCTGGCCTGGTGGCATCAAACGGTCACGGGGCGAGATGCGCTAAGACAACGGGTTGCTTTCGCGCTCAGCGAAATATTCGTTGTGTCCGATAGCGTCGATGACTTGATCGTCTACCCGACCGCGTTAAGCAACTACTACGACACGTTGTTGGTGAATGCATTCGGTAACTACCGCAATTTGCTTCGCGGCGTCACTCTGCACCCTGCAATGGGAATCTACCTGAGTCACGTCAATAACCGGCGCTCGGACCCGGCGAATAATACATTTCCGGATGAGAACTATGCGCGCGAAGTGATGCAGCTGTTTTCTATCGGTTTGTTCGAGCTGAACATCGATGGTTCATTGCAGCTGGACAACGATGGAGATCCGATTCCGACTTATTCGAATGTGGAGATTCGTGAGTTCGCGAAAATCTTCACCGGGTTGTCATTTGGCGGCCCCAATTCGTTCTTCGGCAAAACAATTCCACAGTTTCTTGCGCCGATGGCTATGTTCGACGCGGCGCACGAGCCGGGTAGCAAGAACTTGTTGAATGGAACGGTTGTGCCCGCAGGCCAATCCGGTATTCAGGATATCGACGCAGCAATCGACAACCTCTTTAATCACCCAAATGTCGGTCCCTTTATCGGCAAGCAGCTAATTCAGCGTTTGGTTACCTCCAATCCGTCCCCGGCCTATATAGAGAGGGTGGCCAGGACGTTTAACGGCGACCGCTCTGGAGTGCGCGGCGATATGCAAGCGGTTGTGCGCGCGGTGTTGCTGGATCCGGAAGCTGCGACGGCGACCACTACAATGGCGGAGTTTGGCAAGCTCCGTGAGCCGGTTGTTCGCTATGCATCCATCTTGCGTCAGTTCGGGGCCAACAGCAGCGATGACTTTATCGCGAATACCGGCTACTTCGTGCAAGAGCTCGGCAAGCAGCATCCTTTGTCAGCGCCGAGTGTTTTCAACTTCTTTCTTCCGGCACATTCCCCGGCCGGTGAGATCGCGGCGGCCGGCCTGGTGGCCCCCGAATTTCAGATCACGACCAGCAAATCGATTGTCGGGGTCTCGAATCTGATCGACTTCGTCATATTGGCGGACTTTGTGACCGACGCTCCGGAACCGTTCAGCCCTGTTTCTCTCGACTACAGCGAGTACATAAATATTGCTGGAGACGTGGGCGCACTTCTCGATCGCCTGGATATTGTGCTTACCGCAGGCACTCTGGATGCGGCAACGCGCCAGGCGATAGAGACGATCATTACTGATCTCGACGATACAAACATTCGAGTACGCATAGCCATTTATATGTTCCTGCTTTCCTCTGACTACGCCGTGCGGCATTAAGGAGAATTATCATGATGACACGACGCGGTTTTCTTTCTCACAGTTGTTCACTAGGCATAGCCTCGGCGACGGTTGCTTCTACGGTGCTGCAGCTTGGCCTTTCCAGAACGGCGGCAGCACAAAGCGCGCCCGGCTATCGAGCGCTGGTATGCATCCTGCTTGCGGGCGGCAATGACTCATACAACATGCTGGTGCCGACGGACAACGATCAGTTCGGTGAATACAACAGCATTCGCGCCGACCTTGCGCTGCCGCAGAACGAGCTCTTGACCTTGCCCGGCACAACCGGCAATGGCCGCAGCTATGGTTTGCATCCGGGAATGTCGGAATTGCACTCGCTGTTTTCAAATGGCGACGCGGCGATGATAGCTAACGTCGGGACACTACTCGAAGCATTCGACGCGCAGGCAGTAGAGAACGGCACTGCGAAGCTGCCGCTTGGCTTGTACTCACACGCCGACCAGATCAGTCAGTGGCAAACCGCTGTTCCCAATGGGCGGGTTGCACAGGGCTGGGGTGGTCGTATTGCAGATCTTATGCAGGACGTGAATTTGCAAAATGGCGTGTCGATGAATATTTCTCTTTCCGGGTCGAACGTCTTTCAAAGCGGCGATCAGGTTGGCGAGTACAGCATCGATGCGGCTGGAAACGGAGCGCCCGGACTCAATGCCTATGACGACGGTACCGATTTCGGAGCGTTCAAAAAACGCATGGTCGATGATCTTCTCGCGGTACAGCAGCAACACATACTGCGGCGCGAATACTCACGACGCTTGCGCGGCGCGATCGATGCACAAGCGGTGTTCGTTGATGCGATGCAAACATCACCGTCGTTGACTACGCAATTCTCACCGGGCTATTTTTCGCAAAGCATGCGCCAGATTGCGCGGGTCATAGGTGCACGAGATGCGCTGGGCGCGACTCGGCAGACGTTCTTCGTGACAGTTGGCGGATGGGACCATCATGACGATGTTCTCGACAATCAGGCCAATATGCTGCCCGCCGTTAGTGCCGGGTTGCAGGAGTTTCGCGACGCGCTGGTTGAATTGGGCGTGTTCGATGAGGTCACGACGTTTACTACATCGGACTTTGGCCGCACACTAACATCCAATGGCAAAGGTTCAGACCACGGCTGGGGCGGGCACCACATTGTTATGGGTGGCTCAGTTAATGGCGCTAGTATTTACGGCGACTACCCGATCTTGTCGTCGTCAAGTCCTTTGGATGTTGGACGAGGAGTGTATGCCCCAACAACATCAGTTGATGAGTATTTCGCTGAACTGGCGCGATGGTTTGGTGTGCCGGCGTCCGAGCTCGATCAGGTGTTGCCCAATGTCCGATCTTTCTACTCACCAGAAAGCAACCAGTCGCCCATTGGCTTCTTGTCAGTCTGATGGGGCCTACTGAGAATGGACGATTCTTCCGATGTTGAACTGGTCAGATTATTCAAATCCGGCGACCCGCACGCCTATGACGCCATCGTGCGGCGCTTCCAGGATCGTGTGTTTCGACTCGCCTGCGTGTGGTTGTATGACGACCAGTCCGCAGCGGACGTTGCCCAGGAAGTATTCGTCCGTGGCTTCAAGGGACTACGTACTTTTCGCTTCCGCTCCGCACCGTTTACCTGGTTGTACCGAACTACCAAAAACGTCTGCAATGAATTTAATCGAGTGCGAAAGACCGAACAGCTGGACGACGAACCACACGACCCGGAGTCCGCTCCGGAACGCGATGTTGCAGAATATGAGAGTGCTCGCCGCGTACGACGGCTGGTGGCAAAACTGCCCGAACGACAGCGGGAGGTTGTGTTGCTAAGAATATTCGAAGACATGTCCGTGAAAGAAACGGCACAGTCAATGGGCTGCCGCGAAGGAACGGTCAAGGCGTTGTTGCACAAGGCAACGGCGAAACTGAGGTTGAGTATGCAAATAGCAGGGTTTAAAAATGAATGATGAACTGGACGACCTGAAACGCGACTACCGGGCGATTGCCGCGCCGCCGCATCTTGCAGCGCGTATTCATGCCAGTGTTGCAGACTCGCGAACGCGTTCCGGTTTTTGGATGCCAGCGGCAGTGACGTGCACGGCTATTGTTGCCCTCGTTTGGATGCTGCCGTTCACAACGCAAGTGTCGTCGGATGCTGTGGCAACACTTGCGACGCCGTCTATGTCAGCGTTGGCAGCTTTGAAACCGACAAAACCTGCGGGGCCATCACCAAGCATGTCGCAGCTGCGTAGCCTGAGCGTGCCGAGCATGCCAGCTAAACCCAAGACAGCGACACCGTTGCAGCCACAAACAAATTATCACTTTGAGAATAAAACTTTGAAGGAGAAGAACGATGCGTACATTTAGGAAAATCACGATCAGTATCACGGCGGCAATGTTGTTTATTGCCGCGCCCGGCGCGCACGCGCAAGATCAAGAGAATCTGGAATTGATGCAGACTTTTCTCTCGATCATGACGGACTACTTCGAGATCATCGAATCTACTCACGGTATCGCGTCTGATCCGGAAAAGGCAGCGATCATGCAGATGCAAAAGATCCAGGAAGTGTATGAGCAGCGTGGCGAGAAAGCGCGCTCGACTGACGTCCTGAAGCAGGTTCTGGAAGACAGTGACAATACGACCATTAGAAACGCGGCGTACATGTTGCTCGGCGACACGCTTAAGGACACGGGACGTGCTGACGAAGCGATAGAGCTACTGCGCCAGGGTCTGAATGAGAATATTGCGGCGGCGAAATAACAGTATTGGCTGTTTTGTGGCCCAGGTCCATGCAAACGAAACCTCGAACGATTTAGAATGTCGGACTAGCCATACATTTGGGATTTACTTATGTCTAATCTGGTTTCGCGCTCACTCTTAAGCGTAGTTCTGTTATCGCTTGCTGCCTGCGGTGGTAGTGGCAGTGGCGGCGGAGGCCTCGGTAGTGGAGGCGGCGGCAACAATAACGGGAGCGGCTGGCAGCAGGGCGCATTTCTGGATTTCATGACCTTCTATTCCATGTGCGAGGCACCTCGTGGTGGTACCGACCCGGCGACGGGGAACGGCTATCCGGACATGCAGGGCGATACGCTCGATGAGAACAACTTCCTGCGTTCTTATACCAACGACACCTACCTTTGGTACAACGAAGTCACAGACAGGGATCCTGGTCTCTACAACGACCCGCTGGCCTATTTTGATTTACTTAGAACCGATGCGACAACGCCGTCGGCTACACCGAAGGACCAATTTCATTTCACCTACGATACGGGTGAGTACTACCAGCTGTCGCAGTCCGGAGTGTCGTTCGGCTACGGCATCACCTGGGCGTTCATTTCAAACACTCCGCCGCGCAAACTCGTGATTGCTTACACCGAGCCAAACTCACCGGCGACCAATATTGCGACGCCATTGGCGCGTGGTGCCGATATTATTGCGATTGACGGTGTCAACGTCGATTTCGGCAATGATGTCGACACGCTGAATGCCGGAATCGCGCCGAGCTCGGTTGGCCAACAGCACACGTTCACGGTTCGTGATCTCGGTGCAGCGACTACGCGTGATGTAGTACTAACATCGGCCAGCGTCACATCTGCCACTGTGCAAAACACGCAGGTCCTCTCAACGCCGACCGGCCAGGTTGGCTACATGACCTTCAACGATCATCTGGCAACTGCGGAGCAGGCACTCATTGACGCGGTCAATCAGTTGAACGCTCACGATAACGGGGCGGGCATCGATGACCTCGTACTTGATCTACGCTACAACGGCGGTGGTTTCCTTGCGATCGCGAGCGAACTCGCCTACATGATCGCGGGGCCTGGGCCGACAGCCGGAAGGGTGTTTGAAGACTTGTTGTTCAATGACAAACATCCGGTGACAGATCCGGTAACAGGGCAGGCGTTGTCACCGACGCCGTTCTACACAACGACGCTGGGCGCACCCTTTAATGGAACGCCGGGCCAGGCGTTGCCGAGCCTTGATCTGCCGCGCGTTTACGTACTGACCGGCGGTGGTACCTGCTCGGCGAGTGAAGCGATCATCAACGGTCTGCGTGGTGTTGGTGTTGAAGTTATCCAGATCGGATCGACGACCTGCGGTAAGCCGTACGGCTTCTACCCAACCGATAACTGCGGCACGACCTACTTCACGATTCAGTTTAAAGGTGCCAACGAAGCGGGATTTGGCGACTACTCCGACGGTTTCGCACCAGCCAATGCGAGCGGAGCCGGCGAATTTGTACCAGGCTGCTCGATTGCAGATGATTTCACCAAACAGCTAGGTGATCCGACCGAAAGGCGGCTCGCCGCGGCGTTGGTGTATCGCGACGGTGGCGGCTGTCCTGCCGCTTCAGGCGTCGCACCCGGGTTGCTTGGCAAAGCGTCGCTGCCGCTGGATGCGGTTGAACCCATCGTGCTGAAATCGCCGTGGCAAATGAACCGTATTCTGAGGCCGCGATGAAAAACACAACGAGAGCGATAGCTCCAATCGCTATCGCAATCACAATTGCGGCGAGTTTCGCCGGCTGCAAAAACGTAGCCCCCGATGCGGATCAGGCGGCTGTGATCGTTAACCCGGATGCGGCAAGTCGAGCAGCGTTACAAGCAACAGTAAATGCAGCGCTGCATACAGACGTCTTGCTGGCTGACGATGCACTGACCGACACGAGCATCCTGATCATCGAGCGAAAGGTCCCGCAGTCTATTGAGGGCTCCCCCGCGCAGGGTCGCACTATGGAGATGCCGTTTCAGTTCCGCCTTGTGACGAACGGCTCCGAGTGCGTTCTGATTGATCAGCGTGACATGTCGCGGACAGTGTTGGCGGACACCGTCTGTTCAGTCGAGTAGGCGTACCGTCGCGCTGAGATGTGAATCGGCGATCAGCGAATTGGTGATCAGACACGCGTCCTCCGCCTTCTGCATTATCCGCTGTGCTTTTGCTTCGTCGGTACCTGCGGGTACGACGAGCTCGGCGGTAACTTCAAAGCCAGTGAACTGAGTTACACGCTCAACCCGATCCAGAGCACCAACCACATTGCAGCTCAGCGAGGTCCAGTCGAGTTTCGATGCTCGCGCAATTGCGCGAAACGAAAGCACGAAACAATCTGCAACGGCGGCAACCAGCAAAGACTCCGGTGACCATTGATCGCCCGGTCCGCCGAATTCGGCGGGTGGGGCTGAGGCGATTGCTGTCACGCCCTCGCTGCTTAGTTCGACATTGCCAGTATCCGCGGCAGTGGCCGCGACTCGATAGTGATGGGGAAAATCCTGCATAAGACCTCTCGTCCGATTAAAAATAAGTAACTACACGATAAGTATTTCACAACCCGGTGCGTTGCGTAAGTGACCCGGGGTATGCCTGTCCGGTAACGCTCCAAGATGGTGCCACTCCATCCAGGGCGTGCACCTTCGTGATGCAGATGAGTTAAGCCGTTTTTCCTAAGTACATGAAATCTTTTCATAAAGTAAGTCTGGCACGGTTCGTGCAACTAACTACAGCAGGATCTGGCGCGAAGTGTGCAGGTCTGGGGCGAGCAACTACTCATCACATTACGGTTAAGGAATGAAAACATGAAAGCACTTAGAACTATTTGTGTCGCGAGCGTTATGGTCGCTGCGAGCACGACGGCAGTAGCAGAAGTAACGGCGAACGCGGCCGTCACGAATAACTACCTCTGGCGCGGTTTGACGCAAACCACCAATCAGGCGGCAGTTCAGGGTGGCATCGACTGGGCGGGCGAAAGCGGGTTGTACGCAGGCACCTGGGTATCGAATGTTCAGTACGCACCAGGTGACATCTATTCCTATGAACACGATCTCTACTTCGGATTCGCTGGAGGGGATACGTTTACGTATGACATTGGTTGGCTGTACTACAACTATGACAACGAAGCCAAGTTCGACTTCCATGAGATCTACGGCACGCTCGGCTGGAATGGTCTGAGCGCCACGGCATGGGTTTTGAGTGGCGCTGAAGCTGATGAAGGTCCGGACCAGGATTTTGGCGCCGGTAGTACCTACTACCTGTCGCTCGACTATGGCTACGAGTTCGCTAATGGCTTGGGCTTGGGATTACACGTTGGTCAACACTCTGGAGACTTTAGTGAGGCGTTCAATGGTGTACCAGGTGACTACATTGACTACAACATCAGTTTCGCAGTTAAGGACTTTACATTCATGATTTCCCAGACTGACCTTGACGATGTGGGTGTGGATGGCCTTGATAATGATGCCATTAAATTCGTGATCGGGTATTCGATGGAGTTCGGACTTGGCGACTAGGGCGAGTCAGAAATACCAGGCGATTTGAGCGAATACACTTGGACCGGCAGACAGATATAGATCTGTCTGGCCGGATTCAATGCCGCCGAACTCGGTTCCGCTCGAACCCATCGGCATATTGATGCTGCCCAGCAAGATCGTGTTGTCGCCGAGGCTATAGTTAGTCATTAGCTGTAACAGTGCGCTCGGGTCGCCAACGTTTGCGAGCAGCACCGGTGTGACTGTCCAAAGCGGCGTCATCTCAATCATCACGCTGCCGGCCAGGTAGTGTTTCCCCAGTGTAAACATCTGCCCACGGGCAATGCGTGCGAGCAGCTCCGGGTTTTGCGCCAGACTCAAAGGGTCGTAACGACTGTCGCTTTGGCCGAAGCCGTTGTAGTGATACTCGATCGCACCACTCATATTCTTGCCCTTGAACATCCACGAGTAACTCAGGTTGGTCACAAACTGGACGTAGGTGTCCTTATCCGTATCCGTGATTACGAGATCGGAGCCCCAGTGCGCGCCGCCGATGCTGCGCCCCAAGCCCAAGCCCAAGACTGTATCGGCATAGGATTCGGCGAGTAGAACGTCGTACTCAAGCTCCCCGGCAAAGCCGTGGTACTTCACCGCGTAAGTAGCGACTTCTGATTCGACATCGCCACTGAGCGCATTGCGCCGAATCACGGCAGCTCCCTGCACATCATCTCCGCTGTCACGTAAATATTGTGCGTAGAGCATGTCATCACCGGCTTTGTACTCTGTATCAATCGTCGCGGGGTCAAAGGGATTTACGAGATCCATAGGCGCGTAGAACAGGCCGTTACCCCAGGACAAGGCCTGCCTGCCGAATCGAATAACGGTTTTCTCGCTTGAGTAGCCGAGCCATAGCCGGTCAAGGCGGTGTAGCAAAGCATTGTCACCAGACTCACTAATGACGTCGGTCAGATTGAACAGGCGCCGGTTGTCGTTAGGCAATCCACGCCCGAATTCGATGTATTCACCGTGCAGCCCGA
>RCNC010002852.1_pt1 | contig 11425 bp, 9 predicted proteins | sample 2041301 | NCBI WGS metagenome assembly RCNC01 (sample SAMN09708231, study PRJNA481090) | Marine sediment metagenome, whole genome shotgun sequencing project. | biome: marine sediment; feature: ocean; material: sediment; isolation source: Sewage treatment plant 13A marine sediment (STP13A) ... | reverse complement strand
CGTGGTGTGGCGGTGTAGTTGAGCCCGTCAGTATCGGAACCCTGCATATCCGCGTAGGTTATATTGAGCGGCACGGCTACAAACCAGCCTTTCCAGCCACCCGCAAGGGTTGTTCCTATGCCGTAAGTTGTGCCTTCAAAATCGGCACTGAAATGTGGCAATGCAAAGTCTTTATCCTCAAGCAATTCGCACAATGGACTGGGAGGAAGGCCGCCACAGGTGATGTCCAGGTGATCAAGCATTCCGTTGCCGTCAAGCACGATGTCCAGTGGTGCGCTGCCATCGACTTTTCCGAGCATAACGAATACGTTCATGAACGGTAGTATCCAGGCATCTGCCTTCAGACTATATGAATTGCTAATTGATTGCGCTCTATCAAAACTGACAAACTCGAAAGGAATGATTTCCCTGCCGTTGATTCCGACTTGTAAATCAGTCAGTAATTGCAATTGATCAACATTTGCGTAGGTGAAGCCCACACCATAGGGCAATGGCAAGTCGTAGCCCTTGTCGATGACTTTCTGGGCAAGAAAGGGGAGTTTGTGGTCCCAGACACGGGGTGCAGTCTCCCCTTGTTCGTCAGTTGATGCAAAACCGGTATTAGGGAAGCTGACATCGGAAACTCCGGTGTCCGTCAAATCTTCGTTGATCGAGCTCTTGATCAGACGTGCAGTCGCCGCCAATGCAATACCTTTGTCAGACACGAAATGCAGGCTATATCCATCTCCACCCATCGCAACCTTATTGCTGCTTTGAGAGCCAAGGCCTGATTCAGCTCCGAGGACAGATTGCCAGCTACCATCCCTGAACCGTTCCATCGTTTCCCTGTTTTCAAATATAACCAATACCCGGAAACGTCCGCTCCCAATGCCGGCACCCAGGTCAATTCGGGTGATATTGATGTAGGTGCGCGTGTTGTTTTCCAGATCATGCAGAAGTGCAAGACCGTAACCTCCACCGACAAGAGGAATTTTGGTTGCTGATACGCTAGCCACTGCGTAACCGATCGCGTTATCGAGTTCTGTTTGTATCGTGGGGTCTTCAGCCACCAGCTGCTCTATCGTTGATTCCGCGGTTTGATTTACTTCATTGCGTATCTGGTTTCGTTCATCAATCGGGATGGTCGTGCACGCTCCGAGCAAAAAAAGCGTTAACGACACCAATAGCACGCTGAAAGTATTTTTTGAGGTCATGGATCGTTCTTCAGTCATAGTCTGATGGAAATGCCGGATTGACGATGAATCAATTAAATTCGTAACCGACCACAAATCCATACATGTTCAGATTAATGGCGGCACGGCGCGAGTTATCAGCGTCGGAATAATCGAGCCCCCAAGCCCGAAAGCCAAGCATCAGGCGATTGTCATTTGAGTAACGACGGCCAAAGCCAGCCTGGACAGTCCAGGGCAGGTCCGAACTACCCGTGCCGATAGTGCCATAGAAATTAAAGTCCCATTTGGGGCTGATAATGTTGTGGGTTTTGATACCAACAAAATAATCCCACCAGCTCGGTCCGGCAGTAACTGCTTCAAGTCTCGCCGGGTTCATTCTGATTTCCATATCTATAAAGCGCGCACCCAGGACCAGGGCGGGACCGTCAGGCCCATTCCAGCGATAGTTATAAGCTGTTTCAAAAATATTGTTGGTCAATTTGGATGATAATTCCGAATCTGGTAAAAACGGCGGACTTGCTAGTTCTGTTGGGTCAGGCTTTAACCTCATATACGTGTAATCGACATGAACAGCATGATTGCCTTTGCCAAGCTCACCATATATTTGGACAGCAACATCAAGGTTACTCACAATGTCGCTGAAGTTCTGATCGATATCCTGATCGATGGGACCAATACTCAGGTCACCATTCATGCTGACCAACCAGAGATAAGGGGTGATCTTCCAATCCCACTCGTCAGAGTCCTGTGACCAGGCTGAAGTGCTTATTAGTAGTAAGGCCAAGCCAATAATTCTTATCAATTTCATAGTGAAATTTCTCCTGTTCCTATATCGAGAGCAATATGAATCAGCTCTCATTTGATTTTTCTAAATTCGGGATGACTATAAACGCAAATTTTTTCTCAAGACATCAAAACTTGGTCATTCTTTGCCCTTTTTGGAATCTAAAAGCGAATTAAAATAAAATAAATTATAGGTTTTACACCACCCTAAAATGCTTCGGTAACCGACAAGTACCAGGCTTCATTTCCTCTATCTGAACGCGCGTAGTCGACACGTACATTGATGCGTTGGGATTCCATCACCATGAAGCGGATACCCAGTCCATAACTGGGTATGGTTTCGTCCTCGCCGTACTTGCCCAGTGTTTCATTCATACGCCCTGCACCGGCAAACCCGACCACGCCCCATTGCTTGTAAATCCGCCAGCGAATCTCAGCCTGGCCATAAAGTGATTGCATACCCAGGTAGTCGGTGGCCGGGAAACCACGCAATCCCAGTCTGCAGGTGTCCCAAAGTGGTACTTGTCCACTTCGGCTGCAACCGTTGACTTCCCATGCCAGCACAAGATTGTCACGTAAGGGGTGATAGGATCTGAACCTTGCGTGATAGGACTGGTAGTTATCTGCCTCGGATTCCGACACGTAACTGCCTATCGCTTTGAGTTCAAGATAACGACCCTGAAAAGCGTTGGTAGGCTGATCCCGTGAATCGAAATCAAGATGTACACCTACACCCAGTGCCTTGGTTTCTGCCTCAATATTGAAATCTTCATCTTCATCTTCATCTTCTATATCCATACCGATGGCTTGTGAAATATCGAGGTACCTGGCGGAAACACCCATGTACCAATTACCTCGAAGTTTTCTCGAAATACGGGCTTGAAAAACTGACCCGTTCACTAACCAGTCCGCTGACTTTTCAGCGCTCTCATCGCTGCCAGTTGGGGTCAAAGCCAGCTTGAGATCAAGGTAAGCTGCCACACCGGTGAATCGCCATGTGTCCTCTTTCCAGTAGTTTTGTTGCATGACACCGGCAAACCAGCTGTCGTTGCTGGTGTAGCCTGCCGCAGCCCCGGTAAACGAAGCCGGCTGTGCTTCTTTTTGAGCTTCCGTTTGAGGGTAGAAATATGCGCCACCCAGTATCAGTCCCGTCCCAAAAGTGGGGTTTGACGTCGGTATGGGTACAAGCAGAAGGTCTTTAGGTTTTTTGCTTAGAAACTTGAACCGTGAAGTTTCCTCCGCCAGGTCTGAGACCGCTTCAATCGGTAGATCCGTATCTACCGGGTCTTCCTTGGTTTCACCGTCGGATTTTTCTGCGAAGGAAATAATCGGTGTAAAGCAAAGTACCAATGCAATGATTGTGAAAAATAGTTTCATTGCTCAGCCAAATTTACTCAGTTGATCTCTTCGACACTATCAAACCTGTTGATATCGTTCTGACGCTTCACTTTTAGAAGCATTTGGCTGACATCACCCAGGTCACGAAAATAAACCAGTCCTATGCCCAGGGATAGAATCAATCCTGACCAGAACAATAACTGCCAAATCATAGTTGCTTTCCTTTTCGCCTGGAGCGCCTGTGAATAAAACAGTCTACTTTCTGCAGCCTGGAAGTCAATGCATAGGCGCATGGTAAAGGCAAAACATTTAAGGACTGAATAGATCCCATAAAAAATGCAGCCAAGGTATTAATGGGTTAACATTAATAGTTACGGTCGAATTTGGCATTATTACTGTTGAGGAATAGAGATGACCTATAAAACCACTGTGTTACTTCTGGCTTTGATATCGGCTCCACCGGTCTTCGCTGATACTGTAAAGGATGCGGGGCGACTGCTGTGTGTGCCGGGAAACGTTTCTCATTGCGTGAATGGTGAAGCTTGCAGTTCAGAGTTTCCGGAGACCGAGAATATTCCGGAATTTATCGAAGTAGATCTGAAGAAAAAGACGCTTGCCGCCACCAAAGCCAGTGGTGAGGATCGAACCACCCCGATATTGAGCCAGGCACGTTCTGATGGGTATATATACCTGCAGGGCGTTGAAAATGGCCGCACTTTCAGCATGGTAATTTCTGAAAGTACGGGAGACATGACCTTCGTGGTTGCCACCGATGGTGAAACCGCAAGTATGTTCGGTGGCTGTACGCCAGACTGAACCAAATGAAATTAAACAGATTCCGGAGTTGAAAACCTCATGTTGGGACGATTAATAAGTTTATCGATGATTTGCCTCGTGGCCGCACCGGCGGCGATGGCACAGGAAAGCAGCCTTTCAACAAGCATGAATGTACATGTGTTTCCAAAAGAAGGGCAGGATGAAGTGCAACAATCTATGGATGAGGCAGAGTGCTATACCTGGTCTGTAGATCGAACAGGTACTGACCCGTTTGACCTTTCCAGGCAGGCAGCCGAACAGGCCGCCGCTGCAGATCAGGCCATGGCGCAGGCACAATCTGCCGGTCAGGGTGCAACTGGCAGAGGTGCAGCAGGCGGTGCTGTTGCGGGTGGACTGGTTGGTGGCATATTTGGTAGCGGCAGAAACAGTGGCTGGAAAGGTGCAGCTGCAGGTGCGGCCACAGGCGCTATTATTGGCAATTCCCGCAAACGCAGAGGGCAGGCCGAGGCCAGCCAACAAGTTGCAGCCCAGTCAGCCCAGGACCAGGCAGTCATTCAGGCACAAATGGAAGACTTCAAGACCGCCTTCACCACTTGTCTGGAAGCCAAGGACTACATCGCCAAGTTTTAATATGAGTCGTAGGGTGGGTAACTTGTTACCCACCATCTGCGGTTTCGTCAGGCTCCGACTCGGTGCGTAATAACACCGCACCCTACCTACGGCCTGTCGCAAATACCTCGGGTAATACCTTGCCCTGCGCTGATGCGGGAGGAGACATGCCAAGAAGTGCGGCCAGCGTTGGTGCGACATCCGCAGGCTGAATCTCGCGGTAAACCATATTTGATGGCACGCCCGCACCCGCAAAAATCACCGGCACATGGGTGTCATAGCGCCAGGGTGATCCATGCATGCCGGCAACCGGTCCCTTGTCAAAATTGAACCAGTAAGGATCTTGCACGATGTAGATATCACCGGAACGCACCGGGTGAATATTATTGGCTACGCGTGTTAACAAACTGGAAGACGTTGCGGTTTTGGCCTCATTGGGTGTAATAGCGAGGTGTATTCCAACCTCCCTGGTCAGACGGGTAGCAATGGCGGTTGCAACTTCCTGCCGGTCCAGGCCTGCTTTTTGTAAAGCATCCTGATCAAGATAAACAAAAGGCCGGTAATAGAACTTCACCAACTTGTCCTGGCTGAACAAATCCTTGCCTGCTTGTGTGGCCATGTCAGTGACCATGTCGGTGGTCAGGCGTCCTGCGTCCATTCCTTGCTCTGACATATATTCGGGTAGCTCAGCCATGCCGTGGTCTGCGGACAGCACGATCAGCACGTGCTGCATACCTATTTCGTCATCGATGAACTGGAGCAGGTCAGCAATGGTCCGATCCAGTTGCAGGATCATATCTTCATTTTCCAGGCTGGAAGGGCCAAAGAAATGGTTAACGGCATCTACACCGGAAAAGCTGACCGAAAGATAGTCCGGCACGCCGTCATGTCCCAGTTTTTCATTGACAAGCAATTGACGGGCGAAATCGGCTGTCAGTTTGTCACCGTATGGGCTGGTTACGACCTGTGTATAAAGTAGCTTGTTGTCGGCATTTCCAAACTGGTGTGGAAAGACACGACCATAACCACGAAGGTCGGTTTCGTAGGGGCGATCGTCCTGATGGGCAAGCAGATATGTATCGGTTTCGTTTAATAATTGCCATTGACTGGCAGCCAGGGACTCGGCTTTCCGCTGAGCGTTCCACTGTGTGACCCACTCAGGATAGTTGTCATAATAATAAGTAGAGGTAATAAAATCACCGCTATTGGTGGACATCCAGAAAGCCTTTCCGGCTTTGCCAGCCAGTGCCACCGCACCCCGGTCTTTACCTGAGACCGCGAAGATTCTCGCCTTTCCTGCAGTGTAGGTTTTCAGTTTGTCGGTCAGGGTCTCAGCCAGCAAGGATCGGGGCGAACGCCCCTGGCTACGTGCAAGCTTTTGCGAGGGGTCTACTTGATCACCGGTCATGACCTGCTGTCGTGTTGGCAGCAACGGAAACTCTGCATCCTCGATGTTATAGGCCAATTCACCTGTCTCGGCATCCAGCCAGACATTACCCGTCATGCCATGAACGGAAGGTTGTGCTCCAGTGGCCAGTGTTGAATGGCCAACAATGGTTTCCGTATTGGCGTGCTGATAATGGGCGTTGGCAAAGACTGTGCCGTTTTGTTTAAGGTACGCAAAGCCACCTTCTCCAAAACGATCCGCATACCGGGACAGCAGATCAGCCCGGAGTCCATCTACGGTCAGTTGCAGGACCAGGCGTATATCCTTGCCGGGTTCCTGCGCTGCGGCGAATGGTGCATAAGCGAGGACCAGACTGACCAATAAGGCCTTGAGAAAAGTATCCCTGAAATTTGACAAATTCATCTGTGGTTACCTGATGGCATGTAGAAAGCCACCCGCTGTTGGGTGGCTTTCTGATCTAACACATAAGTCTTCTATCAACGCACTATCGCATCGGTGTTTTTGTCATAAACAGAAACTCTTCCACCGCCGCTTTGGATTCGGGCCGTAAATTATCGATGCCTAAATAAGGCATTCCGGTGGCGGGTGGGGTGTCGGGGTACTTGGCCTTGCGAGTAATGTGGCGTTGCGCCATACGAACGAATTTTGCACCACCCCAGGCGCCGACCTCGGTGGATACAGGCCATTCTTCACGGGTGTCCCTGAACAGATCGTAGAATTTCGCCAGAATCGCATTCTCCATTCCGGATGACAGGTCAAGCTTGTACTGTTCCTTGATAACCGCTTCGAGCTTGTTAATGTTGTAGAGAAACACATAGTCTCGTCGGCTGTAGGTATCGCCATTGAGCAGCAAGGAGGTCTGGTCAACGCCGTCAATGATCCGGTCTGTTGGAATCTCATCCATGCCATCACCCAGGTGTGCAATGGTGGTGAACAGGTCTGAGACATGAATGATGTCACCTGCTACGGAATCTGCCTCTATCATCCCTGGCCAGCGCACGAAGGCATCCACACGAACACCACCTTCTTTTGTTGAGCCCTTGCCACCCTGGAATATCATGGGTGTATAGCCTGAACCAGTTGAGTATTTTGTAAAATGCCCGTTGTCACCCATGATGATCACCAGGGTGTTATCAGCGACACCGAGCTTGTCCATCTCAGTCATCAAATCCCCAATCCACTGATCTACCAGTTTCATCTTTTCGACGTAAACACCCCCATTAGGCGTGGTGTATTGCTCGGTGGTGGTACGTGGGCCGGTCAGAGGGTACAGGGGCCAATACTGCAGAAAGAATGGTTTGTCGGCTTTGGCCAGCTTACGCAGTTGCTCCATCGCCTGATTCTGATAACGCACGTTCATTTCATGGTACTTGGCCTCGGTCCAGCGTTCACCGGGCTTCATGTGTACCTCCCGAACATTCTCGCCTCGCACACCCTCAACACCGGTGACCATAGAGGAAGCGTCGGTACGCAACCACTCGTCCATCGTATAGCGATCATCATAGTTATTTTTACCGATGCCAACGGAGACTTCTTCATCCGCTGCGTCATCATGATAAATCGTAAGCTGGCCCTGTTGGTGAATGGGAAAGGCCGCGTAGTCGAATCCTTGCATGGTTGGCCAGGCTTCCCTGATATCACCCATGTGCCATTTACCAACATGTGAAGTGTTGTAGCCACTTTCAGAGAGGACTTCGGCCAGTGTTACCTCCTCATTCGCAAGTCCAAAACCGGAAATATCAACCGCGGTATTACCCATGCCATTACGGTGGGGTTGGCGACCTGTCATAAATGCTACCCGTGTGGGTGTACAGGAAGGCTCGGTATACATTCGGGCCAGACGCATACCTTCGCGGGCAAATTTATTGATACTGGGGGTCTTATAGCCACGGATCGCGTTAAGTGTTTCACTGCCGAGATCACCAAAGCCGATGTCATCAATGAGAATATAAAAAATGTTGGGTGACTTTCCGCCGTTCTTCTTGCGAAATTCGGCAAGTTGCTTGTCGAGTTCCTTGTTTTCGGTCGCCCAGCGTTCAGCGTTCTGTTCTTGCGATATGTAATATTCCGCATCATGGACGATTTCTTTGGCCCAGGTATTGGTAATAGTAAAGCTCAATAAAATGGCTAAAAAAGTAATTGAGAATCGCTGCATAATGTCGTTCCTTTTCACATTTAGATAACTGAAGTGTTGCAATATTTTTTAAAATGGATCTGGTGGCTGGTGTTGTAGCCTTCTTGCCTCAGTAAATCTTCTTTAAAGTTTGAGTCAACAACCGGGCACAATAATAACAGTTTCATGTTAACCGGCTAGTCTTATGATGCCAGCAAAGTTCTCTGATTCAGTTGAAAACGCTACCTCTTGTGCGACAAGATATTGTCGCTTATGCCGGGCCAAACAAATGCTCGTACTGAGTGTTAGCTACACCATCATCATTCAACTGACTTTCAGGATAGTAGTTAATCCAGACACACCAATACGGACCCGCTTTCAGTGTTTCAACCCTGTTTAAATCACCCTGGTCAGAATGACCAAAGAAATCAACTTCCTTTATGGCGTTTCCACTGTCGTTATACCAAACACCAAGGCTCTCGTAATCGGGGTCATAAGCCGTAACAATTTCGCGTCCACCCACCGTGGCATTTACCACATTGCCCTGCTGACGCACATAGTGTTCTGTATACGCCATTGACTCACGCCCAATGGTAAAACCCCAAACGTATTCTTTACGCGGCAGACGATCATCGTGAACATCCAGGGTATCAGCCAGCATAAAATGGGTGCGGTCATTGCCGACCGTTGCCCACAAAAATGCAATTTCAACGATGTGATCGAATAACCACATGAATGGGTTCTTTGTGAACGGCACAATTTTATTCAGGAACACCTTACCTTCCGGGTAGGCTTTGGCAAAACCGCGGAAGGTCATGCGGCAAGTCGGCCACTCCTGCATTTTCTTGTCGCTCCAACGGCCATCACATTCGCGAGTGCCATAGACCTGCTGCACCGGTTCACCAGAAATCTCGTCACGCATGATCAGGTTATTACCATGCTGGGCCAGTATTTCCAGATCCAGTTTCTGACCGTCAATTTCAGGAATGAAACCATGCCCAAGATGCGTCATACAACAGTAGGTAATAATAATATTTTCACCGCCCAGGCCTTCAGGTGAACCTGCCAGGTGAGGTCGTTTTATGTGGTAATCCGAATGTGCCCGTGCTTCGCCGTTGTTTTCCAGCACGATGACACTCTCATCACTACGTACATAGTCTTTGGCTTCTTCGATACTGTAGTATTGCGCGCGGTTTTGCTGGTTACGCAGTCCAACATGCAGCCAGATATAAGGAAATAACGCTTCAAAAATATTGATCGCCACCAACACATAGGCCAGTATGGCAATGCCAGCCCCAAAGAAAAACGTCGTCGACCACGCTATTGCGCTGCCGATCAGCGCGGTTAAGACCAATAAGCGCTCATGGCGAATCGCAAAGATCATATTCTTGCGCTTGACCTTCATAAACGCCTGGGTGATATCGCCAAGGTCACGAAAGTAAATAAGTGCAGCCGTTGAGGCGACAACCAGTGCTACCCAATGAATTAATTCCAACATCTCGGTTCCTCTATTTAAATAACAAAATTTTGTCGTTAGTATAAGTATTCATAGGCTTCTATTTTCCTCCCGCCAGGAGCGCCAAAGTCAGTGTGGTTCGATAAACCCGGCCCATATATTTCATTGGCAGTGTCTAAATAGAATGCTAATTTTTGATCGGTAAACTATATTAGAATCTTATGTTAGCAACGCATCACTAATTCCTCAATATTGTACTTTGGACATTAATATGACCAGCAAGCCAACCCCCAAGTTGATGCTCAGCCAACGTTTTGGCGAGATTGAACGTTTGGCCGGAGAAATAGGCTGGGATGTTGATTTTCGACAAATTGACCCTGGTCCGCTCACTCTCACTGCAAGACTGTTTGGGCATGCCGATATAGTTGTCATGCGCATAGAATTTGATCGCAGCTTCCACCAGATTGGTTCACCTCCTGAAGGCTTTGTGACATTTGGCTTGCCAGACGTGGAGTCCGGCGTGCTGCGCTGGAATGGGATTGAAACCCCGCCCGGTGTGTTGATCAATTTTAATAACGATAAAATGTTGGATTGCGTCAACTCAGGTCCATTTGGTGCGTTTACAATTTCATTCAAAGAAGAGGTTTTGCAAGCTGCTGTCGATGAACTTGGTCTTGATGGCAGTCTGCTTGATAACCTTAAAACCAGTCGGTTTTGGGACCCGGCTGGACTTGAGCACATTCAGTTACGTCAAATGTTGCGCGCTCTGGAACAAGTGGTACTGGGCGATGGCGATGAGGGGCTCAAACTGTGGAAAGAGGTGTTTAATGTCGACCTTGCCAATTTCATCGTTCGAATTCTTGCGCAAAATAGTTTATCTCCTACATTAACCGGGCCCTTGTTTCGGGCCGCAGCAATGAATCGGGCAGTAGAGATTCTGGGAGACGCGAGTCAGTTTCCAATTAATATAGAGGCGCTATGCACGATGGCGGGCGCCAGTTGGGCCACATTGCAACGCGCGTTTGCAAAAGAGTTTGGTGTTACGCCGAGCTCATATATCAAGTCCAGGCGGCTCGCGGCAGTACAGTCCGAGCTCATCAAGATTGGCTCAAAGGCTGTCATCAGCGACGTGGCTAACCGCTGGGGCTTCTGGCACATGGGGAGTTTTGCGGCTGATTATCGAAAGCAATTTGGCGAATTGCCTTCGGAGACACTCCGTCGACTCAAAATGTAATGGAGTCGTGGAGTAATTGCTATCACCCACGGCAAAACATCAGTTTTTCATCAAACTCGGAACTATGATCAGCAATGTCCTCTGTGTGCCTCAAAGGATGTTAAAATGCTGTTATCGATTGGCGAGCTATGTACAGTCGTCTTAATGTAATTGTTTTTTAAGGGGATTTAATGAAATCTTTGATTCGTTTTATAGTTTTATCTATCTTCTTTGCTTCGATGGCAAATCCTGTTGCCGCCCAGACGTCGGAGGATTACCACCCGTTTTTGAGTGATAAATTCAATTTGGGAATTGGGCTCTTTTGGCCAAAGATTGATTTCAATATACAGGTGGATGGAACGGCACCGGAAGATGACATCGATTTCGATGAAGTTCTCAATATAAGTGATTATCAAACAGCTCCAACTTTAGCTTTTCGCTGGCGGTTTGGAGAAAAATGGTCTTTGTTTGGTCAGTATTGGTCTACCAGTAGCGACGGAACAAACGTTCTCACTGAAGATGTTTCATGGGAAGATGTTGTTAGATCGGAAGAGCG
>RCNC010002850.1_pt1 | contig 11427 bp, 13 predicted proteins | sample 2041301 | NCBI WGS metagenome assembly RCNC01 (sample SAMN09708231, study PRJNA481090) | Marine sediment metagenome, whole genome shotgun sequencing project. | biome: marine sediment; feature: ocean; material: sediment; isolation source: Sewage treatment plant 13A marine sediment (STP13A) ... | reverse complement strand
ATCCTTTCCTTCCTGTTTTGCCTCATCTTTCAGTTCGTTGGCGGTTTCCGATACGAAGTCCTCCTCGTCTCCTACCTGCACCCCCGAGGAGCCGGACACCCCGGAGTACGACCCGGTTCCTGCATGATGAGAGCCCCCTTTCCCCATATCCGACATGTGCACGAGTTCGGCCCCCTCGGGCAGCTGGTAGTATGAGGCTTTCATGGAAAGCTTCTCGAGCTTTTCAAGGATCATGTCGTCGCCGGACCGGAGCATACCGCCGTAGCCCTTCTCCCGGGCCTCCTGTGTAGCCCTTTCCAGCGCTTCTGCCGTATCCCTCCCCGTCATTTGCGCCATGCGAGAGGCCAGGCTGACCCAGGCCTGGTTCAGCTTCTTCACATCCGGATGATCGCTCAGTACCATCTCCTGCTCCTGCGTTCGACCCGAGCTATCCGTGTAGGTGACCCGATAGACTTCCCCTTCGTAGCCCGCAATGGTCTCCTTTCGCCCCGTGGGCTCAAAGTGGGGCTTGTGGTCCTCGATTGCCTTCGCGTTGGCGTTGCCCTTGCCGAACATCTTCATCATCCCGGACATCTCGTCCATGTCGAAGGCCTTCCACTCGCCCTTCGTCCGGTTCACCATGTACACCTTGTCCCCGGAGACCAGGATGTAGGCGTCCGGTTCTGCCTGCATTCGAATGTGATTCTTGTCTCGGAAGCTGATCTTGAATGAGTCGTTTTTGTCGGTTTTCCACGTCCCCACTAGGTCGGCCCAGACCGTGCCTGTTATTGCCAGGCACGCCAGGCATGCCAGGACGATAAGTTGTTTGTACATGATCGGTCCTCCTCAGGTTCTTCACTTGTTATGAGCCTTTGTAACCAGGGGATTCGTTCCTTCTCTTGGATGTACTGTAACCGCTCAGGGGATTCGTGCGACCTAATCATTGAGGCCTCGGCCAGACGTCTAAACACTCGAAAAGGCAAGAACCAAACAAAAGGGAGGAGAAGAAATGAAGAAGCTACTGTTCGCCACGGTCACGATGGCCCTTATCTCCGGGACTGCGTACGCCATGCCGGGGCACGGCATGCCCGGCATGGGAGGCCCGGGCGCTCACTTCGGTCAGGGCCTGCTGAAAGCCCTGCTCGACCTCGACCTCACGGACGCCCAGAAGCACGAGGCTGCCCTCATCCTCTCGAAGTACCGGGATGAGGGCCAGGCACGGCGCGATGCGCTTCGGACAGCCATGGAAGCGCTGCGTGGAACCGCGGAAGCGGACCCCTTCGATGAGGAGGCGATTCGCGCGGCCTTCAAGGGGGTAGCCGGTGCGGGCGAAGAGATGGCTGTACACGGAGCCAAGCTTGTTGCAGAATTGAAGGGTATCCTGACCCCGGAGCAAAAGGAATCCCTTGAAGAGCACAGAGCAGCGCGGCACGAGAAGCGAAACGGCCGAATGGGGAACAGGGTTTCGTTCCTGGACGAGTGGATCGAAACGCACAGCCAAGAGCCCCAATAGTTGATGTCCCGGTGCGGCCCGGCGGCTAACCCCCGGGCCGCTTCCGGCCACCGCCCAGGCTCGGGAGCTCCCTTGGACCATGGAAGACGCGCGAAACGAACGCAGCGATGCTGATGTCATCCGAGAAATCCTGGAGGGGAATGTCAACGCCTTTGAACTCCTGATGGACCGATACCAGGGCTATGTGGCTGGAATTGTTATAAAAAAAGTGCCGAAAGATCGAACCCAGGAGGTCGCCCATGAGGCCTTCATCCGGGCCTACCGGTCGCTCGAGACATTCAGGGCAAAGACGCCCTTCAAACACTGGCTCGCGAGCATCGCCGTGCGCTGCTGCCATGACTTCTGGCGTCAGCACTACAGGCGGAAGGAAACGCCGATCAGCTCGATCTCGGAAGACGGCTGGGAATGGATCCAGGCCCTTCGGGTCGACGGATCGGCAGACTCCCCCGACGGGTATGCACGGAACCCGGAGGCCCTCAGGGTGCTCCGGTGGGCCATGGAAGGCCTGTCGCCTGAGGACAGGACGGTCCTGACGCTCGTTCATATGGAGGGGTACACGACCGCCGAGGCGGCGGAACTCTTGCGTTGGAGCGTTCCCAAGGTCAAAATACGTGCCTATAGGGCCCGCAAGAAGCTTCGAAAAACCCTTTCCGATGCGATTCCGGGCATGTAGGGGGCAGAGGGATGGAGAAGAAGACGAAACAAATCGACAGAATCGAGAAGGCCCTCGCGCAGGCCCACAGAGAACAGAACGCCCCGGACCTTCCCCTTGAATGGCGCGAAGGCGTGATGCGCCACATCCGACGCATCCGGGTCGAAGCGCATGAAGCAGGTACGTCTCCTTCAACGACTCTGGTATTCCAGAGGATGCTCCTCCCCTTTGCCACGGCAACCGGACTCGTAGCCGTGGCCCTTCTGGCCTACCTGCTCACAACGTCCCCCGGGATGGAACAAGATCTCTTCGCCATGCTCACAGAAGATCCATCCGGGATGCTCGCGACCGAGGCACTGGGATTGTCGAGGTAAAGGAAAGAGGTGATCGTCATGGCGAAATGGAAGATATGGGTCGGGCTCCTGGTTCTTCTTGTTTCCGGGGTTCTGATTGGCAGCGTCGGCACCCGGATGTATGTGCGGCACAAGATCTCCGGCATCTTTTCCCAAGAGCGGCCCGCCTTCCGAAACCTGTTCGTTCGACGCCTCACCCGCGAACTCGATCTCACGAGAGAGCAGAGGGAGGAAATCGAGGAAATCGCGAGCCGTGCCGCAGAGAAATTCCACAAACTTCATACGCAACACCGGAGTGAGGTGGAGGTCATTATCGATCAGTCCGCCGCGGAAATGAAGAAACACCTTTCGCCTGCGCAACAGGAGCAGTTCGACGAACTTCGGAAAAGGATGAAGGCGCGGCAAAAGAGGCGGAGGCACGGTCCTCCCCTCGGGGGCCATCCACCACCTCCTCCTCCTCCACCGCCGATGGAGCCCCCTCCCCCCTAGAGGAGGGCGTCGATTAATGGAGAAGTCCTATTTAGCCGTCATTCCCGCCCCCGCCTAAAGATTGCGGGGGCAGGCTCCGGCGGGAATCCTGTGGCTTCGGGAGCTTAGGGACGATAAGGTATTTTTCGACACCCTATAGAATGCGGAGTTCGGAACGCGGAATACCGGAAGCAGCCATCAAGACTGCATGTGATCTTCTTTACCGGACGATCTTTCCTCCGAACCGCTCGAGGTAGCATTCTCATACCACTTTCTTCGCTTTCCTGCCAGCCGGTTGAGCCAGATTGACACCGAAGATTCAGAATGGTCATACTCCTAAGGCGGCGAAGCCCAAACCTGAACGAACAGGGCGGAAAGGAGGCTCTCCAATGAAAATCCTGGGAGTGGTCGGGAGCTACAGGAGGAACGGGAACTCCGACATCCTTGCCAAGGAGGCCCTGATGGGGGCCGAGGAGGCAGGCGCCGAGGTGGAACTTCTCCGGCTGACGGACTATCAGATTCAGGCCTGTCAGGGGTTCGGTCTTTGCCTCTTTCGCTCGGAGGGATGCCACATCAAGGACGGTGTGAAGGAGATCTGGGCCAAGATCGGCGAGTCGGACGCGGTTCTCCTGAGCGTGCCCTGCTATTTCCTCGAATCGACTGCCATCCTGAAGCAACTGCTCGATCGAGGATGGGTCCTGGCCCATCGGGGTACCTTTCGGGGCAAGTACGGGTCGGTCCTGGTCCCCTACGCGACCCGGGGGTGGATCCCCTACGCGATGCTTCAGCCGAACATCTTCTTCGGCATCCTCGGGTTCGAGGTCATCCACCGGGCGACCTTCAATGTCCAGGGGCTGGGCGAAGCCGTCCACGATGAACCGGGCATCGAGAAGGCCCATCGAATCGGGGCGGAACTGGTGCAAGCGGTCCGCGACAAAGATCCCACCTATCGATCGGAGCCCGGCATCTGCCCGATCTGCCAGGACTGGAACATCCGGATCCTCCAGGACAAAAAGGCGGTCGAATGCCCCACGTGCGGCGTACGGGGAGTGCTCACGATCAAGAACGGAAAGATCGACGTCTCCTTCGACAAGAAGGCCCTGGCCGAGTATCGATTCGGCCCGGAGGTAGGCTACAACCACTTCACCTACCACATCAAGCCATCGAAGGACTACTTCCTGCGCACAAAGGAAGAACGAAAGGCAAGAGTGAAGAAATACAAGAGCTATCTTGCATAGGGGGGAGCGTCCCATGGGAAAATACACCGCTCAGCTTCGCTATTACGCAGGCGACCCGCTCGAAGAAATCCGCCAGGAGGACCTGGACCGCATCGCAGAGGCCTGCGGCGTGAAGGTCTCCTTCGAGAGGATCGAAAACCGGGTCTTGAGAGACGGATTGATGCAGGAGGAAACCCTGGACAAGACGATCGAGGAGATGACCCAGGGCGTGATCACGATCGAGTCGGACGACGAGGGCAAGTTCAGGCAGGCGATCCTGGCCGTCTACGAGAAGTATCGGTCCCCCAGGACCCCTTACAGCCTCTGGGGAAGCAGTCAGGAGGGAGAGCGGGTCGCAAAGGCGGTCGCCGAGGAGACGGGGGGGGGATGGTAGAGGCGCAGGGCTGAAAAAAGACTTTCCAAGGAAATCTAATATGTGTTAGAATAGTATTTCATTCAGTTGATTCAATCAGGAGATACTCACCATGCTTACGCACAGGACGCTCACCGTCTGGACCGGAATCATCCTCGTGTCGTCCATGTTCCTGATGGGGCAGGAGGCCGGCTGGGCCCCCTCCGATTTGCTTTATTGTCAGGATCTGGACGGAGACGGCTATGGAGTGCGGCCGGCCCTTCTCTGTCCCTTCGTTCTCTACCTGGACTGCGACGATTCGGACCCGTGGGTGAATCCAAGCGTGATCGAGGCCGCCTATGGGGACACGATCTGTGCGGATGGTGTGGACAACGACTGTGACGGCCTGATCGATATCAACGACAATCAATGTCGGGAGTGTTCGCAGCCGACGGACTGCGACGACGGCAATCCGTGTACGGACGACGGCTGTACAGGGTTTGTTTGCTCCTACACGTACAACACCCTCCCGTGCGACGACGGAGACCCGTGCACCACGAACGACACATGTTCCGCGGGAGGCTGTATGAGTGGTCCTCTTCTGGATTGGGACACGGACGGCTACGTGAGCGATGCCTGTCCCACTGGGGATGATTGCCTCGATTCGAACCCGAACGTCAATCCGGGAGCGACAGAAGGGCCTGCGGGGGACGGTACGTGCACAGACGGGCTTGACAACGATTGTGATGGGTTAACCGATGAGGCTGCGGACCCAGACTGCATCGTAATTCCGTAGCGCGGCTCTTCCTATTGGAGATTTTTCCGCATCACGACCCAGTTGTCGTTGTTGCAGATTTCGCAGTTCTCGCCATCTCCGAAGAACGCTGTTCGTGCGTCTTCATCACCCAGAAGCTCCGCGCAGAACCAAGCCGTAAGATATCCCCGCATCATCCCTGCGTCCGTCAACGGCTCGAGATGACTCACTCCCTGGGCAATACCGTAGATCGTAGGTACCAGGGCAGGGTCGTACGCTGACGCAGTGACCCATGGCTCGGGAACAATCGAGTCCTCTGAACCCGCGATGAGGAACATGGGCCCCTGCAGATCTGCGACGCTCCCGGGGGTAGGTTGGATCGGAGCCGTGCATGTTATCCGAGGATCAGTCCCTGCGTTGATCGTTCCCCCTCCTCCCTGGGAGTGGCCCGTAGCTCCCACGTGGTCGACGTCGATCTTGTTGAAGAAGATGCTGTCCGCTCGGCTGTTCTCATCGACCAGCCAATCCACTCCATCGAGCATCTCTTCCCCCGAGCCTGTCATCGTGCTGGTCGAAGCGATCACGACAAACCCGTACGATGCAAAGTGATCCAGCAAGCCCTGGTAAATGATCGGAATCGCAAAGGTACCGTTTCCCCAGGTAATGATCGGGTGCTCACCCTCCAGCATGGCTGCGGGATAGTAGAGTTCGTACCCCGGAATGGATGCGTGGCTCGTTTCCAGGGGGCCTCTGGCTGCATACTGGATTTCAAGCTCTCCAACGGGCATCGGCCCCGGGCTGCAGGAGACGATCGCCACAGCGAGCGCCAAGAATGCCGTAAAAGGGATCGTTCTTCGCATGTTTTTCCTCTCCAGGCTGCGTTTCAAAGCTTTTCCCACGTTAGACACACCGTCTCCGGGATAAGTTTCCCTCTCCAATTTGTCAAGCCCTTTTCAGCCGTGATATAACCTTGCCACCTCAACCTGAACAGACCTGCAGGGAGTGTTGCTGATGGCGATCTCGGACCATCCCGGACTGGTCCCCTACCTGGCGAGAAAGCTGGGGGGAGACGATTTGACGATCAAGGACGTGTGGCAGAACACCGAGGGCTGGTCCATGGAGACCTTCAGCCTGGCCCTGGAGTACAGAAAGGGCGGCGCCCGGGTCGAACAGGAGATCATCCTGCGCCGGCAGCCCGTGAGCGGGCTCCTCGAGCCCTACGACGTTTCCACCGAATACAGGGTCCTCGCCGCCATGCAGGACACGGGCGTAGCAATTCCTGAAACCTATTGGTACGAGCCCGACCCTGCCGTGTTCGAGCGGCCCTTCTATGCGATGGAAAGGGTGGGGGGCGAGGTTCACTTCCTGACCCAGGAAACGGATCCCGACTATCGGCTGATCCCGGACGATCAGGAACGGGAAGGCCTGGCCAATGACTTCATCTCCAATCTCGTTCGCATCCACGCTTGCGACTGGCGATCCCTGGGCCTCGACTTCCTGGGAGACCCGGGGCCGGGCAAAGGTTCCGCCCTTGGGCAGACGGAATACTGGGAGGCGGTGATCGAGCGGGCCGGGTTCCGGAACAAGCCCCTCGTCACCCTTGCCGTCAACTGGCTCCGGGAGAACGCACCGGAGAACGACACGGTCCGGCTCGTCCACGGGGACTACCGCAGCGGCAACTATATCTACAAAGAAAAGAGGATCCGCGCGATCCTGGACTGGGAAATGGTGCACCTCGGGGATCCTCACGAGGACCTGGTCTACGTCCTGGGCCAACTGTGGCGCTCCCCCCCGCCTACCGAATGGGTGAGCCACCTCCTCACGGAGGAGGCGTTCCTGAAGAGATACGAGGAACTGTCCGGAATCACCGTGGAGCCGGAGAAGATGCATTACTGTCAGGTCCTGAACGACCTAAAGGCGGTCGGGATCATCACCACTGCGACCAACGCGTTCGCCAAGAACAAGACCCCGGATTTACGGCCCGGTGTATTCGGCACCCTTCTCGATATGGCTTACGCGGGCCTTGCCCAGCACCTGGATGGGGGATTCAAGGTATGAAGGACACGCAACTGACGACCATTGTCGAACGGATCAACCAGACCCTGGAAGACGTGATCGCCCCAGAGATCGAATCAGTGATCGTGCGCGGCCAGCTGTTTGCCGTCGTGGAGCTTCTGAATCAACTCCAGGGGAAATACGAGTACAGGCACGATTTGATGGTCCAGGACATCCAGGTTGGCAGGCAGATGCTGGCCACGCTGATCGAGGCCTTCGAAAAGGCCGGGATCGAAACGCCCGAGGTCATCTCCACCGCAACCCGGGAAGTCGATCTGTTGGGCGTGAGCGGCGATCAATTGAGAGAGGTGAGAAGTGGGGTGGAAGCAGCGGTGAGCGCTGCCCTGGATCTGCTGGACGCCAACCGGTCAGAGATCTCGGAGGCCGAGAAGGTGGAGAAGGCCGTGCTGGGACAAATCGGCGGGAACATTCTTCGCGATATGATGCTGTTTCGACGTCAGAGGTTCGACAAAATCTCACAGAGAGTCCAGGAGGAATGACACCCATGTCTACCGTGCCGCCGCAGGATGAATACGTCCACAACGATTACCCTCGCGACGAGGAAAGGGCGTGGAAAGAGAACTGGTACTTCAACTTCATCGACCGGGAGAACAACGCCTGGGGCATCAACCACATCTCCTTGGAGCGCCACAAGCAGCAAGGCCGGTTCAGCGCCTTCCACGTCGTGGACGGCGAAATCCTCCTGTACCTGAACCATATTCCCCTCACCGAGGATTTCGCGGAAGTAACGGACGGGAAGATTCGGATAGAATTCGTCGAGCCCCATAAGAAGTTCCGTTTGACCTTCGACGGGCCGAATCATTCCGTTGATCTGACCTACCTCGCCCGGTTCGATGTGTTCGACTACGCCTCAAAGGGGGACGAGACACTGAAGGGCGACAAGAACAGCATGTCGATCAGCCACTACGAGCAGGGCCTGACCGTAAACGGGACGCTCACGAAGGACGGGGCCTCGAGGCCGATCTCGTGTCTCGGCCACAGGGATCACTCGTGGGGGTATCGGGACGAAACGAACGTTGCCGGGTGGAACTGGATCGCGGTGCAGTTTCCGGACAAGACCATCAACGTCTCCCAGGTACGGGTCGGCGGGATGGAGCCCATGAGCCGGGGATTCGTATCCGAGGCCGAGGGCAACACGGGAATCCGGAAGGTGAACATCGTCTCCACTGAACGGAACGAGGACGGCATTCCCGTAAGCTCCGTCTTCGAGGCAGTCGACGAGAGCGGTAGGGCCTGGACGCTCACCTCCCGCAGGTTCTCCGGGCTCGTCCTGCCCCTGAGCGAGAAGGGCAAAGATGTGGTCGTGTACGAGAACTTCTCCGACTACACCCTTGCCGAAACCGGCGAACAGGGGATTGGGATCGACGAGTACCTGGACAATCCGGGATAATGTCCTGTCCCAGAAGTAGCCATGCACAGTTTTGCTTCGCAATCGGGGACAGCCACCCATTACGTCCCCAGTGCTAAGCAATAGAGAGAACGAGTAAGACGCCAGGGCCCGGTTCAGTGTGGGCACAATTCGGGCACACCGGTCGGTAACCCTGCGAGTCGCAGAACGAATCTTGCGACCGGGGGGTTGCTCCCATCAAATTCGTATCTGATACGTACAGGCACGCATATTCCCAAGCTGGCAGCACTACAATCTGAATATCATCGGGAAGAAGGTCGAATTTACATGCCCGGACTATTCCGCAAAGTGAATGGCAATTTCTTGGGGAGTCTTCTTGATTGACACACAACAGGACCTTCCCATATCCTCCTGCTGTAAGGAGACAAATCCTATCCATTCGTCGTGATGGGCATCGTAAACCAGCGCGAGTCCCGAACACAGTGGAAGGCCATGCGTTCGCCCGGATGATAGGCCCAGTGCCGAATCATGGCACAAGGACGGTGGTGGACGTGAACCGGGGCGAGCGGATCGCTCTTATTCGGGTGCTGATGGTTGTGATCATAGATGAATAAAGAGAAAGAAATCGCCCCGAATAACTCGCAGAGCAAGAACAAACTCCAAAAGGGGCATGACGCTCAACTAGCCGAACACATTAATAAGATTTTCTTGGGGATAAAGGATCCTCTTCCCATTGTCCTAAGTGGCCAGCATCCTGAAAAACTCAATACCTCCGATGATTTCCCTAGCCTTGCCCAATCGGTTTCTAAAGCATCGAAGTTTGCGGATGCTCTTATGCATCTCGAGATTTATGGAGACTTAAGTCACCAACTCGATCGATACATCACGCTTCTTGAGAATGCCGAGAAACATCAATACAGTATACGGCCACGCACTTACGAGAAGGTAAGGAACGAATACGCAGAAAAGCAATCCTCTCTGAAGAAGGATCGAGAAGAACAAAGCGTTCTTCTCCAGAAGAAGACACAAGGATTCCTTCAGGAACAGGCCCGACTAAAAGAGGTTTGCGAAGAACAAGAGGATCGAATTGAAGAGATTACCTTTAGGGTGTCGGTGGGTGAGGTCCCAGAAGATGAAATCCAGTCAGAGAAGAAGGCGCTAGAACAGCAGTTGTTCAACCATAGGACGGATTTGGAGGAAATTAGCCAGATATTGTCACGATCCATACAGTTAGGGTTGCTTCAGAAAACCGAAGGACCGGATAAACGTGATGATCCAAACCAGGGAGAAACCGTGGGTGGAGTCATCGCACGGAGGTTCTGGCGTCGGAAGAGGTAGGAATCTAATGCGATTTTGACAGATTGTGGGGCGGTATCCCTTGTGGTTACCGCCTTTCCTGTCTATGGCTTGGGCCATCCACGAGTTCAACATAACACGCATTCTACGATTAAAGCTCCAAAGCTCTTCCGGTGACGAGAACGGATAGACATGGCGAAAGCCGGGTGGGCAGAGAGAATCGAGATCTTCAGATGATATGTTTATGTCGTGCCGATCCTGTAGGGGACAACATCTAAGCGGACTTTCTGCACCCCGGGGGACACCTTGGCCATTGTCACCATCTGCTCGATGTGTTTACTTTTTCCAGACTGAAGATATTGAGCAAAGAGTGTCAGTCTTCCAGGGATAGGCCCCCTAGATGCTGTGGTTGTCCTATCCATGCGTTTGAGACCTCCCGACCGTTCTACCTGCCTCTCAAATGAATAGAATCTTTGTAAAACGGAAGACTAGAACCCATTCATCCACGGCCAAGGCCCTGGTCCCCTGCGAAGGCGGATGGACTCCTGTGAACGGCATCGTCGCCTTCGAAATGTCAATCTAAGGCGGCGGCACGGGCCATGTCAATGATGCCCACGCGGAACCGCTCGTTTTACTCGCCCGCTGGTTTCTGTTTATAATGGAACAAACAGAAAGGGCAACGAGGAGGCCTTCGATGAAAAAGCCCAGAATCGCGATCTTGGGAACCGGCTATGTGGGGCTGGTCGCAGCAGCCGTGTTTGCCGACCGAGGCTTCCAGGTCATCACCTCGAGTCAGGATGAGGCAAAGGTAAGGAAAATCAACCATGGAAAAGCGCCCTTTTTTGAAGAGGATCTGGACCCTCTCGTAGAGAAGACGATCAAGGAAGGCACACTGAAGGCGGTCCACGGCAGGGAAGAAGCCGTGCTCTCCTCCGACATCTTGTTCGTCGCCGTGGGCACCCCAAGTCTGATGAGCGGAGAGGCAGACCTGCGGCTGATCAAGGAGACCGCGCGGGCCATCGGAACGGCGCTGAAAGAAAAGGACGATTACACCCTCGTCGTGACCCGAAGCACGGTCGTCCCAAGCACGACCCGGCATCTCGTCTTGCCCCTGTTGGAAAAACATTCGGGCAAGAAGGCGGGCAAGGACTTCGGCGTGTGCATGAGCCCGGAGTTCCTGCGGCAAGGCTCTGCTGTCCGGGACACCCAGTCCCCGGACAGCGTGGTGATCGGCGAACTGGACGAGCGTTCCGGCGACACCCTCGAGGCCTTTTCCAACCAGGTCTATGCAGGGCAGGACGTACCCGTGCTTCGAATGAACCTGGAGAGCGCCGAGCTGGTGAAGTACGGTCGAAACACCTTCCTGGCCATGAACATCTCGTACATCAATGAGATGGCCCGCCTGGCCGAGACGATTTC
>RCNC010002848.1_pt1 | contig 11429 bp, 12 predicted proteins | sample 2041301 | NCBI WGS metagenome assembly RCNC01 (sample SAMN09708231, study PRJNA481090) | Marine sediment metagenome, whole genome shotgun sequencing project. | biome: marine sediment; feature: ocean; material: sediment; isolation source: Sewage treatment plant 13A marine sediment (STP13A) ... | reverse complement strand
CGTATCACCTGGGTTATCTGCATATCCATATCATCGACAACCACGGTGAAATTGTAGGTCGGTGAACCATTCGGACGTGCAATGATCAAATCATCCAGTTCATCATTGGATATGCTGATGCGACCACGAACCAGGTCATCGAACACCACTTCGCCGGTTTGCGGGTTACGGAATCGCACCACCGGGTCGATACCTTCAGGTACAGCCTCGAGGTGCCGGCATTTGCCGTCATAGCGTGGCTTTATATTGTCTTTCATCTGCTGTTCGCGCAGATTCTCCAGACGTTCCTTGCTGCAATAACAATGATAAGCCTTGTCTTCCTCAAGCAACCGCTGAGTGACCTCGGCATAGCGGCCAAAACTGTCTGTCTGATAGAACGGGCCCTCGTCGTAATCCAGCCCCAACCATTCCATGCCATCCAGAATTGCCTGTACCGACTCCGCTGTGGAACGTTCGAGATCCGTGTCCTCAATTCGCAGGACAAACGTGCCTTTACTGGCACGCGCTTCAAGCCAGCAGAATAATGCGGTTCGGGCACCGCCCACATGGAGGAAACCCGTCGGGCTGGGTGCAAATCGTGTTCTGATGCTCATTTCTTAATACTGCTCTTTAACATGCCGGGGAGCGGGGATTGTACCCTGCAAAAATGGGTATGGATATTACTCGATAGGCACGCCATCATGAAACATCCCGCATTTTGTTATACTGAAACAAATGGCAACCGGGTTTCGCCTTTGCACAATACAACAATCAGACAATGGAAACGAACGGCCTGTGTAGTAATAGTTGCCATTGTGCTATTGCCATTCTTGTATTCCGGTCAGGATCAGCTCACACGTCTGGAGCAGGCGCAACAACGCGGCAGCATGACGGTGTTAACGCGAAATGGTGCCAGTAGTTATTTCATTGGTCCCGAAGGCGGAACCGGACCGGAGTATGACCTTGCTTCGGCTTTCGCCGACTACCTGGGTATTCCAATTGATATCAGGGTAGCCGATAAGTTCGGTGATCTCGGTATCCTGCTAAAAAGCAAACAGGGCGAATTTATCGCTGCCAACCTGACACGCACCCCCGCACGTGAACAACTTTTCAATTTTGGTCCCGACTACGCGAAAGTTAAAACCGTCGTGGTCTACAAACGCGGTAAGAACCGCCCGCGCAAACTTCCGGACCTGTTGGGAATGCGGATTGCGGTGATAGCCGGTTCCAGTTATGAAGATCAACTTGAAAAGGCGCAGGAAATCTTGCCAGGCCTGCAATGGACGACGGAAAAAAACCTGGGTATTGAAAGTTTGTTGATGGCCATCGCCGATGATGAACTGGATGCAACCCTGGTAGATTCAAATATCTTCAAAATCAACAGTCAGTTTTACCCGCGCTTGAAAATTGGCTTTGCCCTCTCAGACAACCAACCCCAGGCATGGGCCTTTCTGCCGGGTGATGATGATTCACTGGTGCAAAAAGCCAGGTCATTTTTCAGACTCATGGATGAGAATGGCGGGCTTACGGAAATACAAAACCGTTACAACGAGAACGGCAATGATCTTGATCGTGTCGGTATGTTTCAATTCATGAAGCAGGTTCGAAGACGCCTGCCACCGTTGATTCCGGTATTCCAGGAAGTTGCACTGGCACATGATCTGGACTGGCGTCTGCTGGCGGCAATGGGTTATCAGGAGTCTCACTGGAATCCCGAAGCATCTTCGGCCACAGGGGTACGTGGCATCATGATGCTGACCCGGCGCACAGCAAAACAACTGGGAGTGGCGGATCGACTGGACCCCGAACAGAGCATCGAGGGAGGTGCGCGTTATTTCCTGCGCATGCGAAAACGCGTCCCCGGTCGGATACCCGAGCCCGACCGAAGCTGGATGGCGCTGGCTGCTTATAACATGGGATGGGGGCATCTCGAAGATGCGCGCGTATTGACCCAAAAACAAGGAGGCAATCCTGACCTCTGGCTTGACATCAATGAACGCCTGTCATTATTGAGCCAGGAAAAATGGTATCACCAGACCAAATATGGATACGCACGCGGCTACGAGGCCCGGCAATACGTCGAAAACATCCGCAGCTACTTCGACACCCTGGTCTGGATGGAGACCCGTGCGCACCCGATGCTGGTTGCAAAATTGTTATAATCTCCATGCTACGTTAAATCGGGTTACAAATTGTAGGATGGGTAACTTGTTACCCACGTTTTTTTGATGATCGAGCCACTCTTAATACCACGTGGGTAACAAGTTACCCACCCTACGTTTCACGTTTATTTTCACATGTAACTAACTTACGCGCGCGTCGATTCCAGGTATAAACATTGCCCTGATTGCTTCTCGATATCTTCCAGACGCGCCTGGTGTTGAGCCAGTTCTTCATCATTGGCCTTTAGCACAAATAAAGACGGACACCCGCTATGAAAAACTCCCTGGTCATCTTCCACCGGACCCGCAGAGTTCTCCATACTCAGACCCAAATCAACCTGCCCACCGGTCATGGCCAGGTAAACATCAGCCAGAATTTCCGCATCAAGTAACGCGCCATGCAGGGTGCGACTGCTGTTGTCTACATCGTAACGCTTACACAAAGCATCAAGGTTGTTGCGCTGCCCCGGATGTAAATCTTTGGCCAACTCCAGCGTGTCGAGCACCGTGGCAACGTTTGTAATCGAGCTGTGTTCATGACCGGTCAATGAAAGCTCATTGTCGATAAAGCCGATATCAAAAGGTGCATTGTGGATGACAAGCTCCGCGCCATCGACGAAAGCCATCAGATCATCAGAAACCTCTGCAAAACGGGGTTTGTCACGCAGAAATTCTTCGGTGATGCCATGCACTTCCAAAGCACCCTGCTCTATATCACGTTCCGGATTAATATAGACATGATAATGCTTACCGGTCAGTTGCCGGTCCACTAGTTCCAACGCCCCGATTTCAATAATCCGATGCCCGTGTCTCGGATCAAGCCCGGTCGTTTCAGTATCCAGAACTATTTGTCTCATGGAATCCCCCGCCTCGCCAATTCATCAGCCCGCTCATTCTCAGGCACGCCCGAATGCCCCTTAACCCAAAACCAGTTAGCCTCATGACGTTCAAGCGCCTCATCAAGACGTTGCCACAAATCCACATTCTTAACCGGCTTCTTCGCAGCCGTTCGCCAGCCACGTTTCTTCCAGTCTATGATCCACACGGTCATACCTTTCATGACATAGGTCGAGTCGGTATAAATATCCACACCACAGCCACGCTTCAGGGCTTCGGCACCGCGGATCACGGCCATTAATTCCATACGATTATTGGTCGTCTCCCGCTCACCGCCATACAGTTCTTTACGATGTTTGCCGGATAGTAAAACCGTACCCCAACCACCCGGACCCGGGTTGCCACTACAGGCACCATCGGTATACATCACCACATTCATGAAACGGCCTCACGGCTACTGCAGCCATCGAGTGCTGCTGAAGCAATTCCTGAACGTTTCGTTCTATTGAAGCGCAGAATACTGGCATTTTTAATGTTGGACTGATGATGTCCATGCAAAACGGCCCGGTCGGCAAATGGAAAACCCAGCCCATGCCAGGTGGCCCTGGGTGCGGGTCGCGAAAAGCCGCCAAGGCCCATCAACAGGCATTGTTCGACATTGAATGATTGTGATTTCAAAAAATTACAAATCCTGTCCAGTTTAAGTGCCGGCACCTGACGCTTCCGATTGCCGATACGGTTACGTAAGCCGGATGAGTTCAATCCGCTGATGACGATGTCACCACCTTCGATCATTACACGTAGTGCCTCAGCCAGAAGCGACTCCGTGCCATCATTTACCAAATGATGCAGAATCACCAGGTCAAAAGCGGCTTCTTCAAATGGCAGCGCGGCCAGACGGCACCTAAGCATGGCATCCTCAGAAAACTCTTCGGTGCTAAGCCGTACTATCTGCGCGAAGTTTGTAGACTCCAGGGGTAAATCAGTGGCGGCGGCATGCTTCAATACCAAAATCCGTTCAGGCCGCCTTCTCACCAGCAGCGGTTGCAATAGCTGCGCAGCCAACGTTTGCTGGGCTGATTGGGTCGAATGATGATTGTTATAATTAACTACCATGGCGATTGAATTGACCTGGCGATAAACAAGGCGTAAGCATAAGCGCTAATAGTGTACTGTCAACTATCTATTAAAGGAAAATCAAATGCAGGCAAATAAGCTTCACATTACCGCCATACCGGCATTTGACGACAATTACATCTGGTTGCTCACAGCAGGAGGCAAAGCCTGCGCCGTGGTTGACCCGGGTGATGAAGACCCGGTACTGGAGCTTTTAAAGCAACGTGGGCTTGACCTCCGTTACATATTGCTCACCCACCATCACTATGATCATAGCGGCGGCGTCACCGCCCTGCTGGATCATTATCCGGTCACTGTTTTTGGACCTGATGACGACAGGATACCTTTTGTAAATCACGTCTGTCGGGATGGTGATCAGATTCAACTACCGGAGCTGGACGCTACATTCCGTGTACTGGAGGTCCCGGCGCATACCCGCAGTCATATCGCCTTTTACGGTGAAAACGCGGTTTTCTCAGGTGATACCCTGTTCAGCCTGGGTTGTGGCCGTTTTTTCGAGGGAACCGCCGCAGATATGCAAAAGTCCATGGATAAACTGGCAGCCTTGCCCGCTGAAACCCTCAATTACTGTGCTCATGAATATACACAGGCCAATTGTGCATTTGCACTCGAAGTGGAACCGGCAAACGCGGCACTCCAGGCGCGTGCGGGGGAAATAGACAGGCTGAGAAGTGAAGGTAAGATCACCCTGCCAACCAGTCTGGCTGAAGAACTGGCGGCCAATCCGTTTTTACGGACCCGCGAAAGCAGCGTCGTGGAAGCAGCCCGGAAGATAAATCCTGAAGCGAGTGCCGGAACCTCCACCATGGCAGTGATCCGGGCATGGAAAGACAGGTTTTGAAGCTAGTTACAATGACTTGAACAATGAGCGTTTAAAGGCCTTTTTACTTGACCCCACGTCAGCAAACCGCATAATAGCGTGCCTGAACAATATTTAACGGAGCCCTTGTGACTTCACGCTTTTTTTTGTCTTTGCTGTGCCTGTTTCTTGCCAGCTGCGCCACGACTCAGAGTAACGATCCGGAACCCGAACCGGCAGTGCTTGCAGCGGCCCAGGAAGACCTTCCCAAGGGTGAAGGCGAATCCATAGACGAGCACCTGTTTGTCCCCGAACCCATTGTTCCTGCTACAGAAACACCGGGGGAACTGCCTATAGAGCACGACAATGTATGGGCCAGGCTGGTCGATGGTTTCTCATTGCCCAGTTGCAACGACCACGAGGTTTCCCTCAGATGGGCCAACTGGTATGCAGATCACGATGCATACATGGCGCGTGTGATGAAACGCGCACAGCCCTGGATATTTTTTATAGCCGAAGAGTTGGAATCACGCGGAATGCCGGGTGAGCTTGCCCTTCTACCCATCGTTGAGTCCGCCTACGACCCATTTGCCTACTCCAGTGGCAGGGCACTGGGAACCTGGCAGTTCATCGCGTCAACCGGTAAACATTATGGATTGAGACAGGATTGGTGGTATGACGGGCGTCGGGATGTATGGTCATCCACCCATGCAGCGCTGGACTACCTGGAGTATCTGGGTAATAAGTTCGATGGTGACTGGCTGCTTGCACTGGCAGGTTATAACTCCGGTGAAAACCGTGTCGCGCGAAGGGTAAAAAGCAACCTGAAGAACGGCAAGCCGGCAGATTTCTGGAATATTAGCCTGCCGAAGGAAACCAAGGGTTATGTACCCAAGTTGCTTGGTCTGAAATGCCTGTTTGAGAACCCGGCCGATTATGACATTGAATTACCACAGGCACCCAACCAGGCAGTCATCGCTGCCGTTGAAATGGAAACGCAAAGTGACCTGGTACTGATTTCACAGTTGAGTGAGGTCAGTATTGACGTACTTTTCAGTCTGAATCCGGGTTTCAGTCGCTGGGCAACCTCACCTGGAGGTCCCTGGCGCGTCATCCTGCCCCTGGAAGGTGCCGACAAACTCGAACAGCGCCTGGCCTCTGATGACTCACCTACACTAATGAAATGGGACCAGGTGCTGGTTGAAAATGGAGATACATTGTCAGGTCTGGCCGCCCGCCATCATGTGCCGGTTTCCGTGTTGCGCACTACCAATAATCTGAATAGCGATATGATACGCGTCGGTCAGAAACTCCGCTTACCACGTGATGAGCAAATGCTGGTTGATCCTCTGTATGTAGCCGCTGCCAGCGAACTGCAAAAACTGCAATCCGGATTGATTGCATCCGAACGAGTCACCTACAAAGTTCGCCCGGGTGACAGCCTGTCGGTGATTGCGAGACGTTACAAGGTTTCGGTCAGAGAACTGCAGAAATGGAACAATATTTCCGATCCGCGTAAATTAAGGGCCGGCAAAACCCTGACCTTGTTCCACAGCCCTGCCCCTGTAGCTGCCGCGGCAAGAAGTGGCCCCATCAAACATAGGGTACAGCGAGGCGACTCATTGTGGAGTATTGCCAAGCGTTACAAGGTCAAGGTCAATGACCTGATGCGCTGGAACGATCTGAGTAAGAACTCCATCATCCAGCCCGGGCAATCCATCAAGATTAATCTTTGAGCCATGCGCTCCCTGTTAATTCTAATTCTGTTATTTTTTGGCAACACTGCGGCGGCGGTTGAACTGACCGGCAAGGCAGTTCAAGGCGGATTGATATTCGGTAAGGCTGAGCCCGGCAGTGTAATCACACTGGACGATACCTCGATCTCCGTTTCTGAAGACGGACATTTCGTCATCGGCTTCGGCCGGGATGAATCCGGTACCCGGGAACTGCAGGTAACTTCATCAGAAGGTGAAGTATTCAGGAAACGTATGTCCGTACAGGCGAAAGACTACGCCATTGAACGTGTTGACGGTTTGCCACCGGCAACCGTCACGCCCGACCCTGCTGCGACCGCCAGAATCAGGGAAGATGCCCGTATGGTCTCTACAGCACGCCAGCATCGCGACAAACAATCGCATTACACCTACGGCTTCATCTGGCCTGCCAAGGGCCGCATAAGCGGCGTATATGGATCTCAGCGAATACTCAATGGTAAACCACGCAGACCGCACTTCGGCCTGGATATTGCGGCACCAAAGGGTACAGAAGTTCATGCACCCGCTGATGGCCTGATTACGATGACCCATCCGGACATGTATTTTTCAGGCGGCACCATTATTCTGGATCACGGCCAGGGACTTTCTTCGACCTTTTTACATCTGAGCGAGATTTTGGTAGAGGCCGGTTTTTTTGTAAAACAGGGAGATCTGATTGGCCGCATCGGTGCGACCGGCCGGGCCAGTGGACCACATCTTGACTGGCGAATGAATTGGCTGGACCGCAGGGTCAACCCACAGCCGCTTTTACCACCGATGGATACGCCCTAGCGTAACCTGCCACACACGGGGGTATTATCGTAGGGTGCGTAACTTGTTACGCACGGGAGTGTTATTGTCGTAGGGTGCGTAACTTGTTACGCACGGGGTGATACTCGTGGGTAACAAGTTACCCACCCTACCGATAATGAAACACCGTTTTGAGGCGTAAATGTTACACAACAAAACAGTCAATTAACAAACGGTAGGTTACGGATTACCCGGCTGAATGATCCAATCTTACGGGTGCGCCAGCACCAGCGACATAACCACCCTTGATACCCTTTGTGATGACTGAAACCGCATTATGCGGGTGCAGACTCTCGTAGTGAGTACAACGCGCCCAGAAATCAAGAATACGATCATCCTTATTCAGTGCCGTCTGAATCCGCCTGCCGGCATCTTCACAGAACATCAGGTTGCGTCCATTGAGCAGCGCAAAAGCCTGTTCATCCTCACGTTTGACAGTTGCCTGTACCGGGGTTTTCAACGAGTTTTCAACTTCATCAATCAGTTCGATAATTGGAAACATTGTAAATGTAGGTGTCAACCGCATCCGCAGTTCTGCCGCACTACGCTGGCTATGCGGTGTTGCAAGGATACCCTCTTCCGATCCCAACCATTCGTGGATCTGATTGAAATCGAGTTCTTTGGATGATTCGAAATCCTTCTTGAACTGATCCTGGATCAATTGACGCGCCAAAGCAGCGGAACATGGACAAGTACTTGAGTAAAGTACTTCGAGACCCATTTCGAGACTGAATTCCTGACCTTCCAGGATTCCAATCATGGAAACCGGGTAGCGACGCCAACCGACGTTGTCACTTTTCAGCGCTTTACGCCGGATCACATAATCAAAATCAACCCTGATCAATGCGCGGTCACTCAAGCCCTCATGAGAATCCAGGAAAGAGCGCAAAATCTGCCGCAAGGTACTGGGTGTCAGCGGTCTGTCTCCAAACGCCTGATCCAGATGCAAATACAAACGGGACATGTGAATTCCACGAACATCCGGATCCATCAGGTTTACATAAGCAGTGACCCGCGCAGTCGACTGAATCAGGTTGCCCTGATCATCTTCAATACGCACTGGCATCTCGATGTCATTCATGCCAACCCATTCGAGCTTACCCGCGACGGAGGCTAATTCCTCGTTGGCAATATCTGGCATTTCGCGCAATACACTTTCGAATGGTTTCATAGTCTGTTTGTCTCGGCTCTATAGTCTGGTGACTGAATAATGCATATTTGCATCATCAGGCTTAATTTCAAGCTTGAATCAAAAGTTAATTGGCAATTATCGTTGAAAAGCACCCCTTTAGGCAAAAAAAATGGGGCAAATAGGATGGATAAAATATAAAACAGCCAGAAAGATGGATTTGCAAGCCCGCCAACAATCGGTGGTTTGAATCCCTAGAACTTGCCATTGTCGTTCTTCCATTCAGCGCGATCGGGAATTGCTTCTGTAGTATCCCAGTGTTCAACAATTTTGCCCTGTGTAACTCGGAAAAGGTCATAGAATGCGGTGTGGATGCCATGCAGGCTTCCTTCGCTGACAGAAAGCACAAAACTCCCCTGTGCAAGAAGCCTGTGATTTTTATGATATTGGATTTCAAAGCCTTTATTGACTGAGTGTGCTGAAAGTGCGGAGGTTAGTGCAGCGATCCCATCGCTGATCCGCGGATTGTGTTCAGTATAACTCTCGTTGTCTATATAGCGTTCCAGCTTGCTGAAATTTCGATTAACAAGAACTTCGCTTACGAACGATTGTACGAATCTTCGGTTAGGTTCCGTCCATTCGAGGTCTGTCGCCTTTGTTGGACCATCAACCATCGAGTGTCCAGATGAATTAGGCCCTTTCCTCAACTGAATATTGTCCCAATGCTCGACAGTCAGATCGCCTTCAAACCGAAAAACCTCAAAACCAATTCTCGAAGTGCTGAACTCATACTCCGTGTGGGCGAAAACAAAATTATCATCCTCAAAAATACGCACGATATTTACACGCGGTGAAGTTTTGGATAAGCGCTTAAAAAGAGCTGCCAGGCCTTCGCCTCCCTCTCGTGTCTGCGGGTTGTGTTGTATGTACCTATCGGAATTTACAACAGCCACAGCTGCCTCATCACCGCTTTCTATGCCTTTGAGTAAAGCGTGGATTCTGCCCATTCTTTCAACTGTCATTAGTGCCCAAGACTCCTCATTGATAGCTAATGTTTTAGTTAAGCGGCGCGGCGCGGCTGCATCCGGTGGAGCCAGCTTGCTTGCGGAACGCATTTTAACGTTTTGTTATGTGGAACCATGCTTTGCCTTCTCTTTGGTAAATTTATGCTCAAAATAGTGCCACATGATAATCCCATAAACCGACCCCGCAATTAGCCACGCCATGTCGTGAACAAAAGCTTCTTCTGAAAAAAAACCATTTGCAAATGGGTTGGTAATAAATGACATAAAAACCAGCATTGGTACCCCAAATAATAGAACCCCATGAATTAGGATGTAACGTGTTTTCCCTTTCTCTCTGGTTAGCCCCCAAGACCTGGAAAATCTGCTTTCTTTCACGACAGTCTCTCCGTTATTGCTCATTACACATAATTTGTCACTACGCATTGATAAGTCTGACTTTTTATCATACTGCTACTGTATATGAAAATCATGAAAAAGTAATACCAAGTCACGTTTTAGAACCTGGAAAGCTAATAACGGTCGGGAGTCCGAGTAGAAATACTATTTACGATATTAATAACGTGGAAAATAGGTGTAGGCATGCACTTAGTCTCATTTATTATTGAATTTGGCTTTTCCACAGCCTTTTGACGGCACAAAAAAGAAAAAGGACCTGCAGATTACCCTGCAAGTCCTTGATTCTATTGGTCGGGGCGAAAGGATTCGAACCTTCGACCCCTACAACCCCATTGTAGTGCGCTACCAGGCTGCGCCACGCCCCGACTCTGACCTTACTAAGTATATCTCAGCAAGGACGCGGCATGTTACATGAAAAGGGTTATTGGGAAAAGGGGGTATTGGAGTTGAACGCCAAAAACTGACCTGTACACCACCCATTACTGGCACCGTCCGTCATAACGGTGCCACGTTTATGACGGTGCGATTTGTTGGGTCACAACGTTATTTTAGGTACAAAAAAAGCACCCGCAGATGCTTTTTCTATCGATGAATATAATTCACAACTCAGCGTTTAAGCACCTGCAGTACGTGTTCCAGTTCCCCCCGCACCTGGCGGATGATCTGTTGACTGCGGCCTACATCATCCATGGCACTTTCACCCTCGAGTTGCTGCCGGGCACCACCGATGGTGAAACCCTGTTCATACAGCAAACTTCGTATCTGACGAATCATGATGACGTCACCGCGTTGGTAATAGCGGCGATTCCCACGTCGTTTGACAGGTTTGAGTTGTTCGAACTCTTGTTCCCAATATCTGAGCACATGTGGCTTGACGCCACATAATTCACTTACTTCACCAATCGTAAAATAACGTTTGGCTGGTATGGGGGGTAATTCTTTTTCAATCCCCGGGTTCAACATAAGCTTCGACCCTTGCACGTAGCTTTTGTCCTGGTCGGAAAGTTACTACACGACGAGCGGAAATTGGAATTTCCTCTCCCGTTTTTGGATTTCGTCCTGGACGTTGGTTTTTTTCACGCAGCTGAAAGTTTCCAAATCCCGATAGTTTTACGTTTTCTCCACTTTCCAGGGCTCCCCGGATAATTTCGAAATACGCTTCTACAAATTCTTTTGCTTCACGCTTGTTTAAACCCACTTCGTTAAACAAGCGATCGGCGATATCTGCCTTAGTCAGTGACATCATTAACCTCTAAGCTGAGCATCCAGTCGCTGTTCCAGTCCCTGAACTACTTTCTGAACCAGGGAATCAACGACTTCGTCTGTAAGAGTGCAAGAAACATTCTGTAAAATCAAGCCAATAGCTAAACTTTTATAACCTTTTTCAACATTGTGGCCTGA
>RCNC010002847.1_pt1 | contig 11429 bp, 13 predicted proteins | sample 2041301 | NCBI WGS metagenome assembly RCNC01 (sample SAMN09708231, study PRJNA481090) | Marine sediment metagenome, whole genome shotgun sequencing project. | biome: marine sediment; feature: ocean; material: sediment; isolation source: Sewage treatment plant 13A marine sediment (STP13A) ... | reverse complement strand
TTACAAAATCTGAGAAATATTAAAAAATCCTTGACAAACAAAAACTTTTATATTAGATTTGTACGATATAAGTCTATTATTACTTATTTCGTATAGTTATGAAAGCAACGTCCAATCCGAAAAGAATCCAGCTCCTCTCCACCGGAAAGGAGCTGTTCTGGAAGTTTGGCTTCAAAAGAGTCACCATTGAGGAGATTTGCAAGGAGGCGGGGGTCAGTAAAATGACCTTCTATAAATATTTTCCCAACAAACTTGAGCTGGCCACTACCATCCTGGACGACATATTCAAGGAAAGCCAGGCCAAGATCAGGAGCATTGCTGATGAGCACGAGACTCCGGAGAAGACATTTGCGAAGATACTCCAGCTAAAATCTGAAGGTACCCGTGGAATCAGCGAGGAATTCATTAAAGATCTCTATTCCAATAAAGAGGATGGGCTAAAAAGTTATATGGATGAAAAGTCCAAAACGATGTTCGCTGAGTTCATCCATGTTTATGAAAGAGGGAAAGAAGATGGATGGATCAGGAAAGATCTGAACATCCCCTTCTTTTTTAGCTACGCCATGAAGTCCATGGCCCTGATCACAAGCGATGAATTGCAACCCTTCTTCGATTCCCCCCAGGAGCTTGTGATGGAGATTACAAATCTGTTTCTATACGGCGTAACTCCTCACGAATAAGACCATGTATTACTTCAGGATCATAAGGTATATCTGTCTCTTTCTGGCCATCCCGGGCACACTCCACGCCCAGGATAGCCTTCAATTCAAAGGTCAGCTTTCTGGTGATGAGGCCCGTTCCGAGGTGGTAAAACAGGGCAAGGCCAAAGGCCACAGTGAACACGGGAAACGACACTGCAAAATCGCTCAGGTATGACCCTCCTGAGCTGAAATCGAAACCTGGAACCTTGGCATAAAAGGTGTTGGGAAGAGGATCGCCGTAAAAATTCCACCGCCACCAAAGGTGACCGGCAACGCCTGCCGACCACAGGGTCAGACCGCCCAGGACCCACCGAGACCGGAACGTCCCTGGATTAGTCAACAGAAGAAAGAGCAGCGTGAGGCCGGCGAAGAGGAAGCCCTCCGGGCGGGTCAGACACAGGAGCAACAGCGTTGGGCCGAGGACAAAATCCTCAGCCCGGGAGATGCTCCCCTTGGCTCGCCGCCAGGCAAGAACGGCCACACCCAGAACCAGAAAACCGAAGAGTCGGGTTTCCATGCCCGAGGTCGACCACAGGGCGAAGGTTCGATTTGAAGCCATCAGCAGGGCGGCGGCCAACCCGGCCCAGGCGTTACGGGCGAGGCCCCCGGCCACGATGAAGAGCAGGACCAGCGCCCCGACACCGAGCCCCAACGAGACGACATGAACGCCGGGTTCGAAGGACCCGGTCGCCAGACGGATGACCGTCAATACGGCCAGCCATGCCGGACTGGTATAGCCCTCGACCCGGTCTCCTTGATTCCATACCGGGCCCCACCCATTGATCCAGTTCTCCGAATACCGAAAGAAGATATAGGCATCGTCCTGAACAAAAAGGTAGAAGAGGGCGTGGGCGACAAAGGCGGCACACACCAGCACCAGGGCCGCCCATGCTGTTCGCCGGGTTCCCGCAGAATTTTCCGGCAGCGTCACAATGCCGCCTTCAGCAGCCGAGGCGTCACAAACCAGCGAAGGGTTGCATGCCTCCGGCGGACGTCACTCCAGGCGCCTTCAAACTCGAGGCAGGCAACGGCGGCGGTCGGGAACCTGAAGTTCCCACCACCGATCAGCAACGAGATCATCTCCTCCCAGGTTGGGTTATGGCCGACCAGGAGCGCACAAGCAATCGCAGGATCGAAGGATCGAACAATATCCAGAATGACCTCGGGATCGCCCCCGTACAGTCTCTCTTCGGAGACGACCCGGCAGTCCCATCCGCCACCCTCGACCGCCAAGCGTGCCGTTGCTATGGCACGAACGGCCGTCGAACTGATGATGACCATCGGCTGACAGCCGGCCCGGTCAAGAAAACGACCCATCCGGGCCGCAGCCCTTTCCCCTCGTGGGGCCAGAGGGCGCTCATGGTCCGACCTCCACGGACCGTCCCAGGAACTCTTCCCATGGCGCATCAACATCAGAAGGGGCATCGTGCCATTGTAGACATTCCCTCGTCCGAAATGAGCTCTCATTTGGGAAGGTGCTGAATTCAAGGATCAGGTCACAGGCTGCAGGCTTCAGGAAACACAACAAGCACTGAGACCTGCAACCTGCAACAGTGACCTGAGACCTGTGAACTGTGACCTGGCATTCCGAGACGTCGTGTTAGTGTTGTTCGAGGGTGAATAATGAGTCTACGCTTTGCACTTGTCGGTTGCGGACGGATCGCCAAAAAGCACGCCGAGATCCTCCGAGGGGGCCACGTCTCCGGCGCCGAGCTTGCGGCCGTATGTGACATCCGAGAGAACCGGGCACAGGCCTTCGGTCAGACATATGGCGTGCCTCACTTTTCCAGCCTCCAGCAGATGATGGAGACGAAGACCGACATCGACGTGGTCTGTGTTTTGACCCCCAGTGGTGATCATGCAGCCAACACACTCGAATTGGCGCCGTTCGGCAGACATATTGTCGTCGAAAAGCCAATGGCTCTTAAGGTCGATGATGCTGACCGGATGATCGAGGCCTGTGACCGCGAGGGAGTCCGGCTCTTCGTTGTCAAACAGAACCGCTATAACCGTGCCGTCGTGCGCACCCGAGAAGCTTTGGAACAGGGGCGCTTCGGCCGCTTGGTCATCGGCACGGTCAGGGTGCGGTGGTGCAGGACCCAGGAGTACTACGACCAGGACGCCTGGCGAGGAACCTGGGAATTCGACGGTGGGGTTTTCGCCAACCAGGCCAGTCACCACGTCGATCTGCTGCAGTGGATGTTGGGTGAGTGGGACTCGGTCTTCGCCAAGGCGGGCACACCGCTGGTCGACATCGAGGCCGAAGACACCGGAGTGGCGGTCATCAAGTTCCGCAATGGCGCTCTGGGCATCGTCGAGGCGACAAACGCCACCAGGCCCAGTGATCTCGAGGGTTCTCTATCCCTGCTCGGAGAGCAGGGGTCGGTGGTGGTTGGAGGATTTGCCGTCAATGAGGTGCAGACCTGGCAGTTTTGTAAATCGGCAGCCGGCGATGAGCATGTGGCCGGCGGCGTTGGAGAACAACCACCCGACGTCTATGGCTTCGGGCACATCCCCTACCTCGAACACGTCGTCGGCTGTATTCGGGGCGACCGGCCGGCCCTGGTTGACGGGCTTGAGGGGCGGCGGTCCATCGAATTGATTTCCGCGATCTACGAGAGCATCGAAACCAGCCGAGAGGTCTTCCTCCGGTTCAGACCCAAGAAATGCAGGTTAGGAATTCCCGGTGTCTGAGGTTTTCAATCAGTGTGTTTTCACCGGGGTTGCGCTGGGTGAGGGTGTTGAGTTGGGGCCGTTCGTTGTCATCGGGCAGCCCTCCAGGGGCCAGAAGGAGGGCGAGGACGAAACCGTGATCGGCGCCGGGTCGGTCATTCGCTCCCACACTGTGATTTATGCAGGTGCTCGATTGGGCGAGAAATGTCAGACCGGGCATGGCGCCCTGATTCGGGAGCACTCGACTCTGGGTGATGAGGTCAGCGTCGGCTCCCATACGGTGATTGAACATCATGTAACGATCGGCAACGGTGTCCGAATTCATTCACAGGCCTTCGTGCCGGAATTTTCCGTACTGGAAAACCACTGCTGGGTTGGGCCCAACGCCGTCTTGACCAATGCACGTTATCCCCTGTCGGACGGGGTCAGGGAAGAACTGATCGGCCCGACCCTTCGTGAGGGCGCCATCGTCGGCGCCAATGCGACCCTGCTTCCCGGCGTCGTCATCGGCAGGCGCGCACTGGTTGGAGCCGGCGCGGTCGTCACCGAAGATGTACCCGACGGCGCAGTCGTCATCGGCAATCCGGCACGGATCATCAAAACGACGGCGGATCTGCCGTATTAGTTACTCCCGCCCCAACAAAGCGAAAAAGCGAGGCGGAGTTTCCTTGTTTCCACCTTCGCCGGGTTACGATGGACCATGCGCATACCCATGGTCGACCTTCACGCCCAGTACCTGGAAATCCAGGAAGAAATCGACACGGCCATGGCCGAGGTCATCGCCAATTCGGCCTATATCAAGGGGCCGTTTGTCGAGAAATTCGAGGTCGCGTTCGCCGAGTCGGTTGGGGTCGGGAACTGCATCGGAGTCGGCAATGGAACCGACGCCCTCTTCATTGCTCTCAAGGCCTCAGGGATCGGCCCGGGCCACGAGGTGATTACGGCGGTCAACACCTTCGTCGCGACGCCGGAGGCAATCAGTCTCACAGGAGCCCGGCCCGTATTCTGCGATGTCGATCCCCAAACCATGACGATTGACCCGGATCTGATCGAAGAACGACTGACCGAGCGGACCCGGGCCATCATTCCGGTCCATCTCTTCGGACGAGTGGCCGCAATGGACCAGATCATGAATGTGGCCGGCCGTCATGGATTGATGGTCGTCGAAGATGCCGCCCAGGCCCACGGCGCCAGGATCAAGGGCACGGCCGCGGGCGCCTTCGGCAACGCCTCGACTCACAGTTTCTACCCTGGAAAAAACCTCGGCGCCTACGGGGACGCCGGGGCGATCCTCACGTCGGACGACGACCTCGCTCTGTGGGCCAGGAAATTTGCCAACCACGGTCGCTCGACCAAATACGGCCACGAGTTCTCTGGCATCAATTCACGATTGGACGGGCTTCAGGCAGCGGTACTCTCGGTCAAGCTGAGGTATTTAGAGCGCTGGTGCGAGCTCAGAAGAGAACACGCCCGGACGTACTCCCGGCTGCTACAGGGCCTCGAAGGCGTCATCTGCCCTGAACTCCCCAAGGACGGTGAGCACGTTTTCCACCTCTACGTCGTCCGGGCATCGGATCGCGACCGGTTGGTCCTGCACCTCAAGGACCGAGGGATCGGCTGCGGGATCCACTATCCCCAGACCATGGCCGACCTGCCGGCCTACAGTGATCAGTGGGACGGCGATCGAGACTTCCCCGTCGCCACCAGGCTCAGTCGGGAAATTCTCTCCCTGCCCCTCTATCCCGAAATGAAGACCGAACAGATTGAGAGTGTCGTCGCCGAAATTCGGAATTTCTATCGCTAGCCCGCGCTGAGGACCAACTCTCTTCCGAAATCCATTCTTGGCTTCGCTCAGGTGTCGGCTGACGCCGCCTCAAGTTCAGCCATGCCGTCAAGGACTTCGTCCCGGGGCAAACCCCCAGCCGCCAACTGGGTGTCCTCAATTTCAACCAGTCGTTCATAGAATGCTCGGCCCTCGTCGATAACGGCGGTGTTCGCCAGACCTCGTTCGATCAGATCGAAGAGGGCATTCTCGGCCTCAGCGAATCGACCTGTCGAAGACCGGTATCGAAACAGCCGCAGAATCGTGTCGCGAGGCAGGTCGACGGTCTCGAGGTCGGTCAAGAGGTGCTCGGCTCGGTTTTCGGCCTCCGTCAAGGCTTCGTGACGAAAAAGGTTGAACGTCTCAAGGTAGAGAGTCAAGGCCATCACCCGTGCCCTGAGGGCGGTCTCGTTCTGATCGGCGGCGTCGGCCAATCGGGCTCGGAGGAACGAGCACTCGGCGATGGCCAGGATCCGGGCGGGGTTGGGTTCGTTATCGGCTTCGAGCACCTGGAGAACGGCCGCAAGCGGCAAGGAATCCAGGACGTCGAAATCCAGGCCGGTCAGGTCCTTCAGCGCCTCGTGCAACTCGGCATGAACGACGGCAGTTTCCTCCGTTCGCACCTTGGCCGTCAATCGTGCGACAGCCTGAGCCAATTGTTGGATCATCCGCAGAATATAGTCCTGTCTGATCATCGCTAACGCCCCACGACACTTTCAAACACCGAAGCAAACTCCCGAGCCATGCGAATATGAGAGTAGCGCTCGATGCGTTCGGGCAGTCCCTTCCAGGCAAGGCCTCCCGTCCTATCGAACTCCTCCCACCATGCCGCCAACTGACCTTCGAGCCGATCGACCGAGGTGATCTGGAGGCCGCCCCCGGTATCGTCCAGGAGATCACTCAGCGCTCCGGGGCCACCCCCAAGAACCAGAATCGGCCTCCGGGCCGCCAGGTACTCGAAGACCTTGGCCGTCACCACACCGGCTTCCCTGAGTCCTCCCCAGTGAAGGAGCAGCAGTACGTGACTCCGTCGCTGGGCCTGAATCGCATCCTCAAAGGATCCCCAGGGGACTGACTCGACGACGTCGGCGACACCGTGCCGTTCAGCCATCGCCAGAAGCCACGGCTCATGTTTGACGAAGAGGCGGATTCGGAAACGGTCTCGAGGCAGACGACCCCGACGGATCAAGTTCCCTGCGGCCTCGAAAAGCAATGAGGGGTCACGTCGCCCCTGGTGGTAGGTGCCGGTGTGGGTGATGGTGAAGACGTCGGGCAGAGGCTCTCCAGGATTGACCAAATCGGGGTCGAAGCCGTTGAGCACCGTATGGGTCGGCGCGCCGGGATGGAGGTTCCGAAGTTCCTCGGCCAGCGGTTCCGAGACGGTCACCAGGGCATCGGCCTTACCCAGCGTCCTCTGCTCAAGGCGTCGATCGATAGCCCGGCGCCAACCAGGGGCCGTTGAAAACCGGTCATCCGACCACAGGTCACGCAGATCGGCGACCCAGGGCGGGCCGCCGGCGACCTTGAGTCGACGGCCGGCCACATGGGCCGAGGCCGGCGGGGAAGTCGTCAGCACCAGATCGAAGGCCTGTTCTGCAATTGTCCTTCTTGCCGACTCAGCAGCAATGGAAATCCACCCGCGGTTGGTGTCTGGAAAGGCCACCAGGCCCTTGAAGAAGTCGATCAACCGGGCCTTGAGGCGGAAACCGGACCCAGGCGCCGTGGCGCCCCCGGCCACCAGATCCTTCAGGGCGGCGCCACTGTCGAGGCCGAGGGCGGATTTGATGGAGGCCGCCATGTCGGCGTCGTCCGTTTCTACGATATTTTGCATCTCGGGGGGCCGGCCGGAGTGTCCGGGTGTCAGTACGGTCGGATGCCAGCCTTCAGATGGCAGGAATTTGACCAGCCCGCCCATGCGCACCGCGCCAGCCGACGGTGTCGGCGCAAAATAGTAGGAGAGGATCAGAACCCTGCGTGATCTCACTGGACCATTATGCCCTCAAACCCTCGTCTTCCACACCTCGGAACGAAGACTGGCGAGAAGGTCGGGTTAGGATATTGAAATGAACGAGGCTCTTTTTGAACAGGAACCGGTGCTCGCAGTCTGCGGATGGAGCGGTTCGGGGAAGACCACCCTATTGGAGAGGGTCATTCCCATCTTCGTCGGTCGGGGCCTTCGGGTTGCGGTGGTCAAACACGATGTTCACGGCATAGATGTTGATCAGGAGGGAAAAGACTCTGCGCGCTTCTTTGCCGCCGGCGCCGATATTCTCTTGCGTGGACCCGAGGAACAGGTGTGGCGATCGCACCACAGGATTGAAGACACTCTGGAGCGCGCGATCTCATGCCTATTGTGCACCCATGACCTGGTCCTGGTCGAGGGCCACAAAGACACACTTTTGCCCAAGGTTTGGTGCAACAAACACGGTGAAGAAGCCTTGCCTGAGTGCGTTTCAAGGGTCATAACAACCTTGCCGTGGCATGCAGATCGAATACCGCCATTGCTGTCGATCGCCGAGGAACGGCTCACCGCGGCTTGTGCGGATCGAGTGCTCTTCGGCGGAATTCTGATCGGTGGTGACAGCCGCCGAATGGGTTCTCCCAAGCAGAATATTTCTGTTGGCGGTCAAAGCCTGCTGTCCATCGTGGCATCCAGTCTTCGCTCGAAGGTCGAGCGGGTCGTGGCATTGGGACGAGGTCACACTCCTGATGACGCAGGTCGATTGCTACATCTCGAGGACGCGCCCGGAACCGGCCAGGGCCCCCTCGCAGGACTCCTGACGGCCTTTCGTTGGGCGCCCGGGGTGTGTTGGGTGGTTGGAGCCTGTGATATGCCCGGCATCACCGTCGAAGCTCTCGAGTGGCTGATCGATCAGAGACGCCCGGGTTGCTGGGCCGTGATCCGCCGAGAGCCCGAGGGGAAATTACATCCGACGCTGGCCCTCTATGAGCCTCAGGCGGCCTCATTGGTCGACCATCTGGTCTCCCAGGGTCGCAAGGCGCCTCGAGACCTTGTCCAGTGGTCGGAAGTCCACACACCGACGATCCCTGACCCGCTGATTCACGCCTGGATCAATATCAACACGCCGGAAGAACTTGCAGCCTTTACACGTGCCTAAACTGATCGCCTCTACTCAACACCCAGCCAATCCCCAAACACCTCGGCCCTTTTGGTATTGAGAATGTCTGAAGCCGGCAGATCGGCTCGGGCAGCAATGGCGCAGGCGTAGGCGTCAAATTCCAGGTGGTGCGGGGCGTGGGCATCCGACGCCAAAATGAAGGTGCAGCCGCACCTCAGGGCCAAGCGGGCCAAATCCCAATCGAGGTCCTGACGGCGAGGGAAACCGTTGATTTCCAGGGCGACCTCGTTCTCTGCACAGGCGTTGAAAACCCTCTCCCAGCGGGCCCTCAGACCCGGGCGATTGTGAAAATGACGGGCCCTGGGGTGAGCAAGGACATGGACATCAGGGCTGGAGACCGCCCGCAGCAATCGCTCGGTCTGGTCACGGTCCGGGTCGAAGTGGCGGTGAACAGCTGCGACGACACAATGCAATTCCTGCCTTTCGACCAATGGGATGTCGATGGTGCCGTCTTCGAGGATCTCAACCTCCAGACCTTGGAAGATATGGAGATCTTCGCCGAATTGATGGTTCCACCGATCGATTCGGCGCCGCTGGAGTTTGACGCCCTCGTGATCAAGGCCCGAGGCAACTTCAAGGCCACGAGAGTGGTCGGTGACCACCGCCCAGGTCACTCCCCGACGGCGACAGGCCCGGGCCATGGCCTCCAGGGGCGCCTTGCCGTCGGAGTCAGTCGTATGCCAATGAAAGGCCCCTCGCATGCGCTGAGGGTGCAGATCGGGGTCGGCCTGACTGATGACATCGCGGACATCGGTCCGGGCCAGGTAGTTCTCCCGTGTGACCCGCCGGCGGACTCTGCCACCGTCAGAGAGTCGCTGGGTGGCGGCCTCAAGGGCATCGGGTCCGGCACACTCAATCAACTGGGAGAGCAACGAGCGAAGCCACGGCGGCGCCTGGTCCAGGACGGCCTTGTGAACCGAGTTCTCCGCATCAAAGAAAGAGTAACCGGCCTTGAGGTAGGCGATCCGCCGGTCCCCCGGAGACTCCATTTCCGCAAGGGAAAAAAGGGCTTCGGCGAGGTCGGTATTGCACGCACGGTCGCGGTGTCGCACCGGATCGGATCTCAATCGTTCAAAGTGAATTCCCAGCCGCAATACAGCCCATCGGGCGCATCGGGTGGGCAATGGAGACAGTGGGTTTCGATCCGGGGATCAACTGCCTTGGCAAAGGCTGTGAACTCCAAGATTCCGACGCTCTTGCACGGGAAGTCCGGCATGCCCTTGCGCCGCCGAGTTTCCTGGACTCGACAGATATCCATGAAGAAACGAAGGCGGGTTCGGTCGTCGAACCATTCGACATGCTGCTCGTTGATCACGGAATACATGCGAAGGCTCAAAGCCGTTTCCAGGGCTTCGAGGCCGCCATTTTCCGGCATTCCATAGCCCTTGACGATACGGCGGGCTTCGGCCGTGGCGAATCGATCCCAGGCCAGCTCATCCAGTCGGATCGCGGTCTCCATGCCATACTCGGCTTCGGCCGCCAAAAACCAACAGCCGTCGTGAGCCAGCCAGTTCTTGGCGAACATCTCCAGGGCCTTGAGCAGTTCTTCTCGGGACATGTCTTTGTAGGGGTTCATTGTGCCTCCTGGACCACTTGAAGGTCGTGGTCGTTCGATAGGCTATCACTGCCGCGGGATTCGAGGGTGACCGCCGCTGCTCCTCACTTCGTTCGGAGATATCGGTCTTCGGCCGTCGGCGAATCGAGGCTGCTAGGGCACCCGTAGTGGGATGGTCAGACAACCCTCGATTCACCTTCCGACCTCTTCCCGGCCCGCTAACGCGGGCAGCGGCTCGTTTGATCTCGGGGCGCTCCAGGAACGCTCGCTTCGCTCGCCCGCCCTCCCTCAGAAATCTCGACAGTCGTCGACCTTCGGTCTCCTTCGTGTCAATATTTCTTTGGGGAGGGGGCGAAAAAAGAAGAAAAACAAAAAGGGAAGAATGAATAGAAAAGAACAAGAAAAAGAGCGTCCCTTTTCCCTTTGCGTCCATTTCTCCTTTGCGACCGCGTCCGAGATCTGGCCGCCGCCGTCGTCAAAATATAGGGGCGCCCTTCTACGACGGGACGTGCCGGGTGCTACTTTCTTCACCGGGCAGGCTCTTCGACCAATACGACGTTGCGAAGAAAGTCGACACCGGGCAATCCTCGGGGGGCGCGTCAGCAATCGAGTCTTCCGGCTGAGCCGCAGGCCGCCGAGGTCATTTTCCTCAAGGGCGATGCTCTTCCGATTTCTGAAATGTAGCCCTTGAGGAAAACGCACCGAGCGGGGGTGCGCTCGCGCGACCCCGAAGGCCGGGGCCGGGGCTGGGGCTGGGAGAAAGACGAAAGGCGTGCCAGGCATCTTTTTCAGGCATTTCCTGGGCTTTATTGAGGAAATTCGTGGCCCGCCTGCACCAGAACAGCGCATGCGAGTTCGATTTGATGGTCCTTGACCAATAGATAGTCGGTGTCAAACGTGGACACGACGAAGATGCTGATTCCGGCCTCGGCGAGGGGAGCACTTAGTGCCGCCACGATCCCGACGAGATCGAAAGACAACGGGCCTTTGACGCCGATACACCGCCAACCCTTCTCAGATGGCAGCCCGGGAGGCACGGCATGAGATTCCGAAATGACTGAGAGCTCTTCGTCAGTTCTGGTGACTGACCAGAACTTTGATGGCCCAAAAGACGGGAGCAGTGCGTCTGGAGGGAGTTTCCACACCGCCATTTCTCCTGGAAGCACCTGCAACGTCAGTTTCTTCAGCTCCTCCATCAGTCAATTCTATTTCACCCGTTCCATCTATATTCGTCCTTTACTATTTCGAATATCTGCCTCAGGTCGCTGATCTCGTAGGTCGGCACAATCGAGGAGTCGTTTGTTTGACCAGATGGGTTGAACCAACACGTATCGATGCCGAACCCAACACCCCCAGCGATATCGGACGAGAGGCTATCGCCGACCATAAGGACTTCGGCTTTTTGGGGATTTCCCGCTCTCGCAAACACCTCGGAAAAGAATCTGGGTTCCGGCTTGGCGATGCCGATTTCATCCGAAATCACCAGTGAATGGAAATATGGCTTGAGGGTTGAAGCCCCGAAACGCCGGTGCTTCACC
>RCNC010002846.1_pt1 | contig 11430 bp, 9 predicted proteins | sample 2041301 | NCBI WGS metagenome assembly RCNC01 (sample SAMN09708231, study PRJNA481090) | Marine sediment metagenome, whole genome shotgun sequencing project. | biome: marine sediment; feature: ocean; material: sediment; isolation source: Sewage treatment plant 13A marine sediment (STP13A) ... | reverse complement strand
AGCATCCTTGTATATTTCAGCGATGCGTCTGAACTCTTCATTCTGCTCCAGGATCTTCTCAATCTTACTGGGGATGTTGTTCAATTCAGCGATCAGCGTTGCAAAACGATCATCCGAGAGGAGTCCTTTCTCCTTGCCAATCATCATGGCAATCATGGTAATTACAGTTACCTGTGCAGTGAAAGCTTTGGTAGAGGCAACTCCTATTTCGGTTCCCGCATGGGTGTAGACTCCGGCATGGGTCTCCCGGGAAATACTCGATCCGGCCACGTTACAGATGCCCAGAACAAGCGCTCCGGCATCCCTGGCCAGCTGAATGGCTGCCAGGGTATCTGCTGTTTCGCCACTCTGACTGATGGCCAGAACCACATCGTCGGGACCTATCATGGGATTGCGGTAACGGAACTCGGAGGCATACTCCACCTCCACCGGGATCCTTGCCATATCCTCAATGAGGTATTCGCCCACCAATCCTGCATGCCATGAGGTACCACAGGCAATGACCACTATGCGCTTGGCATTCACCAGTTGTTCCTTTACATCGTGAAGCCCTCCCAGTCTGATTTCGTTGGTTTCGGGATGGATCCGTCCTCTTAAGGTATCCTGAATGGATCGGGGCTGCTCAAAAATCTCCTTTAGCATGTAGTGGTCGTAGCCCTGCTTCTCAATCTCTGAAATCCCCAGATCAAGGGTCTGAATATTGACGCTTGTCCCGTTACTTCCCAGGTTTTTCAATACCAGCTCGTCCCTTCTGATCAGAGCCATGTCATCGTTATTCAGATAAATCACCCGGTCGGTATACTCCACAATGGGTGTGGCATCAGATGCAATAAAATACTCTTTGTCTCCCAATCCGATAACCAGCGGGCTACTTTTGCGAGCAGCAATCATCAGGTTGGGATCTTCTCTGGAGATAACCACCAGGCCATAAGCCCCCTCCACCTTTTGAAGAGCCAGTGCCACAGCTTCCTCTACGCTTACATCCTGCGAAGTATAGATATATTCAATCAGGTTGGCCAGCACCTCTGTATCGGTCTGGCTAAAAAAACTCATCCCCTGATCCATTAAGGTTTTCTTTAGAACTGCATAGTTCTCAATGATTCCATTATGAATGATGGTAAACAGGCCTTTTTCGGATTGATGGGGATGGGCATTGAGATCGCTGGGTTCTCCGTGGGTAGCCCAACGTGTGTGACCTATGCCTATGGTACTTTTGGTCTCCTTACCCCTCACATGATCTTCAAGCTCAGCAACTTTTCCTTTCTTTTTATATATGGAAGTTTCGCCATTAAGAAGTGCAACTCCTGCCGAGTCGTATCCACGATATTCCAGTCTTTTCAATCCTTTTAAAAGAATCGGGTAGGCATCCCTATTCCCAATATAACCAACAATTCCACACATGCTTTTCTACGTTAAGGTAATTACAGTTTAAGGTAAACTACTTCTAGCCTTATACGTCTATTGTTGGTTGGAAGGTTACTCCAAAGTTTGGTTATTTTCGGATTAGCCAATCCATTGTCTACTTGAAGTATGAAATCATTGTTCGACTTTTGCCCGTCCACCATGTATTGAAAGTGGAGTGGCATCTCAAATTTGTAGACATGGCTAGTATCCGCAAACATCCCTTCTGAATCGGCCTTTTTATAGCCTCCGAACTGCGGGCCCTGCTGGCTGTTTACCATAACCAGGAAATCATAAATGGGCTCATAGGAATTGTCATCAAGAATGCTTCCCATCATAAGTCTGTCAGGAAGATTGTCGAGGGCAATCCCGCTCTCCTCTTCAGGGACCACATCAAAGACCAGTGAAGCCGCGGTGATGGCCAGCGGCGATTGTGCCATCCACTCTGCCAGGCTGGCCAAAGAGAAGCGGGTATTCACACCAGCCATCCCCTGTACATAACTGTAAGCTGAGCTGCTGAAGGGGCGATCAATGATGGTTGAGAGGTAAGTCCCCGAATGATCATGTTCATAGATATTGATCTTCTGGGATGCAAACTCATTGATGGTAAAATGGGACCATACAAAATCCCTACCGGCCGTTGAATCGATCTCTGTGCTGTCGTTGGCATATTTTAGGGAGACCCTGGAAAGGCTATTATTTAATTGCACCCTGGCCATCACGCCCTCTTCAGAGGGAGTCTGGGCCGTAATATAAAAACCATTAAAATAGTCCTTGAACACAGAATCACTTCGAAAAATGTTGGTATCTGCTCCTACAGCGAGCCACTTATCAATAAAATCCTGATCTTCAATCAAAAACTCAACAGTAGTTTCCTCACCGGGCAGAATGCTCTTTACCGCAAGAGGTTCCGGATTGTATTTTCCTTCTGCATCATAGTCAGACTTATAGATGGTGTCCCCGTAAGAAATGCGCTCCTGAAATTCATGTACTGAAAAAGTAATTTCCTGCTCCATGTCGCCCACATAGTCGACAACATGCAAAGCAAACAGCAGGGTGTCGATCTCCATATTGGGTCCGATTACATAACTGGAGGTGGCATTGTACTGGGTAATTAAGGTAGCTTCGGAGCTTCCAACAATGGTATCCACCACATTTCCTACCAACATTAGTCTGGTGGGATCGAAAGTTGTCTCTGATGTGCCAAGGGGTTTGCCCGTTACCGGATAGGTAAGGATCTCAAAAATTGTGTCATATAATAAGGATACCTCGTCATCCGTGGGCAACAGGTCTTCACCTAAACCACTGCTCCCAGCCTCACATGACGAAATCAATCCGACCAAAATCACCATGATCGTAATAACCCACAAATCCCTCTTCTTCATCGAAAAATAAAGTGTTTAATTGTTGATGATGCTGTCGTAGAAAACGGAAAACTCGTCCACATATTGCTCACTGTTTACATAATCGAGGAGGGGTTTGCCTGAGCTCTTCAAAACATCGCTAACCGATCCGGGTAAAGTTTCACTGCCCTGAATCAATCCATCCGAATAGGTGGCGGCTAAACTAACCAGGTTCTCATAACCCGGGTCCTTAATCATGGAGACATGATCGGACGAAACTCCATCCACAAGGAGCTTCTCTGAGAATGATTTATCCAAAGGAAGATCAAAACCGTTATCATAGACGGAAAAAACCACTTTAGAATCTGCAAATAATGGGTCTTCACGGTAAGCCTTCTTTATATAGAGAGGTACCAGTGAGGTAAACCAACCATGACAATGCACCAGATCGGGAGACCAGCGCAATTTCCGAACGGTTTCCAGCACTCCCCTGGCAAAGAAAATCATACGTTCGTCGTTGTCTTTAAAGAAATTTCCCTTTGCATCTGTTACCGTATGTTTACGGTGGAAATAATCCTCATTATCAATAAAATAGACCTGCATTCGTGCCGCCTGGATGGAGGCCACTTTAATAATCAGAGGATGATCAGTGTCATCAATGATTAAGTTCATTCCCGACAACCTGATTACTTCGTGCAACTGGTTCCTTCGTTCATTGATGTTCCCATATTTAGGCATAAAGGTCCGGATCTCTTTGCCCGTCTCCTGTATCGCCTGTGGGAGTGTTCTACCAATCAGGGAAAGTTCAGATTCGGGTAAGTAGGGTGTAATCTCCTGAGAAACAAATAATACCTTTTTACTTTCCATCGTTAAGCCTCCATTAGAAATCATGCAAATTTACTAAAAATAATTGATTCCATTTTATCTATATTTGCCTTCTCGTCATTTGAATGAAGGTATACAAGACAAAAACTGAGTTGACAGGCTTGCTTTCTTCGCTGGCTTCCAGCAAGAAAACCATAGGTCTGGTTCCCACCATGGGGGCTTTACATCGGGGTCATACTTCATTGGTCAACCGTGCTATACAGGAAAATGACCTTGTCCTGGTAACTATTTTTGTTAATCCCACGCAGTTCAATGATCCCTCCGACTTGGATAACTATCCCCGGACCCTTGAAGCAGATCTGACTTTGCTTGAGAGCCTGAAGGTCGACCTGGTTTTTGTACCCTCATCCAAGGAGATGTACCCCGAAAAAGATGAACGAACTTTCCCTCTGGGTAAGCTTGATAAGGTGATGGAGGGAAAGCACAGAGAGGGTCATTTCAACGGAGTGGCCCAAATCGTCAGTAAACTGTTTTTGCTGACCAATCCCACAAGAGCCTATTTTGGACAAAAGGACTTCCAACAATTGCTTATTGTACGTCGACTCGTAGAGATCCTGGGCCTGGATATCTCCATAATAGCCTGCCCCATCATCCGCGAAGCCGATGGGCTGGCTTTGAGTTCAAGGAATGTAAAGCTAAGTGGCCCCCATCGAAAACTTGCCCCATTTCTACATGCTACATTAGAGCGTGCCAAGCAAAAAAAGGAGGTGCTTTCACCTGCAGAAATTAAAAACTGGGTGTTTGCCCAGTTTGGAAAACAGCCAAATATGCATCTGGAATACTTTGAAATTGTTGAGGATAAAGAGCTTAGACCCGTTATAGATTGGATTGAAGAAGTGAACAAAGTAGGATGTTTGGCTGTTGAATTAGGTGGAGTGAGGCTTATAGATAACATGTATTTTGATTAAATTTGTAGGCTATTAACAAGGATATGAATATTGAAGTAGTAAAATCGAAGATTCACAGGGTGACGGTTACCGAAGCCGACCTGAACTACATTGGAAGCATTACCATTGATGAAGACCTGATGAATGCAGCCAACCTCATAGAGAATGAGAAGGTTCAGATCGTAAATATAAACAATGGAGAGCGTCTGGAAACATATGTGATTACCGGAGAAAGGGGAACGGGACAGATCTGTCTGAATGGACCGGCTGCCCGCAAGGTGGCTGTGGGGGATGTTATCATTATTATATCCTATGCCACCATGGACTTTGAAGAGGCAAAAACCTTCAAACCCTCCCTTATATTTCCTGACACGGACTCTAATAAGTTAAATTGACCTCTCCTTTGAAAAAAATCCTGTTACAAATTCTGAAAATTGCCGGATTTCTGGCACTTGGCATTTTGTTGCTCTATTTTGCTTTCAGAGGCATTAAATTGGATAAACTGGCCTCTACGCTTAAGGAAGTCAATTTTTGGTGGATCGGGCTCTCACTCTTTTTTGCCTTTGTCTCCTTTTTTAGCCGAGCCCGCCGCTGGATGTTGCTCATTGAACCGCTAAATTTCAAACCCACCTTTTGGAACACCTATCACTCCCTGATGATTGGATACCTCTCAAATTATGCATTGCCCAGGCTGGGTGAGGTAACCCGCTGTGTCACATTGGGGAGAAAGGAGAAGATCCCGGTGGATTCGCTCATAGGCACGGTTATTATCGAACGGGTGATCGATTTGTTCATGTTACTTCTGATATTATTTATCCTCCTGATAAGCTGGATGGATAAATTCGGGGAATTTTTTGGAAAGCAGGTTTTCCTGCCCCTTCAGGAAAAAATATTAGGAGCATTTGGCGGAGCACTCATGTTCTGGCTTCTGGTTGGGGGTGGATTTCTGATGATCATCCTGATGATCTATCTGTTCCGAAAACAACTGGGACGATTTGCAGTGATTCGAAAGATCAAGAAGATTCTTCTTGGAATTCTGGATGGTTTGAAAACCATTTATAAAATGGAGCGGAAATGGGAATTTATTTTCCACTCTATTTTGATTTGGGTCTTTTATATATTAATGACATGGATGGTGGTTTTCGCCCTGGAGGAGACCTCAAACCTGACTTTTATTGATGGGATGTTCCTGCTGGTCATCGGGGGACTGGGAATGGCGGCTCCTGTAACAGCAGGAATTGGCGCCTATCACTGGATCACATCCATGGGATTGGTCTATGTATATGGCTTTTCACGCGAATTGGGAGGGGCCTATGCCATCCTTGCTCATGAATCAAATTCTCTGCTTACCATATTAATGGGTGCTGTTTCGTACCTTGTACTGGCACTTTCAACCAGAAAAAAAGGCGCTGTTCAAAAAGCCGGCACAGATGCTTAGTTACGAGGAGATCATCAAAAAAATAGTCCCTTTCGATCAGATTGAGAGTCTGTTTACAGATTCTTTCAGGAAAACACACAATCTGGTTTTTACAAATGGATGTTTCGATGTGTTGCACAGAGGTCATATCTATTACCTCTCCAGGGCCCGGGAACTTGGTGATCTTTTGGTGTTGGGGCTAAACAGTGATGAATCTGTAAGCAGGCTGAAGGGACCCGGGCGTCCGGTAAATCATCAACAGGCCAGGGCCGAGGTGCTGGGTGGCTTGGCCTTTGTGGATCACATTGTTATTTTTCCTGAAGACACTCCACTGAACCTCATCAACGCGGTCAGGCCTCATGTACTTATTAAGGGCGGAGATTATAAGGTGGATGAGATTGTGGGATACCAGGCGGTGCGCTCCTGGGGAGGAATGGTAAAAACCATCCCGCTACTGGAAGGCTACTCCTCCACCTCCATCATAGACAGAACCTCCTGATATGGCTAAAGTAAAATCGATATATGTTTGTCAGAATTGCGGTGCAGAATCTGCCAAATGGATTGGGAGATGCAACTCATGTGGGGAGTGGAATACATACGTGGAACAGAGAATTACCAAAGGTCCGGCCCGCTCTTCTTCGATTCGCAAAGATTCTTACACTACTCCCATAAGCCTGGAGGAGGTACAGTCGGACCAGGTGGCCCGAATTGATTTGAGGAACGGTGAGTTTAACAGGGTGCTGGGAGGAGGAATCGTACCTGGATCACTGATCCTGATCGGTGGTGAACCCGGGATCGGGAAATCCACACTGGCTCTCCAGGTAGCTCTCCGCATCGATAAAAGCACACTCTACGTTTCGGGGGAGGAGAGTCCACAGCAGCTAAAAATGAGGGCTGAGAGGCTTGGGGGAGGAAGTGGTTCCTGCCAGGTACTGGCTGAAACCAGTCTCCAGAATATTCTCACCCAGGTGGAACAAACCTTACCACAACTCCTGATTATCGATTCCATACAGACCCTCTATTCGGAGGAGATTGAATCGGCACCGGGAACCATTTCCCAGGTAAGAGACTGTGCAGCACAGCTCCTAAGGGTGGCCAAAGAGACCCATATACCGGTGATCCTTATCGGTCACATTAACAAGGAGGGGAGTATTGCCGGCCCCAAGGTGCTGGAGCATATTGTGGACACTGTTCTTCAATTCGAGGGAGACACGCACCACCTATACAGGATCCTGCGTGCCAGCAAAAACCGATTTGGCTCCACCAACGAAATTGGAGTGTTTGAGATGACCGGGGAGGGTTTGCGCGAGATTGTCAATCCTTCCGAACTATTAATTAACCAGCAACCAGCCGACCTGAGCGGATCGGCCATTGCAGCCAATGTGGAGGGGGCCCGGCCCATCCTCATTGAAGTACAGGCATTGGTGAGCAGTGCGGTGTACGGTACACCTCAGCGCACTTCCACCGGATTTGATACCCGAAGGTTAAGCATGCTCCTGGCCGTACTGGAAAAAAGAGCCAGTTTCAAGCTGGCCAGCAAAGATGTTTTTATCAATATTGCCGGAGGACTCAGGGTGGACGACCCTGCCATTGATCTGGCAGTGATTTCTGCCATTCTCTCCTCAACAGTCGATATTCCCATCGATCCTAACACCTGTTTCGCCGGTGAGGTGGGCCTGTCAGGAGAGATCCGACCGGTAACCCGGATCGATCAGCGACTGGGAGAAGCCGATAAGCTGGGAATGAAACGGATCCTTTTGCCTGCTTTCAATAAAAAGAGGATCGATGCGTCCAGGTTTAACCTGGAGATTGTGGAGGTAAACAGGGTACAGGAGATTCCAAAATACCTCTTTGGGTAATGGAACCCTTTAATCAGATAGAATTGCCCCTGTTCAGGGATGATGTTAAACCAAGCATTCCTCACTATTCTATCCAAAGTCCAGCCATCAAATCGGGTGCCGAATACTTTTTTGAAACCGAAAGCGGCCTCCGCTACCAGGTTCTGTTTGCCAAAAAGAAAAACTCTTACCGGGAGAACATCGTAAACTTCTCTGTGCTCAGTGACGAATTTGAGGACGAATACAGTGAAACCAACAGGGGGGAGATCTATCGCGTGATTGCCACCGTGGTGGAGATTATCCGGGCCTACCACAGCCAACATGCCTATTCCTCCAGCTATGAATTCAGCGGGGAGTTTAAAAAAGGAAACGAGAACCGGGAAACAAGTATCCGAACCTTACTCTATTACCGGAAAGCAAAGGAGGTGATGCATCCTGAATGGAAGGTAAGGGTTTGCGAAAATAGAGTGGTTGTTTTTCAGAAATCGTCGTAGTCGTTGTTGCTGTTAGCCTCACTTATATCCGGACAATCCATATCCACAAAGAAATCAAGAGGCCTCTCAAAATCATCTGACATGAAAATACCCAATGTGGAATCAGCATAGACCCGTTTAAAGAACTCACCATAAATAGGCAAAGCCATATTGGTCCCGGAACCCATGGTAAGATCATCAAAGTGAATGGAGCGGTCCTCACCCCCTACCCAGGCTGCAGCCGTAATTTTAGGGGCAAGTCCGATAAACCATCCATCGCTCTGGTTCTGAGTGGTACCTGTCTTTCCGGCCAGCTCGCCTTTAAACTCATACTTCCAGCGAAGTCTGTTTGAAGTTCCGGAGTAAAAATTCCCCATGTAGCGGCCAGTCATATCCACCACATTTCTAAGCAAACTCAGCATCAGGTAGGCAGTCTCCTGACTGATGGCCTCAGCCTCCATGGGATGAAAGGTGGAGATCACATTTCCATACCGGTCCTCGATGCGTGTCACATAAGTAGGACTCACATAGATGCCCCTGTTGGAAAAGGTGTTAAATGCACCCACCATCTCCTCCAGGGAGATCTGGGAAGGCCCATAGATCATGCTGGGTACGGGATCGATGTAGGAAGTAACCCCCATTTTTCGCATCAGGTTAATCACATTCTGGGGGTTGAAATTCTTAAAAAGCCAGGCCGATACCCAGTTGTGAGAAGTGGCCAGTCCCCATTTCAGCGTGACCATTTTACCCGCAAAAACATTCCGGCCCGGAGCCGTGGGGGTATAGGTGGTATCTTTGTTGTCTATGATGTTTGGAAAAGTAGTGGATACCAGCGGGATCTGGGTACAGGGTGAGTATCCCTCCTGCATGGCCAGTAAGTAAAGGAAAGGTTTGATGGTGGAACCCACCTGTCTTCGTCCCTGGTAGACATGTTCATACTGGAAATAGCGGTAGTTGTGCCCGCCCACAAATGCTTTTACGGCGCCACTGGCAGGATCCATGGCCATAAATCCGGCCCTCAGGAAGTGTTTCATATAGCGGATGGAATCCATGGGCGACATGATGGTATCGATGTTGCCGTTCCATGCAAAAATTCGCATGGCCACGGGTTGATCGAAAGCATAGAGGATGGAATCCCAAGAGGTGCCCCTTCCCTTCAAATATCTGTACCTTTCGGTCTGTCTTACTGTGCGAAAAAGAATCAAATCGGACTCCTCCTTGCTTATACCCTCAAAAGGAGCATTGCGCCTTCCCTCTTTTTCCTTAAAAAAAGCAGGTTGCAAATAATCCTTCATCTGGGCTTCCACTGCCTCTTCGGCGTATTGCTGCATCTTGAAGTTTACAGTGGTGTAAATTTTCAAGCCATCCCTGTAGAGGTCGTACTCTGTACCGTCAGGTTTTAAATTCTTATTGATCCAGCCATAAAGCCTGTCGTCGGCCCATCGCGTAGAATCACGCCTGTAACGCTCCCAGGAAAGAATCCCTGCATTGTCGGAGGGCCTGACCGGGATGGTTTTATTCACAAACTTTGCAAGAAAAATGCGGAAATGCTTGGCTCGACCCGAAAGGTGGCTGGCCAGGTTATAATCCACACTGATGGGAAGTTGCCTGGTAGAGTCGGCCAGTTCAGAATCTATATACCCATACTTCTCCATCTGGCTGATGACAATATTCCTGCGATTTAATGAGCGTTCCGGATTGATTCTGGGATTGTAGGCAGTGGGAGCCTTTAACATTCCCACAAGGATGGCAGCCTGGTCCAGTGTAAGAGAATCAGGTGAGGTATTAAAAAAGGTCTTGGAAGCCGATTGAATTCCAACAATGGATTCTCCCCCAAAGGGCACTGTATTCAAATACATGGTTAGAATCTCATTCTTTGTATAAGCACGCTCCAACCTTACACCCGTATTCCACTCTTTAAATTTATTTACTGCCAGATGGCCTGCTTTGCCAATCTTTGTTCTGTTTACCGTGGTATCCCTTGGAAAAAGATTTTTGGATAGCTGTTGCGACAGGGTGCTGCCCCCGCCTTTATTTTTACCAAGCAGAACCGAATAAACCAGAACCCTGGAGAGACTTCGAAGATCAATTCCCGAGTGCCGGTAGTAACGTACATCTTCATTAGCCACCAGCGCATCTACCAGGTGAGGAGCCAGGTCTTCGTAGTTAACAAAGGTTCGATTTTCGATAAAATACTTCCCCAATACCTCCCCATCCTCCGTAATCAATTCGGAAGCCAGGTTGCTTTGAGGGTTCTCCAATCGGGCAAAATCGGGTAGAAAACCCATTTTACCATTGCCAATTAAAATCATGATCACAATGAACAATACCAGCGGAAGTGTGTATAGAGTCCAGAGGATCAGTAAATATTTTGTAGTTTTGCCAGGTTTTTGAGCCATGAACAACCTAATTTGCGTCAAAAATAACAATTATTTGTACTAATGTTTTGATGGTGGTACTTCATTTAATTTATTTTGTGATCATTTTATTAACGAGGGAGTAAGGAAAATATGATAGAGAATCTGGTAATAGTTGAATCTCCAGCTAAAGCGAAAACCATTGAAAAGTTCCTTGGTAAAACTTATACCGTAAAATCCAGCTATGGGCATATCAGGGATCTGGCCAAGAAAAATCTGGGAATAGATGTGGAGGATGGCTTTAAGCCTCAATACATTGTTCCGGTAGACAAGAAAAAAATAGTCAAGGAGTTAAAAGAGCTTGCAGCCAAATCTGACATGGTATGGCTAGCCACTGACGAGGACCGCGAAGGAGAAGCCATTGCATGGCACCTTTTTGAAGAGCTGGGCCTTGAAAAAGAGAAGACACAAAGGATCGTCTTCCACGAAATTACCAAAGACGCCATACTTAATGCGCTGAATTCACCACGGCATATCGACACCGACCTGGTGAATGCCCAGCAGGCCAGAAGAGTTCTTGACCGCCTGGTAGGTTTTGAACTCTCTCCGCTGTTGTGGAAAAAGGTAAAACCATCCCTTTCCGCTGGCAGGGTACAATCTGTGGCTGTAAAGCTGATTGTAGAAAAAGAGCGTGAAATTCAGAACTTTGCTTCCAAAAGATACTTTCGTGTGACCGGGTATTTTAATGTAAGGGATAAAAACGGAAATATAACAACCCTGAAAGCTGAGCTCTCCAAAAGATTTGATGGAGTCGAACAGGCCAATGAGT
>RCNC010002845.1_pt1 | contig 11430 bp, 11 predicted proteins | sample 2041301 | NCBI WGS metagenome assembly RCNC01 (sample SAMN09708231, study PRJNA481090) | Marine sediment metagenome, whole genome shotgun sequencing project. | biome: marine sediment; feature: ocean; material: sediment; isolation source: Sewage treatment plant 13A marine sediment (STP13A) ... | reverse complement strand
CAGTAACAGGTATCTCGACGTAGTCGATTCTATTTTCAGGTCGCATTTTTCACCTCAGCTTTCATTGTGGTCTAGTGCTCGCAAAAAGCCCTTCTTGTCGGCAGGAGACACGATCATTGGTCGCAGCTTGCCGTATTCGATCTTCAGTCGGTCAAGTGACATTGCCGGTGACGACAGCACCGTTCGCGTCGGGGTTACCGACGTGATTTGGTCGATAGGAATTTTCCATCGAAATGGCCCAGACACTACGCGCAACACGTTCTTATCTACAGCATAGTAGGTTCGCAGCGCCAGCGACGAGAGCAAGGCCATTAGTGCAATACAGACCAGAATAGCGCCAGTCCTCCCTGCTGGACTGCCGGACTCCATCGCGAGTGCGACGATGAGAACAAAGTCCATAATCACCATCGCGATTATTACGAGAAGAATCCCTGGGTCGATTTTCGACTTAAATCGTTTCTCAGCCATGGCTCACACTATAAAGACCAACATAATCCTCTTCTCCAACCAGTCGCGTAAGACGTTCAAACCGCAATCCTATCTTCTCTGCCAAGCCAATCGAGGGAAGGTTTTCCGGTGAGACAAAAGCAAGTATCCGCTTTAACCCTAATTCGCTCTGCCCGTACGCAAGCACTGCACTGGCCGCTTCGTAGGCGTAGCCTTGTCGACCGAATCCGGGCAATACACTCCAGCCGATGTCCGGATCGTCGTACCCCTCCCGTCGGAATAGTCCGCAGGTACCAATTGCCACGTCGCCTGCTTTTAGCGCAATCCTGAAAGGGCCGTAACCATGATCCTCATACAACTTGAAGGCGCCGCTAAGAAGCGTCTCTTGCGCCTGTTCCACAGTTCGAATGCCGCGGTCACCGACGTATTTGAAGAAAGCCGGATCGTTCCAGACGGCGAGCATCAGGTCCGCGTCTTCGAGCATCAGCCAACGCATGCTCAGTCGCTCCGTATCCAGCTCGAATTTCGATTGAGCGCTATTCATACTGCTGGCGGCACAAACCGCTCCTTGAATGAGAATGCGGCCACACCCGGCCCGTCGCGCCAGAGACTATCGAAGCGTTCTTTCGCCTCTTCCACCGATGGTCTGTGTCCAGCCTCTACCCACCACAATACTAATGGCGCCCTTGTGGGTCGCTCAAACCATGCGGCTCTCTTTTGTAAGGCCTCAACGTGGTTGCTGCGATAGACGTACTCTTCGAGGGCCTCGATCGATTCCCATACGGACATATTGAAAAGTATCATCTCGTCGTCGAAGACGCGCATCTCGGTTGCGTCCCCTGCGTCCCCTTGGTAACGCCAAACGAAGCCTGCGCTCGTGTCAGCAAGTTGGTTCAGAGATTCCAGTCGCGCCACGAATCCCGCCATCACATCATCGTCAATAGCACCGAGCATGCGGGCGAGGTTTGATGTTGCGAGATGAAATGACAATTCTTTTCCTGCCTAGCTGCCTAGTTTGCGAATTCCGATCGCTACTCGAATTTGATCCAGGAACGGCGCCGATACTTCGCGTGCGCGAGCAGCACCTTTGAGCAACTCTGCCTCGACAGCAGCGGGATCGGCGATCAGTCGATCATATTCTTCGCGCGCCGGCTTGATAGTTTCGTTGATGTATTCAAATAAAGTTTGTTTCATTTCGCCCCAGGCGATGCCATTTGCAAATTTAGCTTCAACCTCTCGAGTCTCGTCGGCGGTCGCAAACGCTCTATAAATGTCATACAGCGTGCTGTCCTCCGTGCTCTTCGGCTCGCCCGGTTCAAGACTGTTGGTCTTGATCTTCATTATCAGCTTGCGCAACCGCTTCTCGTCGGCAAACAATGGAATAGTATTGTTGTAACTCTTCGACATCTTGCGGCCATCCAATCCTTTGAGGACTGCCGTATCTTCACCAATGACCGCCTCAGGCAACACAAAAGTATCGCCGTAGTGATGATTAAACCGCTGTGCGATATCCCGCGCCATTTCTACATGTTGTTTTTGGTCCTGACCGACGGGCACTTTGCTCGATTTGAACATCAGGATGTCCGCCGCCATCAGAATCGGATAGCTGTACAAAGCCATAGTTATGCCTTTGTCCGGGTCTTTGTTGTCCGACTCGACATTTGCCTGCACCGCGGCTTTGTAGGAATGCGCCCGATTCATCAGGCCCTTGGCCGTCATACCGGTCAGTATCCAGGTTAATTCGGGAATCTCGGGTATATCCGACTGGCGGTAGAAGAATGCGTGCTCGGCATCCAGTCCCAGGGCAAGCCAGGCCGCTGCGATCTCGAGCGTCGACTGGCCTATCTTGTCCGGATCCTCATTCTTGGCGAGGGAGTGATAATCTGCCAAAAAGTAGAAATGCTGTGTCGAGAGGTCCTTACTGGCTGAAATACCGGGTCGAATCGCGCCCACGTAGTTGCCAATATGCGGAGTACCGGTCGTTGTAATGCCGGTGAGGTAAGTGTCCTGCGTCATCGAGCAATAATGCCTAGATTGCCCGGGGATTGAAACACGGTATGATCGCCAAGATGAACGCCGACTACTCCGACAAGAACCCAACCCTCGCCGCGCTGTATCCAGACCACATCCAGTCTGTCTGCCAGCGCCATGAGCATGCGCTCGAGAGCGCCGGAGCCAGCCACGCAGTAATATTTTCAGGCAGCGCCAAGATCGCATTTCTCGACGACGACTCCTATCCGTTCAAGCCCAACCCGCATTTCGTCAGCTGGGCGCCGCTAACGAATCTGCCGCTCTCGTACATAATTTATACGCCTGGCGAAAAACCCGTTCTTGTTTACTACCAGCCACACGACTACTGGCACGTCGTTCCCGGCGCGCCGGACGGCTACTGGGCAGCGCATTTTGACGTTCGAATAGTGCACGCAGTGGATGAAGTCGCGGAGCATTTACCAGCAAACCGCAGCCAATGCGTACTGATCGGTGAAATTGAAGACGCGGCGCATGCCTTTGGTATCGAGCGCGTGAATCCGACGACCACGCTCAACATTCTCCACTATGCGCGCGGCATCAAGACCGAATATGAGATCGCCTGCATGCGTTTGGCTGCACAGCGCGGCGTTCAGGGCCATCTGGCCGCCGAAGCGGCATTTCGCGATGGCCAATCAGAGTTCGAGATTCACCGCGCCTATTGCCAGGCGGTCAGTCATACCGACGAGGAATTGCCCTACGGCAACATCGTCGCGCTGAATAAACATGGCGCCGTTTTGCACTACACCCATTTTGATCGCGAACCACCAAAGACGCCCCGCTCTTTCCTGATCGACGCAGGTGCCTGCGTACACGGCTACGCATCGGACATTACGCGCACTTATGCGCACTCTGATACCCGATTTGCAGAACTAATCGGGCGTATGGATGCGATGCAGTTGGACATCGTGCAGCGAGTGAAAGCCGGTATCAACTATGCAGAGCTGCATGTAGAGAATCACCGCCTGCTTGCGGGTGTACTTGTCGACGCCGGCCTGGCGACGGGCAGCGCTGAGGCGCTCATCGAGACAGGCGTAACCGCAGCGTTCTTCCCGCACGGCCTCGGACACTTGATCGGGGTGCAAACCCATGACGTTGGCGGCTTCATGCAAGGTGAATCGGGAACCATTGTCGATCCACCCAGCGGCCACCCCTATCTGCGTTTAACCCGGGTATTGGAAGCCGACATGACGCTCACCATTGAGCCTGGCCTGTATGCGATCGACATGTTGCTCGAGAACCTGCGTGGCAGCCCGGCTGAAGATCATGTTGTCTGGGACGGTGTCGACTGGCTGCGCCCATTCGGTGGCATTCGTATTGAAGACGATATTCGCGTCACCGCAGACGGCTGCGAAAATATGACTCGCGACGCGTTTAACGCCGCCGCTTGAGCTTCGCCTTTACGTTCGCGCCTTTACGTTCAAGTATTGGCCGCATCAATTTCCCTAGCCAAGGCATCAGATAGCTTGCTGTCGTCGTCACACCACTTAGCCAGGACATAACCGCCTCTTGCTGGCCGTTGCCGCATAGGTCGAGAATGACCTGAGCCACCTCTTCCGGCGTACTTATGGGCTGCGAGAATGTAAGGTTCGAAGTGTTGTCGATGTTGGCCATGATGAAATCAGTGTCAATAGGGCCAGGAGACACGACAGCGACTTTGATCTTCGTTCCCTCAAGCTCAGAGGCTAGAGAATACGTCAGAGAGCGAAGCCCGGCTTTGCTAGCGGCATAGGTCGCACTGTTAGGAACCGGCGTTCGACCCGCAAGTGAACCGACGTTTATGATTGCCCCGCCGCCGGCGTCTCGCATATACGGCAGCGCTATTCGTGTCAGCAAGATCGGCGCCTTTAGATTGACGTCAATCATCTTACCCAGATCGGCGGCATCAACTGACGCTAATGCTCCACGCTGATGATAGCCCGCGTTGTTAATCAAAATATCGACACGCCCGAACTCGAAATCTGCCTTCTTGAACATGTCGACGCACGCATCCGGATCCGAGACATCCATGGCAAATATCTCGACTCGTGTTTTGTCGCGCAGTTCTGCTGCAGCGGCTTCGAGGTTCTTCTTGGTACGCGCCACCAATAGCAAATTGGCACCCGCTTCAGCAAACAGATGCGCAGTTGCCGCGCCAACTCCCGCGGAGCCGCCGGTGATAATTACGGTTTTGTCTTTGAAGATCATGGATTGATCTTAACTTAGAAGCCGAAGTAACCCTTAATCTTCTTCCACATCGAGGGTTCCCAGCCGTAGACGTCGAGATGCTCGGGGTCGAGCGTGGCAACCGGCATGGTGGTATCAGCTTTGTTAGCGTCATTTGCAGCCACATCTTCCGGCCGCATCTCCAGTCCACCTCTTTTGCCATCGGCCGCGTCGGTAAGACCGTCGACTTCAAGACTAAGGTACGGTAATACGTTGTCGTCGACTATGTCGTCCAGAAACACGGCATCCGGGTCGAAGGATTCCTTCGACAAAATGACGCAATCATCAAATGACTTCTCGGTGCTGATGGCCTACTTCCCTTAACGCTACAAGCCTAGATTAGAGTGAAGCGAGGAAATAAGCTGTGAGAGCGCTCACAAACGAGCGTAATGCCTATTTTCCTATATTTTTCAGACAATTATGGAGATCCGGCAAGCAAACATTATCAACTTTATGCTGTTTTCAGGCTAAACTGATGATGTTAGCGGCCATAGCATCGTCGAATGACTCTTAATAAGTATAATTTCATCCTGATATCCGTATTGCTCATGATTAGTGCTTGTGAGCAGGAACAAGCGGACGCCCGTGGCCCAGCCGACCGCACCGCGATAGTCGTCACGCAACGGGTCGAGCTGCAACCGATGATTGAAGAAATTCAGGCACTCGGCACTGCAAATGCCAATGAGTCAGTCGATATTCAATCACGAATCTCGAGCATCATAGAGCGCATCGTGTTCGAGGAGGGTCAGCTCGTTGCGACAGGCGATCTCCTGGTGGAACTCGAAAATAACGAAATAGATGCGGGCCTTGCTGTTGCCGAGGCGGCACTATCGGAAAGCCGCAGTCTTTATAATCGCAGCCAAAATCTTGCGGAGTCGCAGGCGATTTCCGCCTCTGGTCTCGAGCAATTGCACGCGCAGGTACAGGTCGATGAAGCCCAGGTCGTCGCCGCACATGCAAGGCTCGACAACACCGTAATCCGCGCGCCGTTTTCCGGTCGAATCGGCTTGCGCCGCGTTAGCCCCGGCAGCTTCGTTAACACGTCCACGATCATCACGACGCTGGATGACGTCAGCAAGATCAAGCTCGATTTTTCAGTGCCGGAAACCTTTCTGACTGTGTTGTCGGACGGCATGAAAATCATCGCCCACAGCCTCGTTTATCCAGACCAGGAATTCATCGGCGTCGTGCAAAGCATCGACACCCGGCTTGATCCAATATCGCGCTCTGTTCGAGTGCGCGCCCTTGTCCCCAATCCAGATGCGGTCCTGAAACCGGGAATGTTCCTTACAGTAGATCTGCAACGCGACCGCGGCAATGTCCTGCTCGCACCGGAACAGGCGATTGTCCCGGAAGGATCCGCACAGTTTGTCTACGTCGTCATTGACGGAATTGTAGAGAAGCGCACGGTTGTCCTCGGTCGCCGAATTCCCGGATACGTCGTTATCGATGAAGGCCTGAGCCCCGGCGATACGGTCGTAACCGAAGGCACTCACAAGCTCCGCGATGGTTCGGCTATCAAGGTTTCTGATCCGGACGTCGCAGCAGCCACACCTTAGGTCGAAGCAATGCTGATATCTGACGTATCTGTAAAACGCCCCGTATTCGCTGCGGTAGTTTCGCTGATACTGGTCATAGTCGGCGCGATGTCGGTGCAGAGCATGTCGATTCGCGAGTATCCCGACATTCAGCGACCGATCGTCTCCATCAGCACCAGTTACCGAGGCGCTGCATCCGATATTGTTGAACGCAGAGTTACACAATTAATCGAAGATCAGATTTCGGGAATTTCGGGAATCGAAAAGATGTCGTCCGTCAGTTACGACGAAGCATCTTCGATTACGCTGGAGTTTTCCGCCGAAAGAGATGTTGACGATGCTGCCAACGATGTTCGCGATCGAGTTTCGGGCATGCTTGGCATGCTGCCCGATGAAGCGGAACCTCCCGAGGTCTCCAAGCAGGACGGATCGGCAACCACCTCGATGTGGGTCAATGTTTCGAGTACGACCCGTTCCATCATGGAAGTGTCGGACTACACCGAGAGATACATCGTTGACGAACTGTCCAACGTGGAGGGTGTCGCACGAGTACGAAGTGGCGGTATGCGGCGCCCGGCAATGCGCATCTGGGTCGATCCAAAACGGCTTGCAGCAAGACGACTAACTGTCACTGATATCGAGGACGCACTGCGTCGCGAGAATGTGCAGATTCCATCCGGTCGGCTCGAATCAACTGCACGCGAATTCACTTTGCGAACCAATACCGGCTTCGAATCGGTCAGTGATTTTGAGCAGCTTGTGCTCGCTGAAGGCAGCGATAACTACTTGATTAGATTGGGAGAAGTCGCCGAAATTGAGCTTGCACCCGAAGATGTTCGCAGCTACTCCGCTACCGACGGTATCACCGGCCTGGGCATGGGAATCATTCCGCAAGCTCAGGCAAATATGTTGGCAGTCAACAATGCGGTGACGCAACGCATTGCGGATATGCAGGCGTCGCTGCCGGACGACATGGACGTGTCAGTCAACTTCGATACCGCTGTATTTATCCGCGCGTCATTACAGGAAGTAGCGAAAGCGCTGAGTCTTGCTTTGCTGCTGGTCATCGTCGTCATTTACGCATTCCTCGGCACCATACGGGCAACAATAATTCCAGCGATCACGATACCGATTTCAATTATCTCGGCATTTATAGTGATGGCAGCCCTCGATTTCTCGATCAACACGCTCACCTTGCTGGGCTTTGTGCTCGCTATTGGCCTGGTCGTCGATGACGCCATCGTTGTTCTCGAAAACATCGTGCGGCGTATAGAGGGCGGCGAACCGACTCTGCTCGCCGCTACGAACGGTAGTCGTGAGATCGGCTTTGCAGTGATAGCAACTACACTGGTACTGGTTGCCGTTATTCTTCCGGTGTCCTTCATGCCAGGTAATATCGGGCTCATCTTCGGCGAATTCGGAATCTCGCTTGCCGCTGCTGTGTGCTTCTCGAGTCTCATCGCATTGACGCTTGTGCCGATGATGACGTCAAAACTGTTTGCCGATGGTCGCCTGCATCGAGGTCGTCTGGCACGAGCACTCGACAGTCTTTTTCAGCGCTTGTCGAATAGTTACGAGCGACTGCTGCGCCGCGTAACTAAACGCCCGGTAATCGTAATTGGCTGCGCTGTCCTTGTTTTTGCAGGTGGCCTGAGCCTTATTAATCTTCTGCCCGTTGAATTTATGCCCAGAGAAGATCGTGGCTTCGTAATGATTCAGTTGACGGCACCAGACGGCGCCAGTCTTGACTACACGCTCGGCTACATCAAACAAATTGAGGCCATAGCATTACGCGACAAAGAACAGGGCGATGTCCTGCGCGTACTGAGTCGATCCGGAAGCTTTCGCGCCGGCACCGATGTAAACACTGGATTCTTCTTCGCGCCATTGCGACTTTGGAATGAAAGAGAACGCTCTGCCCAGGAAATAACACAGAACTGGAATCGACAATTCGCGGATCTCCCCGGCGTGCAGGCGTATTCATTTGCGCCTGGCTCATGGGCACTCGGCCAGTCAAGCAGACCACTTTCTATCGTTCTGGGTGGAACCAATTATGATGAATTGGCCGAGTGGCGCGATATAGTTATTGAGGAAGCCCAGAAATTGCCTGGTCTTTCCAACATTGAGGCAGACTATCGTGAGCGCAAACCCAAAATTGACGTCATGGTTGACCGTGACCGCGCCGCTGACCTGGGCGTGTCACTCGCGAATATAGGTAGAACACTCGAGACAATTTTAGGCTCGCGCGTCGTCACGACATTCGTGAGTGCCGGTGAAGAATACCGCGTTATCCTGCAGGGTAGCGACGAGCGTCGACAAACGCCCAGTGATCTCGAAAGCATTTATGTGCGCTCAGAGAGAACGGGGCAGTTGATTCCGCTTTCCAATCTGGTGCGTCTGCACGAAGTAGCGGGACCAGTCGACCTGCGCCGTTTCGACCGCATGCGTGCTATCACAATCAGCGCGAGCCTTGCTAACGGCAACTCGCTGGGTGCGGCAATTGCCGATCTGGAAGCCATAATCGCAGAGAAGCTGCCTGATTCTGTCCGCCTCAGTTATAACGGTGAATCGAGAGACTTCAAGAACAGTGGGGCTTCAATTTACGCTACGTTCGTACTCGCATTAGTCATCGCCTATCTCGTCCTCGCTGCGCAGTTCGAAAGCTTCCGGCATCCGCTTATCATTATGACTACCGTGCCATTGGCAATAACCGGCGCCCTGTTCGGCCTTACGATGTTCGGTTCATCGATCAATATTTACAGCCAGATTGGTGCCATCATGTTGATTGGTCTGGCCGCGAAGAACGGCATCCTGATTGTAGAGTTTGCGAATCAACTCAGGGACCGCGGTACCGATTTCAGAGAAGCGGTTATTCAATCTGCCAAGACGCGACTGCGTCCTGTCTTGATGACCAGCATGTGCACCGCATTCGGATCAGTGCCGCTATTGCTTGCGACGGGCGCCGGCGCACTCTCCCGTCAATCAATAGGCGCCGTAGTGTTCTTCGGCGTCACCTTTTCGGTACTACTAACGCTCATCGTAGTACCGACCGTATACGGGCTGATTGCCAAAAACACACATTCGCCCGAGTACATCGCACGCATGATCGACAAGCTGACGGAAGGTGAGCCAGCAGCTCAAGAAACATAGATCTTGAGACACAAAAAAGCCGGGCTAAGCCCGGCTTTCTCATGTAGGAGGGCCTTTAGGCCCGATCGCGCCTGAAGGCGCTCCCACAATTTCTATGCTTCGGCTGCCGCTTCTGTTTCTGCTTCTGCCTCTGGCGCTTGATCCGTCAGCATAACGATAGCCATCGGTGCTGCATCACCTGGGCGCGGTCCGGTTTTCAGGATGCGCAGGTAACCGCCCGGACGCTCTTTGAAGCGTGGACCGATGTCCGTAAATAATTTGGCGACAACTTCTTTGTCGCGCAGACGATCGAAAGCAAGCCGACGGTTAGCGACGCTATCCTCTTTTGCAAGAGTGATCAACGGCTCTACGACGCGACGCAGTTCTTTTGCTTTTGGCAATGTCGTTTTGATCGTTTCATGCTTCAACATCGACGTTGCCATGTTGCGAAACATTGCTTTTCGATGTGAACTGTTACGACCCAGCCGACGGCCGGATTTTCTATGGCGCATTATCTTTACCCTTGTTCTTTACAGGCCGAGCTCGTGTTCCGGACGCAAGCTAGCAGGCGGCCAGTTCTCGAGACGCATTCCCAGACCGAGACCATGACCTTCAAGCACTTCCTTGATTTCAGTCAGTGATTTCTTACCCAGGTTCGGCGTCCGCAGAAGCTCAACTTCAGTACGTTGCACGAGATCACCGATGTACATGATGTTCTCCGCTTTCAGGCAGTTAGCCGAACGCACGGTGAGTTCGAGTTCGTCAACAGGACGCAGCAGGATTGGATCAACCAGGTTCTCAGCTTGTTGCTGCAGACCATCTTCCTGACCTTGCAGGTCAACGAATACCGACAACTGATCTTTGAGGATGTTACCCGCGCGGCGGATAGCTTCTTCCGGATCGATAGTGCCGTTAGTTTCAATTTCAATGAGCAACTTATCGAGGTCAGTACGTTGTTCAACACGTGCTGCTTCGACGTCGTATGTTACGCGCTCAACCGGACTGAACGATGCGTCCAGTTGCAGTCGACCAATCGGTCCGGCCTGATCTTCGAACGTCGGACGCTGTGTCGCCGCACGGTAACCACGACCGCGCTCAACCTGAAGAACCATATTCAGCTCACCAGCCTGAGTCAGATTAGCAATGACGAGCTCTGGGTTCATGACTTCAACATCATGGTCGAGCTGAATGTCAGCGCCTGTAACCGGTCCAGGACCCTTCTTCGAAATGCGCAGCTCCGCTGTATCGCGTGTATGCATGCGGACAGCAACCTGCTTGAGATTCAGAAGGATATCCACGACATCTTCCTGCACACCCTCAATGCTGGTGTACTCGTGCAACACACCTTCGATCTCAGCTTCGGTGATCGCAGCACCCGGCATTGACGACAGCAAGATGCGGCGCAATGCGTTACCCAGTGTGTGGCCAAAACCACGTTCAAACGGCTCGATGACCACTTTGGCCAACAGATCATTAACCGGCGTGACTTTGACAACGCGCGGCTTCAGAAAATCGTGTACAGATTCCTGCATGGTAAATTCCTTCCTGACTACTTGGAGTAAAGCTCGACGACGAGGTTTTCGTTGATATCCGGCAAGATGTCTTCCCTGTCCGGTAACGCTTTCATAATCCCTGCCATCTTCTTCGCGTCAACGTCAACCCACTCGGGTTGGCCGACCTGACCAGCAATTTCCAACGCACTTTGAATGCGAAGTTGTTTGCGGGCTTTCTCACGAATGCCGATTGAATCGCCTGCCGCAACCTGGGCAGACGGAATGTTAACGACTTTGCCGTTCATCTCGATGCTCTTGTGACTTACGAGTTGACGCGCTTCAGCGCGTGTTGACGCAAACCCCATGCGATAAACAACGTTGTCCAGCCGACCTTCGAGAAGACGCAACAGATTTTCACCGGTTGATCCTTTCAATTGGGCAGCACGCTTGTAGTAGTTGCGGAACTGACGTTCCAGAACACCGTACATGCGACGCAGTTTTTGCTTCTCACGCAGCTGCAAACCGTATTCAGACAGGCGCGGACGACGTTGCGGCGCTCCTCCTGGTGGTACATCCAGTTTGCACTTCGA
>RCNC010003040.1_pt1 | contig 11431 bp, 8 predicted proteins | sample 2041301 | NCBI WGS metagenome assembly RCNC01 (sample SAMN09708231, study PRJNA481090) | Marine sediment metagenome, whole genome shotgun sequencing project. | biome: marine sediment; feature: ocean; material: sediment; isolation source: Sewage treatment plant 13A marine sediment (STP13A) ... | reverse complement strand
GACATTTTGTCCTATTAGTTAGGTTTTACCTAACAAAAATAGGTATCATTTACTAAATGGACAATTGTTTGATACAAAATTTGTCAATTATTGCTCAGGATGGGAGCTGATATGTTAGATTTTATTGAATCACATGACCTACAATAAAAAACATTATACAGCAGATGTGTGGGAGGGTCTGATTTGAGTTGTTGTGGAAGAAAGTTATCTTGTCCCAATCTGGATAAAACCTCCCTAAATATGATGAAGAACCAGCTTGTAAGGAATCGGGGTGGCAGCTTGCTCAAGATTATACTGGAAATTCCGTTTCATTTGAGCCATCTTCTCCGGTCTGAAAAGAACCACCTTTCTCGCTTCAAAGTGAGCCAGTATCATACTGGTTAGTGAGCTGATAATTAAATTTCATCGGAAGTGAGATGGCTCAACAGAAAGCGGAACGTATGGCTCACTTTTTTCCGGAAATCGTGGCTCAGTATACCCGGATTTTGCATTTCTTCTGAAAGTGGATTTTCTCAGGATTCTAGTTTATCTTTCATTTAGCATATCATGAAGTACTCTAATTTATTGCTGTTCATATTACTGCTATCGATTGCAGAATTATCCTTTGGACAATCCTCCTATGTAGATAGTCTGAAAGCAGTTCTTGAAAGCTTACAGGAGGATACCTCAAAAGTAAATACATTGCATGCCATCTGCTTATCAGAGGCCAGAAATGAACAATCGATTGTCCAGACTTGAATATTACTTATAATATAGAAAATAAGCCAGTTAGAATACAATATTTGATATTGAGAAGTTGGGTGTATTATATCACAGTTGATATTTATTTAAGAATTACACACATAATTCAGTTTAATATATTTATTTTTAATAATCGCATAATTAATTCTTTGGCAGCAAATGAAAGCAAGTTTACGGGATATATCTGAAAGGACAGGAGTGTCAATTACCACTGTATCAAGGGTTCTAAATAGTAAAGGCGATAAATTCAGGATCAGTAAGGAGACGCAGGAAAAGATATTTATTGTTGCTAAGGAGCTAAACTATGTGCCGAATCAAACCGGGGTTAATTTACAATCTGGAAAAACACGAACGATTGCGCTAATTGTTCCCGGATTGGTAAATCCTTTCTTCGCTAATGTAGCCAGCCAGATGGCCACCGAGATTCAGGGAACGGGTTATAATACCCTTATAACAGATAGTGATGAAAGTATAGAAATTGAAAAAGAAGAGCTCAAGCAAATGATCTCACGAAATGTGGATGGGATTATTATTGCTTCGGCGGGTCATGATGGAAGTCATATCAATGAAATTGATGATATGGGTATTCCAATTGTTTGTATCGACCGTTATTTTGATGAGCTCCAGGTGCCCTTTGTAGCAACGGACAACTTCCTTGGAGCTGAGATGGCTACCACTCATTTGCTAAAGCTGGGGCACACCCACATTGCATGTATTCAAGGGGCCATGCATTCAACCCCTAATAAGCTCAGGATTAACGGATTTAAGCATACGATGAGTAGCTTTGGTATCCAGGACTCCACTATTACTGGTTCTGATTTCACTGTTCAAAATGGATATACAGAGACTTTGTTATTACTGCAAAACAAACCATTTCCCACTGCTATCTTTACACTTAGCAATACCATTGCCTTAGGATGTATGAAAGCTTTGAAGGAAAATAATGTGAGAGTTCCCGAGGATGTTTCGTTGATTACCTTTGATAACCACCCCTATCTGGATTATCTATCTACACCTTTGACATGTGTCGCCCAGCCGTTTCAGGATATATGCAGAATTGCCATTCGATTGTTGTTTAGCATGATCGATAAGAAAGATCTGGCAACCAAGCAGGTTCTTTTACGACCTGAGATCCTGGTTCGGAATTCAGTGAAGCGAATATAAGTTGAACAAACATTTATTCTAACGAGTAAAGAATTGATAAACAGCTTATAAGGATATGAATTGCAGAGCATTGCAATATCACATAGATTAAACTCACACTCAATTTTCTTCTTCTATTTGTATTTCCCAGGCTAATATTTCTTCTGCTTCCAAATCTGGAACAATATTTAGATCAATTCTAAGAATGATGAGATCTGCCTTTTATTCATCAGATATATAGCCTATTAGTACATGCATACCTTATGATTCTTCTGCATTATTCACCGGAAATAATAATCAACTGACAATAATAAATTTGAATTATAGATTTTACACTGTACATTCGCGCAAACGTTTGTTCCATAATACAAGAAAACCCTTATAATGAACAGGCAGAAGTCTCTATTGTATATTTTGTTTCTTTTGGCTGTAACACGCTACAGTAGTTTTGGTTAGAAGCCTGGGAGTACTTGCAGAGGTGCTTCCAGGTTTTTTTGTCTTATGATTTATAGAAGCGGAACAAGTTTGAAAGCTTAACAATAGACTCAGTACAAACTAAATGGAATGAAATGACGGAGGGTAGATCAATCTTAGTAGTAGGTAGTTCCAATATGGACCTGGTCGTAAAGATCAATCAATTTCCTCTACCGGGAGAAACACTTCTGGGAGGAGATTTTTTCATGAATAACGGTGGGAAAGGAGCGAACCAGGCTATCGCAGTATCGCGACTTGGTGGTGATGTTCAATTTGTCTGTAAGACAGGCAGAGACTCATTCAGAGATAAAACGGTCTCTTTGTTTAAAGAGGAAGGAATAGATACCAGGGGGATGCTTATCGATGAGGAGAAACCTTCAGGAGTTGCTGTGATTATGGTAGATAAAAGTGGGGAGAACAGCATTGTAGTGGCTCCCGGCGCAAACAGCGGTCTCTGTATAGCCGACATTGATAATTTGGAGTGTGACTGGGAGTCCGTTGATTTCGTGTTACTTCAGTTGGAGATCCCAATTGAAACTGTGGCGCATATTGTTAACCAGGCATCAGAAAAAGGTAAGAAGGTAATTCTGAATCCGGCGCCGGCTGCTGATCTTCCTGAAGATCTTTTCCGAAAACTCCACATTATCACACCTAATAAGATTGAGGCGGAATCTATTTCCGGAGTGAAGATCACAGATAATGAATCCCTTGTGAAAGCTGCTGAAGTTCTGCATGGTTTGGGAGTGGAGCATGTGATTATTACCCTGGGGAGCGAAGGGGTATTGCTCTATAATGGAAGCCCGACGTGGATTCCTGCTATTCCCACTATATCAGTCGATTCTACAGGAGCGGGAGATGTGTTCAATGCTGCGTTAACTGTTTCTTTATCTGAAGGTAAGGGCTTTGAGGAAGCCATTCGATTTGCAAATAAAGCTGCTTCAATCTCTATAACCAGGTTTGGGGCAATACCCTCTATTCCACACAGGAAGGAAATCAGTTAAAACCGACAGATATACACTTTCAGGCTCTTGTGAACGAAGAACCAAAATAACGAATCAAACATCAAAAAATAAAACCATGTTTATTGTAAACAGTTATCCACTCGCCATTGTATTTTGCTTTATTACCATGCTTTGCTGGGGATCATGGGCAAATACACAAAAACTTGCAGGTAAGACCTGGAGGTACGAATTGTTTTACTGGGATTATGTCATAGGCATCGTTCTATTGTCACTTCTCTTTGCATTTACTCTGGGAAGCATTGGTGAGAACGGAAGAGGATTTATGGAAGACCTGGCTCAGGCAGACGCACGGAACATCGGTTCTGCCTTCCTGGGGGGAATAGTATTTAATGCAGCAAACATTCTGATTGCCTCGGCCATTGCAATTGCCGGAATGTCGGTTGCTTTCCCGGTGGGTATCGGAATCGCTCTGGTCCTGGGGGTCATCATCAATTATATTGGCTCCCAAAAAGGAGATCCATTGTTTCTTTTCCTGGGAGTAGGACTTATTACAATTGCCATCGTCCTGAATGCACTGGCATACAAAAAGGCCTCTTCAAGCGATAAAAAGGTAAGTTCCAAAGGCATTATTGTATCTGTCCTGGGCGGAATCTTAATGGCCTTTTTCTATCGCTTTATTGCAGCATCCATGGACCTCGATAATTTCATGGCCCCTGCAGCAGGTAAAATGACTCCATATACAGCCGTATTTATTTTCTCTCTGGGAATTCTGCTCAGCAATTTTGTTTTCAATACGATTCTAATGAAGAGGCCCATCAGTGGAGAACCCATCAGCTATAAAACCTATTTCAAAGGTGGATTCTCCATACACCTGGTGGGCATCCTGGGGGGGCTTATCTGGGGAGTTGGTAATTCACTGAACCTGATTGCCGCCGGAAGGGCAGGAGCTGCTATATCCTACGGACTTGGCCAGGGAGCCACCCTGATTGCCGCACTCTGGGGTGTTTTCATCTGGAAGGAGTTTAAAGATGCGCCCAAGGGAACAAGGGGCATGCTTGCCATGATGTTCATCCTCTTCCTCGCAGGGCTCCTGCTAATTATTTACGCAGGACAATAGATATAGCTTTCAAGCCATGATAAGGAAAAAGAATATTGTATTTGTCGTACTGGCTCTGATCCCGTTTTACATTTGTCAGGGAAGTAATACCAGTACAACAAACTCTGAAGGGGTAGTAATACCGGTCATTTATGAAACGGACTTCACGCTGGATGTGGATGATGTGGGTGCACTGGCTGTGCTACATGGCTTGCAAACGGAGGGCAAAGTGAATATTCTTGGTGTTTATTACAATGAAGTACATCCATTGGCACCGGCAGCAATCGATGCAATTAATACCTATTATCGTCGTGGAACTATTCCAATAGGCATCTACAGGAAGAGTTTAGCTGAGCCAGATCCGTCCGATTATTTCAGCAGGGAGTATGATTACGATGTTGATAATATGATGCATGATCCCTTTGATAATATGGTGGCCGATGCTGTGGAGGTGTATAAGCATTTACTTGAAAAACAGACTGATAATTCAGTTGTCATTATCAGTGTTGGCTTTCTCAACAATTTACATGATCTGTTATTGGACCCGGAGGGCTTCGCGCTCGTGAAGAGCAAAGTAAGGCTTTTGGCAGTAATGGGTGGACTGAATAATGACGGGTTTAACTTGATACGACACGACCTTGTGGATCAGACTCAATATGTACTGGAAAACTGGCCAGGCACTTTGGTTACTACGCATGTGGGTGGAGACATGATTACAGGAGAAACCCTGACCAGCACAACACCTACAGACAATCCCGTTAGACGTGCATATGAATTGGAATGGCACCAGGGCCCCAATATTGGACGCAGCAGCTGGGATCAGGTGACAACAATGTATGCCATATTTGGCAACAAGTATTTCAAGGAGGAATGGGATGGTGGCGGTAGTCTGAGAAATGGATATACATGGAGCTTCAGTGAAGGACATAGAGGATATGCAGCACCAAAGAATGACAAAGAAATCGAAGATGAAATAGAGCGTCTGATGACACTGACACCTAAAATGGAAAACTAAGATGAAAAAGGTCTGCATTGGAAGTGATCATGCCGGATTCAGGGTGAAAACAACAATCGTTCACTGGTTGACCAATAAGGGTTATGAAGTGAAAGATGCCGGGACCTACTCTGATGCTGCAGTCGATTATCCGGATTTTGCACACAAAGTGGCCATGTCAATAGGTGGACGAGCCAATGAGATCGGAATATTGGTTTGTGGAAGCGGACAGGGGGTTTCGATGACGGCAAACAAATACTTGCATATCAGGGCAGCACTTTGCTGGACCGGGGAAATAGCTTCCAAAGCAAGAGAGCATAACAATGCCAATGTATTATGTCTGCCAGGGCAGTACCTGGGTGAGAAAGAGGCCAATCAGATTGTTGAGGCCTTTCTCAATACTGAATTCCAGGGAGGCAGGCACCTGAGAAGAATCCAAAGTATTGTTTCAGGATTACCAAATGAGCAAACAGTCTAATAAAATATATCTGTATGAATCTTAGTTATAAATTATTGTTATTCGTCATTTTTTTCCTGCCAGCGATTTGCATTGCTCAAGGTGATACAGATGAGATTATTGCAAGCAAGGATCTAGCAGTGGTAGAAACTGAAAGTGGCAAAGTCAGAGGATACCTGTCCAATGGGATCTATACCTATAAGGGCATTCCTTATGCTTTTGCTGAACGTTTCATGCCTCCCGAAAAGGTTAAATCATGGACAGATGTAAAGTTCATGGGCTATTATGGCCCTACCTGCCCTCTTGATTATGGGCCTATAGCGGCACGTGGAAATGGTATTGGAATGTTTGCTCTTCAGAATGACTGGGGATATCCCAGTGAAAACTGTCAATCTTTGAATATCTGGACACAGGGAATCAATGATGCCAAAAAAAGACCAGTCATCGTGTGGATTCATGGGGGAGGCTATGCTTATGGATCCTCCCATGAATTGCCTTTCTACGACGGGGAAAACCTGAGTAAGAAAGGGGACCTGGTGGTGGTTTCGGTCAACCACAGGTTGAATATTCTGGGCTTCCTGGATTTGTCTGCATATGGAGAGAAGTATGCACACTCAGCCAATGTTAGTTTATTGGACCTGGTGGCTTCCCTGGAATGGATCAAGGAGAATATCTCACAATTTGGAGGTGATCCTGATAATGTAACCCTATTCGGTCAATCGGGAGGTGGTGCCAAAATAACCGCGCTGTTAAATTCCCCTGTTGCCTTAGGATTGTTTCATAAAGCCATTGTGCAAAGTGGTAGTTATGCACGCTCATATTTGGACTCTGAGACAGCCCAAAAGGTATCAGCTGAGTTGCTGAATGAACTTGAGATGAAAGCCGAAGAGGTAGATAAGTTGCAGAAACTATCTTACCATGACCTGATTACCGCAGGAAATAAAGCTGTTGCAGCTGTAAGGAAAGAGGCAAGAAGTAAGGGAGAGTCCATTAATGGTTCCATCCTGGGTCCGGTGCATGATAACTACTTCCTGCCATACAATCTCTTTACTCCGGAAGCACTGGAATTGTCCAAAAATGTTTCCATTATGATTGGCACCACCAAGAATGAATTTTCCGCAGGGGCTTCGGCCAGGACGGGCGAAGATATGGAAGCTACTAAAGCCAGAATTAAGGAAATGTATTCGGAAAATGCTGATGCATATATGGAAGCAGTCAGGAATACCTATCCCAATACACTCAAAGCTTCCGATTATCTGGCCATTGATTTCATGTTCCGGCCAGGTGCTATGAGGGATGCCAACACTTTGGTGAAGGCAGGTCATCAAAACACTTATATGTACTTGTTCTCCTGGCAATCGCCAGTGGATGATGGATCTCTGAAGTCTATGCATTGCATGGAACTACCCTTTGTGTTCAACAATATTAGACTTGGAAAAGAATTAACTGGTGGAGGCAAAGAAGCCTATGATTTAGCTGAAACAGTCAGCGGTGCCTGGATCAATTTTGCCAGGACGGGAAATCCCAATACCGAGGGCATACCTTCCTGGCCAAAATACACATTCGAAGAAGGCGCAACAATGATCATCGATACGGAAAGCGAGGTAAAGTTTCATCACGATAAAGAGCTACTGAAAATCGTGAAGTCTGATCAATTAGATTAAGGTATTCTTGTTAATCAAGAGCCATGTGGAACAAATATAGGACAAACGTTTGCAAGAAAATATTATGATATTAATGCGCAGCTCCTATAAAATAAACAAATTTGCAATCAAAACCAAGTGAAAATAGCATGCTTCTAGGTAAATTCATCGAAAAATGCTTGCATTTCTTAGAAAATTGAATGTAATTGCAATGTATTAGAACAAACGTTTGCGTAAAAATTTCAAATAGAATATAAGGACAAGGAGATTATGAACCAATCCTCTAATTTATACTGAAAAACACTTAACAATTCTTAAACTAATAATTACTCTAGGCTATGAAAAAGATTCTTATTTTAAGTTTAACTCTGATCTTGTCTGTTTCTGCTTTTGCACAGCGAAATGTTACCGGGACGATCACTGAAGCTGCTTCAGGAGATCCCCTGGTAGGAGTTACGGTGCAAATAAAGGGAACATCGACGGGAGTAATCTCAGATAATGATGGTAGCTATTCAGTTACTATCCCACAGGGTAGCGATACTATCATTTACAGCTACATTGGTTTTGAAACTTCTGAGGTGGCAATTTCAAATCGAACGGTGATAGATTTAGCTTTAGCAGCGTCTCTTGCTGATCTGGAAGAGGTTATTGTAATTGGCTACGGTACGCAGAAAAAAGTTAGCGTTACGAATGCTGTTAGTAACATTACCTCAGATGAGCTTACCGAAAGAACCTCTACTAACATGAATCAGGCCTTGCAGGGAAAACTCCCCGGTCTGACAATTATTGACCGTGGCGGGGCTCCGGGTGACGAGGACTTCACAATGAGGATAAGAGGAGTAACTTCATTGAATAGTAATCAGCCTCTGGTTTTGGTTGATGGTGTACCAGGTAGCATGGCACAGATTAATCCGGTGGATGTTGAATCAGTAACCGTATTGAAGGATGCAGCATCTACAGCTATTTACGGTACTCGTGCAGCCGCAGGAGTAATTCTTGTGACGACCAAGGCTCCAGGTAAAGGAAAATTAGCAGTAAGCTATAATGGATACTTTGGCATGGCACGAACGAATAATAATCCGGTTCACATGGGAGCTGTAGATTATATGAATCAACAGAATCATGCTTTCCAGAATACTTATGGGTCTCCGTATTATACCGACCAGGAGATTGCAGACTGGCCTCAGAATAATGCAAATGATCCTGAGAATTACCCACTGCCTAATACCTGGCATGATGCTGTTTTCAGTCCAGCACCACAACATAGCCATACGCTAACATTAAGTGGAGGTACAGAAACTATAAATACCAGGATCTCTGCTCGATATATGAGTGAGGATGGAGTAATGCGTCAGTATGGCAACAAGATAGCCGAGTTAAGAGCCAAGACAGACTTTAAAGTTAATGACAGGTTAAGCTTCAGTACGAATATTGACGTGAGAAATAGCAACAGGACTGCACCTTATAATTCATGGGGTACATGGTCGCAGGCTAATTACAGGACATTACAGAATAGCCAGTGGGGGGTGCCTCTTTATAATGATGGCTCTTATGGACTGACCGTGGATAGCTATAGTCCTCTGATACTGTTGGACGAAGTAGGTCATGACAATAATTCTACTACAAATTTGACGGGTATTTTCAGAGCGGACTACAAAATTATCAAAGGACTGAATCTGATGGCTCAATTTTCAACTCAGAATGCCTTTGGTTATAGAGATTTATTCGCAAATAACTACTATTTCCAGGATAAACTACATCCGTCCAGAGCTACTTTTAATAATTTGAACTGGATGCAGGACAGCAGGTATGAGAACAAGGAAAATATGATTGATCTGCAGCTTACCTATAACAATACTTTTGGTCAGCATACCCTTAGTGGTATCCTCGGTTATTCACAAATACACTTTCAAAGTACCGGTGTGAATGGATACAGGCAGGACTTTTATAACAATCAGCTGCAAACCCTTTCATTGGGAATTGACGACGCAACCAGGAATGGATGGGGTGGAAATTCTGAATGGGCATTGCGCTCGTATTTTGGTCGTGTAAACTATGATTTCGCCGGGAAATATCTGTTAGAGGCTAATGCGAGATATGATGGCTCATCAAGATTCGCTGATGGTAACCGATTTGGTTTCTTCCCTTCAGCCTCAGTAGGATGGCGTATGTCTAACGAAGATTTCTGGACTTCTTTAAAAAATGTTGTTAACGAATTTAAGTTAAGAGCTTCATGGGGACAGGTAGGTAGCCAGGTAGTTGGTTTATATACCTATATCGAAACCTATAACCAGAGTAATTATATTTTCAATAATTCACTTGCAACTGGTTACAGACAGACTGATATGGCAAGCCAGGATCTGTCATGGGAAACTACTACACAGTTTAATGTTGGTCTTGACGCTTATTTATTCGACAACAGAGTAAATTTCTCATTTGACTATTACACTAAGACAACAAACGACATTTTACTCGCTGTACCTATACCTTCATTAATAGGAATGAATCCAACTGACCAGAATGCTGGAGCAGTTGAGAACAAGGGAATGGAGATTGTATTAGGAGGACGTCAGAGTTTCGGTGACTGGGACCTTGGTCTAAGCTTTAATTTAAACTACAATCAGAATAAAGTCCTTGATCTGGCAGGTACAGGTCCTTTTATTTCGGCCTATGGTAATAGTGACTATAGAACAATAACCAAGGAGGGCTATCCAATCAATTCATTCTATGGTCTTGAAACAGATGGTTTCTTCCAGACACAGGCTGAGGTTGATTCTTATGCCACATGGGATGGTTCAGTAGGACCTGGTGATGTGAAATACGTTGATCAAAATAGTGATGGTCAGCTTACACCCGACGACTTTGTAATCTTTGGGAAAGAGATGCCAGATTTGACTTACATAATAAATATGTCAGTAGGATGGAAAGGACTAACCCTGGATTTATTTTGGCAGGGTGTAAGTGGTTCGGATAAGCTTATTACAGGTGCTACATTAGAATCAGGTATCTGGGGAGGTTTCACTCACGAAGTGTTTACAGACTACTGGACACCTGAAAATACAGGTGCAGAATTCCCACGACCTACTAAATATACAATGAAGAATGTTCAGATATCAGATCGAACTATGGTTAATGGAAGTTATCTGAGACTAAAGAATATAAGACTCTCATATGATATACCACAGAGCGTTTGTAACCGTTTGAAAATTGCTGGTATTAACGTATATCTATCCTCTACCAACCTGCTTACATTTGCGGAGTTGAATATGTATGATATTGATCCCGAGCTGGTGGGCAGAGGTCCGGAATCCTCTTACCCTCAGACTTCTGTTACATCAATTGGTCTTAATATTAATTTTTAAGAAATGGAAACGATGAAGACTTTTAAACTATTAATTAGCATTAGCATACTGTCAGTATTGATGGTTTCATGCGACGATGACTTTCTTAATACTGTTCCAAAAGACAGATTGGCCAGTGAATTATTCTGGCAAACGGAGCAGGATGCACTTTATGCTTCAACGGGTATGTACGCACGCCTTGGAGACCAATGGAGATATTCAGCTTTTGATGCTTATTCAGATATTGCTCATTATATACTCCAGTGGAGGGCTGAATCAGGTATTGAGAAAAACACCTTCACTTCACAAAATAATGTGGTTGCGGAAGAATGGGAATATTATTACGGCATCGTACAGGTGACAAGTTCATTCCTCGAGAATGTTGATAATGTGCCGGATATGGATGTTAATTTAAATGCGCGATTAAAGGCAGAGGCTAAAACTTTAAGAGCCTTTGCATACATTAATTTAACTATGCTTTATGGTGATGTACCACTGGTGCAAACCTCAATGACCGTTGACGAAGCCAGGACTATAAGTAGAACAGGTGTTTCAGGAATATGGGATTTTGTTTCATCTG
>RCNC010002844.1_pt1 | contig 11435 bp, 12 predicted proteins | sample 2041301 | NCBI WGS metagenome assembly RCNC01 (sample SAMN09708231, study PRJNA481090) | Marine sediment metagenome, whole genome shotgun sequencing project. | biome: marine sediment; feature: ocean; material: sediment; isolation source: Sewage treatment plant 13A marine sediment (STP13A) ... | reverse complement strand
CACATTTCTGCGTAGGTACCCGGTCGTCGACCTTTGTCCAGATCACTGCAGAAAGCAGGCCCGCCGACAGAGCCAAATATGATGTTGTTAGCGCCTACTTTTAGATTGCGATCCGGATTGCGCGCACGCAATTCAAACTCGGCCGGCGCGTGTTGTAGTTTTTCTCGAACCATATCGGGGTCGAAACGCACCATCATTTCTGCTTCGTCGACCTCCGCACCCGCCTCCTGCATAATCTTTCTGCTGGCGGGTTGCAGGAAACGCATGCCCTGATTCGCTAATACCATCAGTGCCGTTTCAATAATGGTCTCGACTTGATCGTCGCTGAGAATTTCAATGGGCGCATACGGATTGACGACATCACCCCATGGCAACTGTCGAACTGCATTAACAACTCTTTTCTTGCGATGACTTCTTCTTGCCATGCGTCAATTCCTGAATATTTGGCTATTCGCCGGTTAGGTGGCGAACTGCAATATCCGGGTCACAGCTCCAGTCTGACAATTGGGTGTTGTTGCGTAATACGTAGGCCCCTCGCACCGGTACAGGCGGGCCCTTTACGTACTCCAGATCCGTCACGACATAGCGTACTTCCAGGCGTTTACCTTCATTCGCAAGAGAATATCGTTCGAATACCTGCTTGCCTTCTCCCGACGGCACGCCCTTACCGTTGCCCCAGCGATCGTAGGTAAAGTAGCGGGTATATATGACCAACTCATCGTCTTCCATGTGGCCGATCGAGTAACCCATGCGGGTTGCTTCCACGTCTTGCGGAAATTCAGTCGTACCCATGTGAATCTCGCGATAGCCGTTGTTGTACTCGTAATCGATCGTTAACAATTCGTCGCTGACCCAGGACATTTCCATCAGGTACACCGGCACGATGGTTTGCGGTAATGTATTTGGGAGGCATTCGTAGCCAGGGTCATCGTTAGCGTCGTATTCGAGGACTGCAGCCGCGCCCTCGGCGGTGACCGGCAGATCTGCCGGACCGAAGCGGCTGCTATTGTTTCTGGCCACGTTAGTCAGTCGTGCACGATTCCAAATCCCGGCGAAGTCTTTTGACCCTACCAGCGGTTTACGGACGACGGGGTTTTCTGCTTCGAAACGCTCTCTGTCTTCTCGCGGCCGGCCGAAGGACCAAAGCTTTTCGCCGTCACGATTAATGACATAAGCGACGAACAGTTGTTTTCTGGCGGCACGGCGATCCGGATTGCCGCGAACATGAATGCGATCACCGACTGCAATGGATTCCTTCGACCACCCCATGCCGCTCAATATTGGTTTTGAGTTCATCTCAAGCAGCAATTGCATTGGCTGACGAGCATCGTCGAGAATCTCGATAACAATGAACGCGTGCGGATTACTCCACGCGAACTCGACAACAGTGCCGTCGTATTCAAGGAATGTATCCATGTCATAGTTTGAGCGAGAATGATGTGCCAGAGCAGAGCCGCACAGCAGCACACCACACAATAGTATTCTGGATTTCAGAGCCATCGTCGTACCCGCTTGCAGTAGTCGACATAGCCCTGACCGAACACCTTTTTTAGCGCCGCCTCTTCAGGTTTTATTTGTAACTCCGTGAGCCAAAGCACAAATGCAACCAAGACGATGATGTTGCTCGGACTTTGCAGCCACACGGCCCATCCCAGCAGGACCAGGAATAGTCCGACGTACATAGGGTTGCGCGTCCTGCTATAGACACCGTGATGCACCAGCGATGTCGCAGAGTCTGGCTGCAATGGACTGATCGTAGTCGCAACGGCTTTGAACCGGCGTATGGCGCCAAAACTTATGTATATGCCGATTGCGGCGAAAATAATCGCCATGATCAAAGCGAGCGGATTTGCGATCGTATAGGCGAACTCACTATGCGCGATAAACCACATCGCAATACCAGAGAGCAGAAGAATTATCGGGGGCGGCACCTTGTTCTTCAATTCTCAATCTCCGGAAGCAGTAATTTCTCTATCATACGCAACGTGACCTCGCGCCGGGTCGTAAGATCGGGTTTCCTTAAGCCGAGGGTTCTTCCAGCAAGCTGAAGGTCGCTCCAGGTTCACCGAACACAATCACCGAGCAGCTTCCCCAACTGTCTGGAATAACCCAGCTAATTCCTTCGCGCGCCTTATCGACTACACGTTGCCGCGAACACCGGATCTCTATGTCTCCCAGTTCGCCTTCGATGGCGGCAAGGCTGAATTTCTGCCGCAGGAGGCTATAGTCCCAATTGTCCTTGCAGTCATCGCACCGATCATCATCGGAAATCTTACCCGGTACCTGGAAAACTTCGTCACTCGCAACCTGCATTTGAACTCGCTCGATAATCGGCTGCAGACTCTCGAGCTCCACCGCATCGCTTTCGGTCTTCAGCAAATCTTCATAAGTGCTCAAGGCTGCCGAAAAATCCCCGGCCTCGAGCTCGCGAATCGTCTTCACGACTAACAAATTTGGATAGAGAGTGTCGTCAACCCACTTACCATTGCTCGCCGTTGCTCTGCGAAGCGCGCTGAGTTGAGCGCTATCGTTATCCATCAATCCGTAGTAGCGAACTTCCAGCGTCGAGTACCAGGCGAGTTCCGTAAGAGTCATTTCCAAGGAATCGAAAGACGTGTCGAGCAACTCTTTTGCTGCCTCCAGGTCTCCGCCAGTCAGTTCCTTGTCTACTTTGCGATATTTTCTATTGAACGCTGAGCTGACGGCGGTTTCCTGGCCCTCTATCGCAAACGTAATCATGACCTTGTTTTCGCACTGCTGGACCACTTCGCCATTCCACCTGGCAGGCTCGTATACCCAGTCTTCTACCGTCCGCAATGCGGCACTTTCGAAGGGTTTCGATCCGCTGGAGTCGTGGACGACAGGGTCAATAACCTCTCCATCGGTTGTGACTACGAAACTAAGCTGAACCCAGCCCTGTCGACCTCGATTGAGCTCGATCCTCGGATACGCAGGAGCGGTGCGCTTCAACGGCTCCGCTTTGAGTCCACGTTGCATGGCGCCAGCCTCAGGCTCTTCAGATTGCGCATGAGCAAATGGCGCCATTAGCGATAAGACAAGGCTGCACGTAATAGATATGGCGATTAGGGTACGATCCATGCAGACAGTTTACTACTGCACGATTAGAAGCGTCCAATAGCGGCTGAATCGACTATCATTAGCGCTGTCCTGCTAACCCTATAGATAGAGTGACGCCATGAAAATCGAAGAATTCTCGCTGGAACGAATTCAGTCTCTGTACGAAAACGTTGTTCCTTTGAATTTGTCCGACAGCGGCGTTCACCCAATGTCCATTCGCGACCTCCTGAGTCAATCCGAGATCGACGAACTGTTAGGGCTCGAACTCGGCTACGGCTGGACCAATGGCGAGGTTTCATTGCGGGAGACGATTGCTGGTCTGTATGCGGATCGTGGTCCGGACGATGTCATCGTTACTAACGGTTCGGCGGAAGCAAATTTTCTGATGGTCATGTCTTTGCTCAACCCCGGTGATGAGATTGTCGTGTTCACGCCGAATTACCTGCAGATATTCGGTTGGGCAAAAGCCATTGGCGTCGACGTAAAAACCGTAGCGCACGACGCGAATGCCGACTGGCAAGCGGATATCGAACAATTACGCAAGACCGTTTCATCGAAGACTCGCCTTATAACGATTTGTAATCCCAACAACCCGACCGGAGCGACGCTAAGCCCCGACGCATTGCAGGCACTCGTCGACATCGCGCGCGAGCACGATATCTATTTGCATGCGGATGAAGTCTACAAAGGGTCGGAGCTGAATTCGGACGAGCCGCCGAGTGTGGTCGACTTGTATGAAAAGGCGATCGCCACGAATGGACTGTCCAAGGCAATGGCCCTGCCAGGTTTGCGCATCGGCTGGCTGGTCGGGCCTGCGGAAGAAATCTACGCCGCCTGGCAAAGCAAGGACTACACCTCCATTACGACCTCGACGGTCAGCGAATATATTGCCGAGCGAGTACTGCAGCCTGAGCTGCGACAAAAAGTACTAAGTCGCAGCAAGAGCATCTTGCGAGAGAATCTCGCGCTGCTTACCGATTGGATCGATGCGAATTCCGATTTCGTTTCCCTGATACCGCCCAAGGCTGGCGGCATGGCATTTGTACGCTACAACCGCGACATCAACTCGACCAAGCTCGCGCATACACTGCGTACAGACTACGGTGTATTTGTTCTGCCCGGTGATGTTTACGGCCTGGATGGCTATTTTCGTGTCGGCATCGGTGCGCCGAGAAGTCATCTGGAGCCGGGGCTCGAAAAAATCGGTGAATACTTCAAATCCGCAGAATTTAGTGATCTGGCAGTGAGAGCAGCTTAATGAAGTTAATTAGCCGCGAGGACATCGTTGCGGCGCTGGACGATCGACACGCGATCGAGCTGGTTGCAGCAGGATTCGTCGCATTCTCCGCTGGTCGGGTTACCGTACCGCCGGTCGGCCACCTCGGCATGACGGACCCGCCGGGTGAATGTCATATCAAGTATGGCCATATACACGGCGATGATTTCTTTGCCGTAAAGATTGCTACCGGCTTTTATGAAAATTCGGCGCTTGGACTTCCCAGTGGCAGCGGCATGACCGTTGTTTTTTCCGCCAGGACGGGATTTCCAGAGGTCGTGCTGGACGACGCAGGCTATCTGACTGACGTTCGTACTGCGATGGCAGGATGCATAAGTGCCAGCCACCTCGCCCCTAAATCCATCAAAACAATCGGCATTGTGGGTGCAGGTCTGCAGGCTCGACTGCAGCTGGAGTATTTGCAGTACGCAACGGACTGCAGGAATGTTGTTGTTTGGGCAAGAGACGATGAAAAAGCTATTTTATTTCAAAGTGACATGGCACAAAAGGGTTTTGCTGTAGCTATCGCCGGCTCCCTCGAAGAGCTGTGTAAGTCCAGTAACTTGATTGTCACCACTACACCCTCAACAACACCCCTGATCCTTGCGGACTGGGTCATGCCGGGTACGCACATCACCGCGGTCGGCAGCGACGGCGGCGGCAAGCAGGAACTCGAAGCGGCCGTACTTGCGAAAGCGGACCACTGCATTGCCGACTCAATCTCGCAGTGCGTATTGCTCGGCGAATCGCACTTCGCGATTGCTGACGGACTTATCGACGAGACTGACTTGAAAGAACTTGGCGCTATTATTTCAGGCGATGAAACAGGTCGACAAGACGACAATGAAATAACAATCGCCGATCTCACCGGTGTAGCTGTGCAGGATATTCAAATCGCGAAATCAGTACTTTTAAATCTGGCGTAGAAATATGATCAAGAAGATAATCACGATAGTCGCAGCGCTCCTTGTCGTTGTTGTCGTGCTTTTTTTCTGGCTGGCGCCAACCAAAATTGAACGTGCGCAGAATCGCGTCATCGCGCACGCGCCGTACAAGATCAACGCGGCAGCGAGCGAGCTGCATCAGGATCTCTTCATAGCCGACTTGCACACCGATTCACTGCTGTGGAAGCGTGACCTGCTACAAGCGTCCGACGTCGGTCATGTTGATCTGCCGCGCTTGCAAAGCGGAAACGTCGCGCTGCAGATTTTCTCGGCTGTGACGAAGAGCCCTTCTGGCCTGAATAACGTCGAGAATACGGCGGACTCGGACAACATTACGCTGCTGGCGATCGTTCAGCTGTGGCCTACAGCAACGTGGTCGAGCATTTACGAGCGCGCGCGCTACCAACTCGAGAAGTTGAAGGATTTCTCTGAAGCAAGTGATGGAGCGCTGCAGCTCATACTTTCAAAGCGCGATTTACAAGCGCTGCTCGATGCCCGAGCCAGGGGCGAGAACACAGTCGGCGCGCTCTATCTGATAGAAGGTGCGCACCCGCTGGAAGGGAAAATTGAGAACCTTGATCGTCTGCACGAACAGGGGTTGCGAGTGCTCGGCTTTACGCACTTTTTCGACAACGAACTGGGCGGCTCGTTACATGGTGTATCCAAGGCGGGCCTTACGGACTTTGGCAGGCAAGTAGTACGACGCGCCGATGAGCTCGAGCTCACTATCGATATTGCACACGCGTCACCGAATTCCGTGCGCGACATCCTTTCGCTCACGGACCGTCCTGTCATTCTCTCGCACGGCGGGGTCAAAGGTGTGTGCGATACCCCACGAAACCTCGATGACGAGCTAATGCGTGCAGTTGCTGCAAAAGGCGGACTGCTCGGCATTGGTTATTGGGCCTCGGCAATCTGTGACGTCTCACCGACTGGCATAGTGCATTCGATTCGCTATGCCATCGACCTTATCGGTGTTGACCACGTCGCACTCGGTTCCGACTTTGACGGCACTGTCACGACGCCGCTTGATACGTCAGAGCTCGCGATCCTGACGCAAACAATGTTGCAGCAGGGGTTCACTGAGGAAGAAATACGCAAAGTAATGGGTGGCAATGCGCAGCGATTCTTTCTCGAATCGCTGCCCGATTAGCCTCTACATTCCGTCCAGCGCCGCCTTTAGACTCGCAACTGTCCGATCGACGTCATCCAGCTTGTCCAAGCCAAACAGCCCGATTCGAAAGCTTCGATAGTCCGCAGGCTCATCAACCATCAGTGGAACGCCAGCGGCGATCTGCAAGCCTTGCGCCACGAATTTGCTGCCGTTATGCACATCAACATCGTCCGTGTAACAAACGACCACTGTCGGCGCTTGAAATCCCTCAGCGGCAACGCTCTTGAAGCCATATTCACCAAGCAGTGCCCGGACCTTCGTACCCAACTCTTCTTGCCGCTGCCGCAACGTATCGAATCCAACGTCAACGGTGTCATGCATCGACTCAGAAAACTTAACCAACGCGTCGGTCGGCATCGTCGCGTGATACGCATGTCCGCCATTCTCATAAGCGGCCATGATCTGCATCCATTTCTTGAGGTCGCAGGCGAAGCTTGAACTTGATGTCGCCGCTATCCGTTGCGTTGCCTCAGCACCCATCATCACAAATCCGCTGCAGGGAGATGCGCTCCATCCCTTCTGCGGTGCGCTGATGAGAATATCCACTCCTATGTCACGCATGTTCACCCACATTGCGCCCGACGCGATGCAGTCCAATACGAACATACCGCCATTCTTGTGGGTCGCTTCTGCTACGGCGGAGAGATAGTCGTCGGGAAGAATCATCCCGGATGAGGTTTCGACATGTGGCGCGAAAACCAGATCCGGCTTCGAGTTTTCAATTTCCTTGACGACTTCATCGATGGGGCATGGCGCAAGCGCTGCCTGTGACCCGGATTCGACCGGGCGTGCCTTGAGGACCGAATGCTCGGCAGGGATGTCCCCGGCATCAAAAATTTGCGACCAGCGAAAGCTGAAAAAACCATTGCGAATGACGAGGCACTTCTTGTCGGTTGCGAACTGTCGTGCGACTGCCTCCATCGCGTAGGTGCCGCCGCCTGGAACGACCACTGCGGTCTCGGCGCCATAGGCGCCTTTCAAGGTGGACGAAATGTCTCGCATGACGCCCTGAAATGACTGCGACATGTGGTTTAACGATCGATCGGTGAATACCACTGAGTATTCCAACAACCCATCCGGGTCAACATCTGGCAACAAACCTGACATACGTCTTAACTCCGCTGATCAATGAGGTACAGAACGGCAAGACTAAAGGCAAGCGCCAAAGAATAGAAGCACATTGGTGTGCCCCCGCTGCTTCTTGGGCAAGCCATCTGGCCGAATAGCTCCAAACCGGAGCCTGCAGCTGCCATGGCGAATACCGGAATGAAGCCGAGTAGAAATACCAACAGCCGCAGCCTGTCTTTGAGAAATGCCGATACCGCAACCAGGCTGTAGCCCAACAGAGCGACGTAACAGGCAGGCACGAAACCTAGCGACGGACACATGGCGTCCCCGGTCCACTGCCGGAGCGCGATGGGTGCGACCCCCACAACGCCAAAAATCGCGAGCGCCACGAAAAGCCATCTCGCGATAATTGCAGCGGTCGTTTGCATTAACGGGTAAAGGCTAGCAATTGGTTACGATACTGCCCGCTCAGTGTTTCTTCTGTTCCGTCAATATAGGTCACGTCTACGCGAGTAGCCTTACTGTCGCCAAGGCCGAAGGTCATGATATGTGAGGGATCAGAACATAGTCCCTCACCGGAGACGAAGTCATTGACGAGTTGGCTGCCATCATCAAGCGTTACCGCAACCGATGCGGCGATGGAGGCAACATCGTTGAGTAGTTTTACTTTCAAGTAACCAGCATCACCGCCCTGACTCAGATACGCCTGTGAACGACCCGCAATATTGACGTGCACGATGTCCGGATAACCGTCACCGTTGAAGTCCGCCGTCAGAGGAGAGATCGAGTAGCGTTTGTTGATGACGCCGGCCTGCGCGCCTACTGCTGCGAACTCACCGTCGGTATTCTGTAGCAGCAAGCGTCCAGGCAATCGCAAGAACGGAATTTTGTGCGGCGGTAATCCAATGTAGTTTTCGGCAACGATCAGGTCTTGCCGACCATCAAGATTGAGGTCTTCGAAGATCATGCCCCAGGAAAACTCGTAGTCGGCCACTTTTGCCTCGCTGGCAGCGTCGCGAAACGTAAAGTCACCGCTATTTTGAAACAGTAACCACTTCCAGTTGTTCACCTGCCCATCCGTCAGATCGCCGCGCACCATGAAGTTGGGTGGTGTCGAACCAACGTTCGAGAAGGCGAAGTCCATCAAGCCATTATTGTCGTAGTCACCAACGGCAATCCCCATTGGATAGGCATACTCGTCACTACTCGGGTTGCTCTTGTTAACAAAAGTCCCGTCACCCTGGTTCTGCCAGGTCCGTACCTGACCCGTGTCGTGTGCAACAACCAGGTCTTCGTTGCCGTCTCGGTCGATATCGACGAAAATACCCATGAAGGTGTTGTGCTTGTAGCTTAAGCCAGCGCTTTGGGTCACATCGACGAAGGAATTGTCTCCATTGTTCATGAACAGGTGACTGCTTCCGCCATAACCTTCCTGGTTAAAAATGTTTTGCCCCTCAACCAGGTCCAGACGAATGTAGCCGGCAACGAATAAATCGAAGTGGCCATCACGATTCAAGTCTGCAACACCGACAGACATCGGCGTCGTGTCCGCAGGAATCGCGAGCGGCAGCTTCTCACCAGAAAATGAGCCACCGGTGTTGCGGTGCAACCAGACGCCATCGCCTCGCGTTACGAGCAAGTCGTCATAGCCGTCGCCATCCGTATCAATGACAGAAGCACCAAAGGTCGCTACTGCATCGTCTTTGCTAATGCCGGCGGTGCCTTCAATCTGCTCGAATTGTCCATCGCTGTAACGCAACAGTGCGTCCGACTGGCCCGGCCCGCCACCCAGAAATAACTCCTCAACGCCGTCGTTATCGATATCGATAATCGCACTGCCCGCAAACGGGTGTGCGGTGGAGAAGTCGTTGCTTTGATCAAACGGAATTTCGACCGTGGTGTACGTGGGGATAATGACGCCCTCTGTCGACACATCGTAACCGACCCTGGCGTCCATCAACCCGCGAGCGACGAGCATCAGCATCATCACAGCCACAAGAGCGAAGATGCCCTTACCTATTCGGGACAGAAGCTTCATTGCTTAGAGTTCCTTCTTTCTGGCAATCACTAAGGATGCACTAAAAAATATAAAAAACGCGACATTGAGTGCGATTGGCATCAAGTACTTACCGATCGAAGGCGCGAAATAGTAGATAACGAAGTTGGCGACGAGCAAAACGATGGGGTTCAGCAATGCCATCCAGCGAGGGTAGTGACTGCGGCCGGACAAAGTCAGCCAGATAAAGACCACGGACAGCAGCAATGTAGTGATGCGAATAATTTGCAGCAATGTCTCGTAGCGGAAGTCGTAGAGCGCGGCCAGGTGCTCAATGTCGGGTGACATAGGCGTGTTAACCAGTGCGCTGATACTGGCGCGCGACCCGATCCAAACAGCGCCTACAGCGAAACCGTATGCGGTAGTGAAAAATACCGCCAAGGACCAACGCGGATTTGCAGGCTTCAACATCAAATGGATGTGCCAGGCGCCAATCAGGTAAAACGGCGCGCCGAGAACGCCAAGGAAATGCCCAACGGATGTTCGCTGATCCGCGATACCAACAAAGAACTGATTGTCAGCACCGAACCGCGCCAAAGCATCGTAGTGCAGGACGAACTCGCCGGCTCCCGTTACCAGGGCGGCGAATAAGCCGGCAATGCCGGTGAGTATGATAGTGGAACGATTCATTGCTGCCTCCCGGCATGGGATCTATTCGGGTAAGGTATAGACGCCCATAGTGGTAATTTGGTTACAGGCACAAGGTTCTATATTTTGGATGAGCATGACCCGGAAACACTGGTTCGCGAAAACATCGGCTGGATGCTTTCGTTGGCAGAGCGTTTGTTGCGAGACCCGAGCCTCGCTGAAGACGCTGTCCAGGAATCATTGATTTCTGCATTGCGCGGACTGGGCAACTTTCGCGGCGAGTCTTCTTTAAAAACCTGGCTGCACCGTATCACGACGAATACCTCGTTATCCGTGCTTCGAAAAATCAATCGGGCAGCTGAGCAATCCATTGAGGAACATCTACCCATATTCGACACCAATGCGTGCCGCATCGAGCATCCCTGGAAACACCTGGCCTCGATAACCGAGCTACTGGAAGTTCAGGATATTCGGGAACGAGTAACTGCGGGAATCGACCTGCTGCCCGACAGCTATCGCCTTGTTCTGCAGTTGCGCGATATTGAGGGTTACGACACGAATGAAACCGCCGAGCTACTAGACATCTCGACCGAGAATGTAAAAGTTCGACTACACCGCTCGAGAGCCGCCCTAAAGAAAATTCTAGAGCCGCTTTTGAGAGGGGAGAATTACGTATGACAATCAAACGTCGGCTAAAAGGGATGATGTTGCAGCGAATGCACAACATGATTACCTGTGTTGAGTTCGAAGGATTCATCAATAGTTACCTCGAAGAATCTCTACCAGTCAAACAGAAAAAATTGTTCGAATGGCACCTGCGCATCTGTCGGGAATGTCGCGAATACATGGCGGCTTACAAACGCACGATCGAATTGAGTCAGGCGACACTTGGCGGCGCGAATGATCCCGTGCCGCAAGATGTGCCGGAGGACCTTATTCGAGCAATTCTCGACGCCACCAAGAACTGAGCTACTGTAACCAAAACTCAATTCGCTGCGTCCAACGAGAGGCCTGACCAAATTGGACTCTCAAGCTTATGATTCTTCGCAGTGTGTACATCATTTTTCTGTCGCTGCTTGCAATGACACCGCAGCAGTGCCTGGCAGAATCTTCGCCACGCTATCTAGTGCTTGCAGCAGGGCATGTCGGTGTTCTCGATCATGGCATTGAGGACCCGGGCGTTCTGAAGATCGAATATCGATTTCGCCCAGGCTTAAAATGGTCTCTGGCACCCGCCATTGGTGCGGCCAA
>RCNC010007315.1_pt1 | contig 11437 bp, 12 predicted proteins | sample 2041301 | NCBI WGS metagenome assembly RCNC01 (sample SAMN09708231, study PRJNA481090) | Marine sediment metagenome, whole genome shotgun sequencing project. | biome: marine sediment; feature: ocean; material: sediment; isolation source: Sewage treatment plant 13A marine sediment (STP13A) ... | reverse complement strand
ATCTATCCTGGATGATTTATAGAAAACTCTCTCTATCGGTTTACTATGAAGGCTCTTTTGAGCAAGAGTTAACCCACCACCGTATTTACTTGAATATTAGTCAGAGGTTTTAATGAGCTTCAATTACAAATGTTTCCATGATCAGGTCTTTTTCATCGCTGCTTGATCCGATATAAGCCTGATATTCGTGACATGAATCGAGACCTCTAAGGCTTCATCCTGGATCGAAACCATTGCTTGATCGTGGCTAAATGTGGTATAGGAAAGTCCATATCCAAAAGGAAACGCTGCCATATTCCCATCCTGGTCCAGCTTAATATAGCCATGATAGCGATCATAGGTAGCTTCTTCTCCCAGGCGGTCAAATTCAGGATAGTGGCTTTCATCACTAGCCACTGTAAAAGGTAACTTCCCTCCCGGATTGTTGTCACCAAAAATGGTTTTAGCAATGGCAGTTCCGCCTTCCATACCAGGATAGAATCCATGAATGAGGGCATTGGCCTGTTCCTTCCATTCTTCAACGATGATAGCACTACCCCCGATCAGGACCACCACAGAGTTCTTATTCAAAGGACCCAACTGCTGAATCAAATTGCTCTCATTTTCGTGCAAACGCAGGCTAAGCTGGTCCCCGCCAACCTCCTTCTTCCCAACTCCGATGAATTCTCCTTCATCATCGTGATTGTATCCCACCACAAAAATAATGGCGTCCACATCTTCAGCCAATTCCTTTGCTTTTTCAATATCCACTCCAGTATCATGAATAAATTCCAGCTCTGAACCATATAAATTCTGTGAGCCCTGGAGAGGTGTCACCACATAGGAAGGGATCACCCTGCTTGAACCGTGATCTCCAATATTTTCGGTAATGGCCAGATCTCCAAGTACCAAAATCTTCTTTACTTCTGACCTGTTAAGGGGAAGTACTCCCTGTTTATTCTGCATCAATACCATGGACTTCTCGGCTGCTTCCAATCCACCCCTGGCAGCCTTTTCAGTATCCCTGGTCCCCCAGATAAAGTCGCTGATGGTGAAGCCTGTAAAGCCCCAGTCCTCTTTTAAAACGGTCCGCAGAAGGAAGGGGCTTTCACAGCATTGATCTCAACGAAGTACCCGTTCATCAGCTTCCACATTAATTTTAAATCGGGTGTTCTCCTGGTTGTTCAATGCACAATGCTTAATACAAGCCATCACATTGTGTTTTTGAACTCCCTCCATTAAAGAACTCCCCATTTGACCCAGCATGTAAGAGTCTTCACCATATCCCTCCTGGGCCCTTCCCCCGGCAGGGTGACGCAAGAGGTTTATGCACACTCCTCCGAAATAGTTGCCATCGTTTGCACGTATTTCTTTCCCGATGACATCACCGACTTTAAATTCAAGTTCACTGTCAAATGATGCAGCTCTAGCCATGGCTACCGGAAAGCAGGTGGCTTCACCACTAACCAATCCCCTGGGCCCATCGCTCATGATTTCTAACACCATTTTCATATTGCTTTTGAGCCTGGGTGACATCATCTGCACCTTTTCTTCGGTGGACATCTGGTCTACCAGTTCCCTGGCCCATTGATCGATTTGGGTTTCGGATTGATCCTTAACAGGAAGAACGCAACCACCAGCAAAGCGATGAGGGAAAGAATGGTCAAAAGAATGCCTTAGAGAATTTTTTTCAGGGTTTTCATGAACTTTAAAGTATATGGGTAGGTATAAAGTAAAAGTAAAAATATTAGCAGAAAAGCTATATTTATAACCCTATGATCAGATTAGTACAAAATGCGTATTCATACCTGGAAAGAATCGCCGTTAAAAGTGGAGATGCCGAATTTTCATACCAGCAACTCCTGGAAGAATCTGAACGCATTGCCCTCACATTGCTTGACGGTAAAAATGATTTGAATGAATCCCGGATAGCTTTTCTTGTGCCCGCAGATTTTACTTATGTAAGTATTCAGTGGGCCATCTGGCGCGCCGGAGGAATTGCTGTTCCTTTGTGTGATAAACACCCGATTTCTTCGATCCGTTATGTAATTGAAGATACAAAGGCTTCAACGATCCTCTATTCAAAAGAGTTTGAAACACTCATTACGACTCTTTCGGATATTCAAGGCATTCGCTTTCTACAGGCAGAACAAATTCCAAATCAAGAGGGTGTTTTGCCTCAAATTGAAATGAGCCGGCGGGCCATGATACTTTACACAAGCGGAACGACCGGTTCTCCAAAAGGAGTGGTTAGCACGCATCAAAATATCGAAGCCCAGATTACTTCGCTTATCTCAGCATGGGAATGGACACAGGAGGATCATATTCTTAATATTCTCCCGTTGCACCATGTACACGGGATTATTAATGTGTTATGCTGCGCGTTATGGATAGGCGCATGTTGCGAATTTCTTCCCAAGTTTCAAGCGGATGCTGTTTTTGAAAGTTTTTGCAAACGGGAAGTGAATCTCTTTATGGCTGTTCCTACAATTTACTATAAACTGATTGCTCACTGGGTTGAATCACCGCCTGATGCACAAGAAAGAATTTCCAATGCATTAAAAGGATTCCGGCTTATGGTCTCGGGATCTGCAGCTCTGCCCATCAGCATTCTGGATAAATGGAAAGAAATTAGTGGCCATACCTTATTGGAGCGCTATGGAATGACTGAAATTGGAATGGCCATTAGCAATCCTTATCGGGGCGAAAGGAAAAGGGGTTTTATCGGGCATCCCTTGCCCAAGGTTCTGGTCCGGTTAGCCGACGAAAATAATCAAGTTATTCCAAATAATCATCAGGGAGAGATCCAAATTAAGGGGCCCAATGTGTTTTTAGAATACTGGGGTAAACCTGAATCCACAAGAGATTCTTTTACCTCCGGCGGATGGTTCAAAACCGGTGATGTTGCTGTATTTGAAGAAAACAGTTATAGAATTCTGGGAAGAAATTCCGTAGACATTATTAAATCGGGAGGGTATAAAATATCTGCGCTTGAAATCGAGGAAGTGTTACGCACCCATCCACAAGTGAAGGATTGTGCAGTGGTGGGAATTCCAGATGATGAATGGGGGGAGATCATTGCGACAAGTCTGGTCATTAAAGATCAGGAGGAAATTGATACAGCCCACCTGACTAGCTGGCTAAAAACATTGCTTCCATCCTACAAAATTCCCAGAAAATATATCATTCAGGAGGACCTACCTAGAAATGTAATGGGCAAGGTTTCAAAAAAAGATTTGAAGAAATTGATATTAATGGTGACGTTGGGGGTGTTGGTTTTGCTATGATCCTGCTGATGGTCGTGAATACCTATTTCAGACGGAAAGGCTGGTTGGCTTTGGAGACTGAAAGCGGGATATTATTCTGGAGCTCCATGTATATACCCATTGTTGTCGCTATGTCGGCCACTCAAAACGTAAAAGCCGCCCTTTCCGGGGGTCCTTTAGCCATTGTGGCCGGAACGGCAGTAACGCTGTTGGCTTTTTTGCTTGTGCCCTTAATATCCAGGATAGGGAAAAAACAGGATATAATTATAACTGAGCAGAGTGAAGGAGTTGATTGAAAATATTGCATCCGCGAACGGATTGATTTTCGCATTCCTGTTTGTGGGGGTAATCATGGCCTTGTCTATTTGGATTATTATTAGCTGGGCTTGGAAATAATAAGGGCATTGCTGATATCCCTCTTTTTTCAGGAATGGCTATCCTTGGAGGGTCTATGTTAAGAGACTTTGCCGTTGTGGCCACAGCCATGGGGGCGGACCTTAATAAAATCAAAAGGGCTGGACCAGCTGGGATTGTCTCTCTATTTGTTGGCGTCTTTTTTTCTTTTTTTCTGGGTGTGACGATCGCCCTGCTTATGGGATATTCAGATCCCGTAAGCCCTGCCACCATTGGAGCGGGGGCATGTACCTACATTGTCGGGCCGATTACCGGATCTGCCCTGGGAGCCAGCTCTGAAGTGATCGCCATCAGTATAGCTACCGGAGTGATTAAAACCATAGTAGCAACGGTGGTGACTCCACTAGTTGCAAAAAAAATAGGATTGGATAATCCCCATTCCGCACTTGTATTCGGGGGATTGGTTGGTACTTCAAGTGGCGTGGCTGCTGGATTAGCTGCAACTGACCCCAAGCTGGTACCGTATGGAGCCCTTACAGCTGCTTTTTACACCGGTTTAGGCGCACTTCTATGTCCATCCATCTTTTACCTTACGCTTAAATTATTGATGACGAATATGCCGATGGCATGGTAGAACATGACATGCATGTTGGCAAATTGCTCGATATTCTTGATGAATTGGGCATCGCAGATAATACCAACGTTCAGTATGGAAGCTGCAAGTTTCAGCCTTGATAAGGTGATATTGGAAACAATAGATCTCCTCATAACTGATTAATCTCACCTTCAATTTGATCAATGAGATTAACAATCTCTGTCTCAATATTGGCATATATATCAATCATAAACCTTATCCAATCAATATTCTTTTTGATGGCCTCTTTAAATTCATGGTTCCTTGCCAATTTTGAATGATTAACAGGTGTGGCACTTATCCACATGGTGTCTGTTATGATATGACTAAGTATTAGAGGTTCCAGTCTTAATGAATAAAAATTATCAATAAAATTCGATTCTAAAAGGTCTATAAGCAAATCTATTTGAGTAAAGTTCTGTTATTCCTATTCTCAGGCTGTCGTTTTCAATAATATGAAAACCCAGTGATTTCAAATTATCATAGGCGGAGGTATTTTTCGAAAAGTAAGACCCTCCCCAAAGATTGGCGTAGTAAAAATTTAAGGTGTCGTTGTAAATTCCAGGACTATTCAAATTCTCAAGAACTACCTCATTTGCATTTAACTTTTCCTTATTGTAGTTAATATTCCATTGTGCCTCAGCCATACTATCTTCTAAGTTGGACTTCATTTCTTTAAGAAGCACCATTTCTGTTCGATGCAGATTTCTTGCTTCATTCCAATTATCTATTTGCAGGGCAATCAAAATCCCAATTACAACAAGCACAACTTCGCCTATGGCATATAACAGATATAAATCTGGCTTATTTTCAGTCATCGAATTACGTCTAATTCTTCGTAAGAAATTTATCATTGGATCGTTGGTTGGTTATATTGAAGGCTGACAACAATGTAAGAACATTTTTCTTCCTTGATTGTTTCAAAGCATTGGTTAAAAGTTAATTGCAAAGCCCTCGAAAATCCGTATATAAACCGAGGCTTTAAGTGCTATCAATATTTCACCTACCAGAGCCATCCTACTTTTCTCTTGTCCTGATCAGAAGGGACTGGTATCTATGATTTCAGGATTTATTTCCCAATATGGGGGTAATATTATCTCCCTTCAAGAACATGTAGATTCCTTTGATAAGACTTTCTTTCTAAGGGTAGTATGGGATATGAACGATTTTGATATTTCCAGGGATGAACTGGATGATGCTTTTAATCCCGTCGGTAAAAAGTTTGATGCCAACTGGAGTATCCGATATACCGGCAGAAAACTGCGTATTGCAGTTTTAGTATCAAAATATGAACACTGTTTGCAGGAGTTGCTATGGAGGCAACGGCTACCAGAAAGCGCTTATGAGATCCCCCTTATCATCTCCAACCATCCCGATCTTGAACCCATGGCAGCGTGTCACCAGATACCTTACCATATATTTCCTATTACCAAAGAAAACAAGGACATTCAGGAGCAAGCTGAACTGAAGCTGCTGAATAAAAACAACATAGATGCCATTGTCCTGGCAAGATATATGCAGGTATTAAGCAAATCCTTCGTGGATCATTATCCCAACCGCCTCATCAATATTCATCATTCCTTTTTACCAGCTTTTATGGGAGGCAATCCTTATAAGCAGGCTTATGAGCGGGGTGTAAAGATTATCGGGGCAACAAGTCACTATGTGACCGAAGACCTCGATGAAGGCCCAATTATTGAACAGGATATCATCCGAATTTCTCACCGAGACAGCGTGAATGATCTTGTTCGCAATGGTCGGGACCTGGAGCGTATTGTGCTTGCCAGGGCAGTTAATTACCATGCCGAGCACAGGATCCTTGTAAATGGAAAGAAAACAGTAGTTTTTCAGTAATCTGAAAAACCCGGGTAAAAGTTTAGCAAAAAAAATTCCTAGAGCTCCTCGGTCAACATAAATTGAACAAGCCTATCACTATTTTTTAATTAAAGTCCCGGGAAGAATCTTAATCAAATAAGAAGACGATTCGCCAGCTCCAAGGGTGATCCCCCCAGGAATGGGAAATTCACCCAAATTTTCAATCACAATGTTTGAAAGTTCCAGGTTCCCATTCAAGACATCCAGCTTGATCTGCTTCCCTTTATCAGAATCTACCAGTTCTACTGTTCCATACGCATAACCGTTTGACCAGAAATAAGTACCATTGATATTATCGAATTTAATTTCTTTTTGAATACCCGAATAGTGAAATCCGGTAAGTGCCAGAACGGACGACCAGCTCGCCATGGCACGGCCATAATGGTGACCGCATTCAGCTTCGTTGAAGGGGCTCCGCTTTCTTCCATCATAGCGATCCCTGATGTTCTTAATGCATTTCAGTCCATTTTCGGTCTGACCCTCATAGAGCATCCCTACAGCTGCGGCATATTCAAATCCCGTCATTACTTCGGTGAAATAGGGAAATGGATTATCGGGTCTTACTCCGGGATATGCAGCCATCAGCAGGGCGGCTTCATCCCCAAGCGCATAGGAACGAAAACAATTAAAATGATTTGACAAATTGCTCCTGTAATTGTATTTCATGATGCTCTGGTGTGCAATTCCCACCTTCTCCTTATCTAGTAAATAGCCCAGATCGCATATATGTGCAACATACTGGCCCACCAATTGATCCACTAAACAGCCCTCTCCAAGCTGATAATCGGGATTCCCATAGTTATCTGCACCCATACCAATCAGGTGTTCTCTGGGTATTGTTTCCTTATCGGGTACAATGATCTGGTGATAATAGTATTCACCATTGAATAAATTCTTATCCACCCAACTGCTGCCGTTCTTGTATAGTTTGTTACACTTTGCGGCCATCTCGCTATCATTCATCAGAATGGCCATTTCCTCCATAGCCCTCAATGCTCCCAGATACCATATAGTCATTTGTGGATTGGGGCCATAATATTCTACATCCATTGTATTGTGCTGAACACCTTCCATAACGCCGTCCTGATCTCCATCCCAACCACCTTCAATCCAGGCATATGAGAGGGCTCTTTTCACATTTGGGTAGAGTGGTTTAAAAAATTCATCATTCCCTGATAACTGCCAATCTCTGTAAAACTTCATGATTGTTCCCATCTGTCCGTCAGCTGCAGCTTTGGAGAACTCGGAGATTCTGTTTATGGGTAAGTTTACACGGAAACTCATCAATCCATCTTCACGTGTGGCGAATCCAAATTCTATTTTGCGTCGTGTTTTTGCCAGGTCTCCGAAAAGAAATCCGGTTGCAGCTTCATAATTCCAGACATGTGTGCACGACCCGTAGCAACATCCGCTATTATCATTACAACCTTCCCAGGCATATAATGCACCATCTGTAAGACGGAAACAAGTCTGGGTTCTGAGTGTGCTAATATTAAACAATGCTGCTTCTTTCACTACTTCCGGTAAGTCGCTGTTACAGAAGGCTTCTACAAACTCAATAGTTTTACTTTCGAGCTGAATTAGCCTGGGCACAGCTTTCGATGCCACATCCCAGGCTCCATCATATTTTGTGGAATAAAAATTCTCGAGAACCTCTGTGGACCAGGCTTTCCTATTGGGGAAGTACCAGGTAATTAAAAAACGGATTGTTTTAGTCTCCTTTCCTGAAATCGTATCTTTCACCGCCAGAGATGCCATGGGTTTCTGTGCAGCTTCATCCAGCCTGTTTTCCAATTCTCCATCATTTGATAAATCGTCCCAGAAATCCAATATTGACGATCCCCAATGTTGAGGATTCCAATCCGTTCTGTAGGTAATACCCCCAACGGCCGTGGTTACCAGGGCCATTTCTCCCCATTGCTCAGAGCTTTCTTCCAGGCTATCTGAACGAAAGAGAATCCCCCTGAATCCCTGACCGGTATCATAGGTATTCTTATTGTCAATTGCTCTTCCCTCAGTTCCATCTTCTCCTATAAAATTTTGCATAGAACCGCAAACACTGTAAATTAATTCCTGATCCGAAGTATTGGTAATTTCAAAATCCAGCACAGCCATCGGAATGCTGCTGTTATCAACATCACCGGGTATCAATGGATTAAAAGCCTTTATAGTCACTTCCAATGGGTTCTGTGAGGTACTTAAGTTTACCTGTCCAAAAGGGTAAGCAGCATCGAAGGATACTTTTTCAAATCTGGGAAGTCCATGATTGGTTGCAACTGCGCCACTGCTTCCTTCATATTGATAAAAGGGAACAGGGCCCTCTAGCAAGCGAAGATCCTTTTTCCCGTCAAATTCGGTATAAAGTGTGAAAAAAGGAGAATTTTGCCGTCCCGATCCGGGATTGTACCCTTTGGCTGGACGGTTCATGATTTCCCAATCCTGGAGGTTACCCCTCCCACCGAGCGAAACTGTTCCCGTACCTATTCCTCCAATAGGAAGTGCAATCTTATAGGTATGTTCCTGATCATAGTGCTTCAGTATAGGCCATTCCTGGGAGTAAACATCGGTAAGACTAATGATTAGAAAGCCAGCTAATAAACAATTTACGTTTTTTTGCATCGGTGGGTTTTTTAAGATTCAATATTGACTCTTGGACTTTTCTGTGCTGAAAGGACTTGAAACTTATAACAGAAAGATAATCTGGAATATGGGAATATGCAAATTCCCCAAACAATGAGGTGTTTAAACTCCGGTTGGGGATGCTCACTCTTACTGGAATCTCCAGCATACAGAAGATTTTTCAAAAAAAAACATCACCTTTCTGGTTAAAGTCTAACAATACACGAGCAATTCGCCAAAAGATTTAGAAGCTGGCTTTTACTAAACAAGGAGATCTGAAAAATGAAAACTAACAGAACATTAATACAGAAATCTATTGCAATTTCTGCATTCAGTATAATTGCAATCCTGGCTTTTGCTCAATCCGAAGGACAAAAAGGGAATTCAGTCAATCCATTTGAGCTATCGGCAGAAAAAGTTCAATGGGTGAAAGAAGTGACCCTCAAACAATTGGAAGGCTGTAGAGTTAAAGGGGCCGGTGGTACATGGATTCATACTCCGGACGGAGTAGGAAATTATAAGGCTCTTTGGACAAGGGATTTCTACTACATGGTTGAGTATGCTGGTGATCTGATGGATCCAAATGAAATTAAAGCATCGATTTACTACTTACTGAATGGCCAACGTGAAGATGGGTGTATACCTGACAGGGTAAATGTGGCAGGTCAACCGGTTTACAGCCCGGGACCTCCAGGCAAGCCTATGGCGGATAACGCATTGGATAACGGCCCCTTTATGGCCATGCTGGTGTGCTCCTATATTAATCAATATCAGGACGATGAACTTTTTAAAGAAGTTGAGCTGAAACTTCGCAGAGGACTTGATCATACTACTGTAAAGGAAAGCGGATTGGTTTACAATAATCCCAATAATCCACAGTGTGTTTATGGATTTACAGATATAGTTAAAAAAACCGGAAACCTTCTTTTCTCATCATTGCTCTATTACAGGGCCAATCTCGAGATGTACCAACTCTGCAAAAAGTATGAATGTGGCAACCCGGCGATTTACAAAAGAAGATATGAATACATTCAACAGAGTATTAATAAATTATGGGACGAAGAAAATGGATTGTTTTGGGCCGCTGATATCGACTGCAAGCAATTAGATATTTGGGGAAGTGCCTACGCCGTAGAAGTAGGAATCACCAATGATGAACAGACCAGGAGGATTGCGTTGTACCTTGTGGAACACCACGACGAGACTGTATTGAATGGACAGATCAGGCACCTTACCCGTAGTGAGGGAGGCTGGAACAATTTGTTTAAACCCTGCGAGGAAGGAACCTATCAAAATGGGGCCTATTGGGCTACACCTCTGGCCTGGATAATTCCAGTTTACGCAAGGTTTAATCCCACCCTGGCCAAGGAGATGCTGGAAAACGTGATTACAGATTTTCAGGAAAATGGCATTAATGAGTGTATCAACGATGGATATGTAAAAGTGCCAAATTATGTGGTAAGTGCAACCAATGTATACACCTTGACTCGATAAAATTTTCAGGTGCTGGCTGTCGACGGCTTCTCTAATACTTCCCTATCCCAATTAGCTGATTTTGCTGCAGCATTATATGTAGTTGCTAAAAAATCATAAAGCATTTTTTCAGGATTACTGGCTTTTTGAACATCCGAATAATTCAAAAAGTATTCTCCCATTTCAGGACTAAAGTAGGCTTGTTCCGGGAGCACTTTTTGTTTGGCAAAAGATTCTGGTGTTGGATACACATATGAATAAAATACCGGATTAGGAGCATCTTTTGAGCCTGGCCAAAACCCTATACTACTCACTTCCTGAGAATAAGCTTCCTGCATAACTTCCAAAGGCATATTAGGCATTCCTCCTGGGTGTAAGGGTGCCTTTTTTCCAGAAAATCTACTAGCAGCCAAATCGAATGCACCCCAAAACAGGTGTACCGGACTTGCTTTACCAACAAATTCGCTGCGAAATTGAGTGAATACTTCATTGGCTTTTAACATGGCTTGCCAAAGAGCTAATGCTGCTCCGGGCTCATATGTTTTATTAACCATATTTTCCTTAAATGGAATTGCCAATGCCAGTTCATTAGGTTTAGGGTGGATTTTTATGTAAACACCAATGCTTTCCAGTTTTTCGAAAAGTTCTTTGTAAAAATCAGCCACCGTTCTTGAATACAAATCCATTGTTAATTCAGTAGTGTCAGAACATTGAATAATTAGCTGATGCTTTCGAAAGTTAAAGTCAATTTGAAAATTACGCCCTTCGTACGGAATTCCATGTGTCGAAAAGCCGTTGGATGTAATATATAAAGTTGAATGCCATGAATGATTTTGCCATGGCATTGTCTGTAATCTTATTTTTCCTACAATTTGAATCCACTGATGCAAGGTTTCAATGGTGTCCTGCATTTCAAGAAAATCCAATTCAGGCCACAATGACAGAGTGTGATTATTAGTTTTCATGTATCTTATTTTTTTGTTCTAAAGGGTTCCAAAAAACTATTCTCTTTACCTTATACTTGTGATACGCCTGTACATTTAACCAATTGCTGATTAATTTGTTTGGAATGACTTATTCCGGCCTAAGCAATAATCTACTAAAGTATATAAAGCCTTTTCTGCTAATTCCACATCAATCGCCCAAGCCCAAATGAGATCCATCACAGAATGGAGGATTCTTTGTTTGTTTACACATGCACAGCGCTCTTGCTTCAGATTTTTCAGCAATAAAAACT
>RCNC010002965.1_pt1 | contig 11437 bp, 8 predicted proteins | sample 2041301 | NCBI WGS metagenome assembly RCNC01 (sample SAMN09708231, study PRJNA481090) | Marine sediment metagenome, whole genome shotgun sequencing project. | biome: marine sediment; feature: ocean; material: sediment; isolation source: Sewage treatment plant 13A marine sediment (STP13A) ... | reverse complement strand
TTCAGAAACTCAGCGCCGGGTGTTCGGTGATCTGCACGGGGGAACTGGCCGCGTCCCAGGGTAAGGGCCAGTCGGTGGAGATCCAGGCCCGCCAGATCACCGTGGTGGGTTGGGTGACCGATCCCGAATCCTATCCGGTGCAGCCCAAGCGGCACAGCTTCGAGTACCTTCGCGAAGTGGCGCACCTCAGACCGCGGACCAACACCTTCGGGGCGGTGGCCCGGGTGCGCAATTGCCTGGCCCAGGCGACCCATCGTTATTTCCACGAACACACGCCGATCATCACCACCAGCGATGCCGAGGGTGCGGGCGAGGCCTTCCGCATTTCCACCCTGGATCTGGTCAATCCTCCGCGGACGGCGGACGGCGGCATCGATTTTTCCCAGGACTTCTTCGGGCGGGAGACCTTTTTGACCGTTTCGGGCCAGCTCAACGTGGAGTGTTTCAGCAACGCCCTGACCCGCGTCTACACCTTCGGGCCGACCTTCCGGGCGGAGAACTCGAACACCAGCCGGCACCTGTCCGAGTTCTGGATGATCGAGCCGGAGATCGCGTTCGCCGACCTGGACGACGACGCCGATCTGGCCGAGGATTATCTAGGTTACATCTTCAAGGCGGTCCTTGACGAACGCGCTGACGACATGGCGTTTTTTGCGCAGCACATCGAAAAAGAAGCGGTCACCAGGCTGGAGAAGTTCGTTGCCAGCAGCTTCGAACGCATGGACTACGGCGATGCGATAAAGGCTCTGGAAAAAGCGAAAATGAAGTTCGAATTTCCCGTCAAGTGGGGGATAGACCTGCAGTCCGAACACGAGCGTTATTTATGCGAGGATTTGTGCAAGCGTCCGGTCGTGGTGATGAACTATCCCAAGGACATCAAGGCCTTCTACATGCGGCTTAACGACGACGGCAAGACGGTGGCCGCCATGGATGTGCTGGCGCCGGGCATCGGCGAGATCATCGGGGGCAGCCAGCGCGAAGAGCGCCTGGACGTGCTGGATGCGCGCATCGCCGAAATGGGACTGGAGAAGGAAGAATACTGGTGGTACCGTGACCTGAGGAAATACGGTACGGTGCCGCACGCGGGTTTCGGCCTGGGGTTTGACCGGGCCGTCAACTATGTGACCGGGATCAAGAATATCCGGGATGTCATTCCCTTTCCGCGGGCCCCGAAAATGGCGGAATTCTAGACAAGACAATGAACATCGCCTGGAGGGAACCGGGCGGTCTGATCAGCGGGAGAGTATCCATGGAGTGGACCAAAGACACCTATCGCATCAGCGACGACAAATCAGAACTCGACATGTTCTATATCGGGCCGGCACTTCAGCAGTCCTACTGGGCCGCTGGCCGACCCCAGGAAATCATCGAACAGTCGATCGCCAATTCCCTGACCCTGGGCCTTTACACCGAAGGCCGACAGATCGGATTCGCTCGGGCCATCACCGACAAGTGCACCTTCGCCTGGATTTGCGACACGATGGTGCATCCGGACTACCGGGGAGTGGGGTTGGGCAAGTGGTTGATGGACTGTCTGTCCGAACACCCGGACGTGGTGAAGGTCAGCATGCAGCTTCTGCGGACACGCGACGCCCACGGTCTGTACGAACAGTACGGCTACACCGTGTGCGACGCGATGGTCAAGAGGGTCGACCGGGATTGACCGGCCGGGAAAAACCGGCCGGCTAGGATTTCACACTCGCCAGGGCTTCGTCGCGGGTTTCAAAGACATCAAAAATGTTTTCCAGCTGGGAAATGTAGAAGATGCTCAGCACACGTTCCTTGACGTTGCAGATCTTCATGCTGCCCTCGGCCGCCTTGATCGAGTGGTAACCCGTGATCAGGATACCCAGCCCGGTGGAGTTGATCCAGGGCACACCCGCCATGTCGAGAATGACGTTCTTGTAGCCCCCCTCGACCAATTCGTGAATCTCCCCCTTGAACTTGTCGAAATCCGGACCGCCCATGATCTTGCCGGACAGCTCCAGAACCATGCAGTTTTCTTGGGGGCTTTGCTTGATCTTCATTCTCTCTCCTTAACTACTGTAATTGTCGGTTCTCATGAAAAGGCGTTATAGAGCCGTCTTTTGATTTTTTTGGTCGGTGTCTTCTCGAATTCCTCGTAGAGGACCTTGAGCCGGGCGACCTGGCTGAATCCGGGCAGCCTCACGTTCAGGTTCCGGCGGTTCTCCTCCATCAGGGATTCGACCTGTTTGCCCTTGAGGCAGGCCCTGTCCACGGATTCCAGATCCGGGTAGACCAGGGCCATAAGTTTCCCGTCGTTTTCCAGTATCAGCGATTCCTCCACGCAGGGCAGATTGTTCAACTGAGACTCGATCTCCTCGGGATATACGTTCTGACCCGACGCCGTCAGGATCATGTTCTTCGAACGGCCCGTCAAGAAAAGGAATCCGTTTTCGTCAAGCCGGCCCAGGTCACCGGTCATCAACCATCCTTCCGGGCTGATGGTAGCGGCGGTGGCTTCCTCGTCATTATAGTAGCCCAACATAAGGTTCTCACCACGGACCTGCACCTCCCCGATACCGGTTTCCGGGTGGGGGTCATGGATCCGTCCCTCAAGATAGGGGATGATCTTGCCGACGCTTCCCACCGGCGGTTCGCCGTCGAACACGGTGTAGCTGATCAGAGGCCCGCATTCGGTCATGCCGTAACCGCAGGTCATGCGCAGTCCGATCTTCCGGAAAAAATCCTCGATGTCCCGGTTGATGGCCGCGCCCCCGATGACCATCTCCTTGAACTGCCCGCCGAATACCTCGTATATCTGATCGTGGATCTTCTTGTATACCACCTTGTTCAGGCCGGGAACCTTGAGCATGAGCCGGATCTTGGCCGTCTCCAGCACGGGCTTGATCCGGTTGCGGTAAATCTTCTCGATGACGAGCGGTACAGACATCACATAAACCGGCCGGTACTTTTCGAAAGCGGCCACCAGGACCTTGGGCGTGGGGATCTTCTCGACAAAGGTGACATGGCACCCGGCGGCCATGGGCGCCAGGAAATCAAAGCTGCAGCCGAAGGCGTGGGCCAACGGTAGAAACGACACCACATTGTCCCCTGGGGTCAGGTCGATACTCTGCAGGAAGTACATGATGTTGGCTATCAGGGCGTTGCCGGTCAGCATCACACCTTTGGAAAAACCGGTGGTGCCCGAGGTGTAGACGATGGCGGCCAGGTCGGCGTTGGAAATCTTGGGGAAGCGGACTTCGCGGCTGTCCAGCAGGGCCCCGTAGCGGTCGCGGCAGCCGGCTTTGGCGCCTGCGACCACCTGGGCCAGTTTCTGCTCGCGGGACCAACCCAGCGAAAAATCGCCCAGATGGAAGAGTCCTTCCAGGGTATCCATCTTATCTTCATCCAGGCGGTCGTGAATGGTATCTGCAGTGAACAGGAGCTTGCACTCCGAGTGGCGAACAATGTGTTCGATTTCCCCGCTGGTGAAATCGGGCAGGATGGGCACGATAACCGCACCACAGGTGACGGCCGCCAGGTAGGTCACGCACCAGTTGGCGCTGTTGCGGCCGGCCAGCCCGATCCTGTCCCCTTTTTTCAGACCCGCTTCGGCGATGATGTAGTGGATGGTGAAGATCCGCTGGGCCAGCTCGGCATAGGTGATGGTTTCGCCATCCAGGTCGCTGAAACAGGGCACGTCCCAGTGCTTGTTTATGGAAGCGGCGATGGTTTCAATGAAATTTTCCTGGATCATCATTCTCCTCAGGGCATACAGATGCCGGGGGCCGGATAAGAAGCCGCCTCAGCGGACGGAAGTCCGCCCACTATACCCAAGATGGTCCCGGGCGACAACACACGGGTTCAAGGCCCGTCCCCGAAGTTCTCCGGACCCTGGGGAGGCCGCCACAAGATTCGGGGATCAGGAAAGAAACGGGGAACCCTGGTACGATAGGCGGCGTAACTCTCGGGGAAATCCTTTTGCAGCTTGCGTTCCTCGAGCTCGGTCCCGACCAGGGTGTAGATAAGTAATACCGTTCGCCAGACCAAGTTGACGTCCGTGAAGGGCAGGCCAAAGATCAGCAGGATAAGCGTTCCCGTGTACCAGGGGTGGCGGATGACGGACAGGATTCCGGTCGCCCGGAAGCGGGGTTCTTGCAAGGGGCGGCCGGTGAAGTAGTCTAACGCCTGGCTTACCCCGAGAAAGGACCGGTTGTCGTAGCTGCGGGTTCCGAGCCAGAACAGGAAGACCGCTTCGAACAGACCCAGCCACCGGACCGGGGCCCACCAGCCGGGCCAGTCGAAAAGGGTCACGGCCGGTAAGGTCCGGATCCAGAACATGAGGGCGCCCAAAGAGAGCAGGCTGAAAACCACGTAGACCAGGCGGCTGAACACCTGAAAACGGGGAAAATAACGCCAGACCTGATTGCGCCAAGTGTGGCTCACGAACCAGCTGTGGCAAATACACCAGACCGTGGTTCCAACCGCAACGGCGATCAGGTCAGATTCTTGAACCGGCAAGGGGTTTGTCTCCGTTGGTGTTTGGTCGTATTTTCAGGACGTTGCTATGACATGGCATTGAGGGGGCATACTCCGTTGAATTTATTCCGCATCCTGCTGGTAGCGATCTGCGTGCATCTAAGCACTTCATCGGTGGCTTGGCAATCGTCGGAGGAAATGCCCGAGCATTGGCGGGAAATCGGAACCGTCCAGGAATGGATGGATCTGGACGCGGTTTTTTACCGATCGCCCGAACGCCGGACCTGGCGGACCGAAAACAAGGATATTCCCGATCAACCGGGTCTGTACCGCCAGACCTTCCGCTACCGGGTCGCACTTCCCGGAATCGACCTGACCGCCTGGCTGGAGCTGTCCGGCGAAGACCAGGAGCGCCGCATCGAGCTGGCGGCCCAGGAACTGAAGATAGTCACACGTTTTTTGAATCGGATGCGAGGCTGGTCACGGGACTTCCAGTCGATGTCCAGTTCGAGCTGGGGGCGTGATAATTCGGTGGACGTTCTGCCGCAGTGCATGCAGAGCCTCAACACCGCCGTGCAACTGGATCCATCCAATCCTGTGACCTGGCATCTTCTGGGTTACTTCTCCACCTGTGCCGGCGATTTGAAACGGGCTCGTGGGGCCTTTGCGGGCGCCGAAAACGCTCTGGGGCGATTGCCGGACGAGGCCCTGGGCGAAGTCCGGCGCCGGTTGGCCCTGGATCAGGCCTGGTTGAACCGGAACCTGGGAACTTTTGACCGCGCCCGGACCTATCTGGAGGCGGCCGAAACGATCGGGAAAAAAGATCTGGAATCCACGCTCTTGAAGGGGTTGATCGCGGCCCAGACCGGGGACGAGGTCACCGCCCGGCAAATTGCCGGGGAGTTACGCAGCGTCAAGATTCCCCGGCACAACAGCTATTCCACCCGGAATCCCGATCACTGGAACAAGGGCGCCTCCGACTTCGCCAAATCCTGGATCATGGCCCTGGTCTGGATCCGGGTCGGCGATCTGGAAATGGCCCAGCTATCCTTCAAGCAGTTTTCCTTCCATGACCGCTATCCGTTTGCCCACCATTTCTGGAATGATGCCGGGGGCATCTACATGAGGACCGGCCGCGCCGACGCCGCGCCTGGTGCCTGGTACCTGGCTCACCAGTGGACGCCCTACCAGCCGTTTTTTCTGCACCGGCGGTATGGCTGGGAGAACCGGGCCCTGACGGGCATCGACGGGGTGACCCTGGACTTTGCGGGTTTCAACCAGTTTTACCTGGCCGGCGACCGGCTTTCTTTTGCCTGCCGGTACGCGACGGCCATGGAAACTTCCGCTGACGACGAAAACCGAATGCTCCTCGGTATCAAAGCCATCGAACAGCTGGAGATCTGCCGCCGGACGGGTTTCCTTCCGGGCCACGCGCTGCTGGTCGAGGCCCTGGTGTATTATTTTCTGGGCGATCTCGACACGGCCCTGCTCACCCTGGACGAAGGCAAGAAGTGGTTGCGGGAAAGGGGATACAATCTGCCCAGCGCCACCTCCAATACCGAGGTGCAGGTCATCCGCAGCACCGTGCATGAACCGGGGGCTTTTCGGGATCCCGAATTTTCGGTGTCCCGGGCGAGGCTGGGTCTGGAGGATCTGGAACAGGCCTGGCGGACCGCTCCCACGGCGGAAAATCGCCGGGCACTGGGAATCTACCTGATCCGGAACGGGGACCCGGAGCGGGGGCGGGGTTTGATCCTGGATGGGAAAGATGGTGATCCCGAAACGATCCTGTCCGGAAAAATCACCAACGAGGACTTGTGCCTGATCCTGGAGGCCGAACGGACCATGGGCGATCTGGGAACGACCAGATTCTATATTGAAGGTTTGAACAACGGGAACGAACAACTGCCCGGCGATACCCAGGTATGGGCCCTGGTGGGATTTATCAGTATCGATCACGGCGACCTGGTGGCCGGCCGCTTGGCCCTTGAAAAAGCGGCCGAAATGGACCAGGACAATTATGCTTTGAAGCAGCAACTGGAGCGACTGAAACATAAAGAAGGGATGAAATGATGAATTCAGGGGTGTGGAACAGTGATCGCCGCGGCGGATGGCTCACGATGGGATGCGTCCTGGTGCTGGCGGTTTTTGCCACCGGGGCGCTGGCCTGGGAGCAGCCGGAAGAATGGCCGGAAATCGGCACGGTAAGCAAGTGGAAGGAATACGACGCCCGGTTCTATCGAATCTACAATGATGCACCCTTCATGGACCAATCCCAGTTCAATTTGGACCAGGTCAAACGATACGCCGAAACCCGCCAGTACAACGGGCAGATGGACGGCATCGGCCTGGCCACCTTCCTGACCAAGGATGCCGCTGAACAGAAAAAGCGCCGCAAGCAGGCCGCCAGACAGCTGAAATTCGTGGCGGATTTCCACATCCGGATGCAGACCATGATCCAGCGCACCAAGGAGCGGCAGGGTTCGGGATGGGGCCTTCAGGTCACCGACATGACCGTGGTCGGGGACTGCCTGGGCAAGCTCCGGACGGCCGTCGGCCTGGATCCTTCCAATCCATACGCCTGGCATGTTCTGGCCTATTTTTCCAGTACGGTGGGTGATCAAGCCCGGACCGCCACTGCCCTGGCCAGTGCCGAAGCCGCCCTGGCCCAGATTCCCGAAGACCAGTTGACCCAGCTTCGGGGCGAGGTGGCCCTGGACAAGGCGTGGTTGCAGCATGACCAGGGGGATTGGTCCGGCGCGATTGAAAGCTTGCAGGCCGCGGTTGGATTCGGCGCCAAGGGCATCGAGCCCCGGCTGATTCAGGGACTGGTGGCGGCCCAATCCGGTGATACCCAGAAGGCCGTGGAAATCGCCAGCTCCCTGCGCTCGGCCGAAGTGCGGGCCTTTCCTCCCAACCTTACCAGCACAGGTTTCGGGCCGGAATTGAATGATGTTTCCGTTTGGCGGACCCGAACCTCGAACTACCTGCAAAGCTGGATCCTGGCCCTGACCTGGCTCAATGAAGGGAATACTGATATGGCCGCCGCGGCCTTCGGGAAATTTTCCCTCAATGATCTGTATCCCTTTGCCCAGCGCTTCTGGAACGATGCCGGTCGCATCTACGAGATCACCGGCCGCCGCTCCCTGGCCCACAAGGCCTGGAGCATGGCCCGAATCACCACTCCGTACGTGGTTTACTTCGTCTACAAACCCTACGCTCTGGACGTGGGCCAGCTCACCGGCCGGCCGGGCGCCCTCCCGTTTTTCCTGGGCTTCGACCAGTTTTACACCACCGGCAGCAGGCTGGCCTTCGGTGCCGCCCTGGTGGAGCAGGTGGCTGCGGTCGAGGATGAAATGGAAAAACAGGAGCTGGCCGCCCGCGCCCTCGACGAGCTGGAACTTTGCCGAGCGACGGGCATGTATCCCGGCCAGTCGCAGGTTCTCCAGGGGCAGGCTTATTATCTCATGGGCGATCTGGGTTCGGCCCTGCTGGAGGTGGAGGGAGCCCTGCAAATCTTGGAGGAGCAAGGAGACAAGGCGGGATTTGCGGCGGTGCTCCAGGGACTGGCCAAGTCGGACAATGATCTGGAGCCCACCGACGTCGCCAACTTCTACAGCCAGAGCGGCTCGGCGTCCGGCCGGTGGATGAAACCCGAGGACAGGGAAGCCAAGCTGGCGGGATTACGGAAGAGTTTTGCGGATAGTCCCACCGATAAGAATCGCCAGGAGCTGGCGCGCTTCCTCATCCGGGATGGCGAGGTGGTCGCCGGGCGCGACCTGGCCATGGGTGAATTGAAAGGCCAGGAATTGACCGGAAATAACATCACCCGTCTATCGGGAGATGACCTGGCGCTTGTCCTGGAAGCCGATCGGGCCGAGGGCGAGGACGAACTGGCGCTCGCCCTGGTCAAGGCCTTGGAAGGCGGGGCCGAAGATCCCTGGAACCATTCGGTTCTGTGGATCCTGGCCGGGTTCATCTGCCTCGATGGCGGGGACCTGGCCGAGGGCAAGGTGGCTCTCGAACGGGCGCTCGAGCTGGATCCCGGCAATCAGGGCCTGAAGATCCAGCTCGCCATCATGGAAAGCAAAACCGGCAACTAGTCCAGGCTGTTACGCACCTGGTTCTCGACGCCGCCGGCGATGACCACTTCCTGTACCGGTTTGCCCAAGGGGGTGAACCGGTACTCTTGGTTCCGCCAGGTAATCACCGAGCGGGAGAAATCCATCTTGAGGGGATCTTCGCCGATGATGGTTTTCTGGTCGGCCTGATCACCGAAGTGGGCCTTCATGGCGTCGGAAAGTTCGGGGCACTCCACGCAGATGAAACCGTTGTTGATGGCGTTGCGCAGATAGGTCTGCGAGTAACTGCCGGCGATGACCAGCTTGATGCCCGCCGCCTGCAGGGCCGTGGCGGCCTGTTCGCGGCTGCTGCCGGTACCGAAGTTGAAACAGCTGACCAGAATGTCCCCTTCGGCCACCATGCCGGCAAAGGCCGGGTCGTAGTTTTCCATCACCACTTCGGCCATCTTCTCGCGGGTGACGTCCTCGCGGTAGGTCCAGTCCTTGGAGTAGATGCCGTCGGTGTTGAGGTTGTCGGTCGGCAGGAATACCACGCGGCCGGTCAGGCCGGCGGGGAATCCGTCGAGAATTTCCACGTCCGCAGCCTCGCTCTTGGCGGGACCGAATTCCCTGAAGGATTTATCGGGTACGCCCGCTGTCAGATCCATGCTCTTGGGTCCGGTAATGTAGCCCGCCAGCGCGCTGGCGGTGACCACAGCGGGGCTGGCCAGGTAGGCTTCGGCCTCGCGGCTGCCCATGCGGCCGCGGAAATTGCGGTTGGTGGCCGAGATGCCGACCTCGCCTTCTTCGAGCAACCCCACACCCAGACCGATACAGGGTCCGCAACCGGGAGGCAGCGGCTTGGCGCCAGCGTCCAGCAGCTTTTGCCAGGCGCCACTGGCGGTGGCGGCGTCCTCGATGGGCTGGCTGGCCGCGGCCACGTAGAACTCCACGCCCTGGGCCACCTGCCCGCCTTCAGCTGCGGCGGCAGCCTGCTCGAGGTCTCCCAACCGGCTGTTGGTGCAGGACACCAGATAGGCCTTGTGGATGGCCATCTTCTTCTGGTCCATTTCCGCCAGCGAAGTCATCACCTGCAGGGAGTGGGGGCCGCTGACGTGGGGGGTGACCTGGCTCAGATCCAGATTGATTTCCGCGGCAAAAACCGCGTCGGGATCGGACCTGGGTGGGTTCTTCCGCCAGGACTCGATGTCGTCTTCGGTGATGCGGTCGGTGACCCCGCCCAGGTTCAGCCACACCCGCCGCTCTTCCATGAAACGGACGGTCACTTCGTCCACGGGGAACCAGCCGGCCAGGGCGCCCCACTCGGTGGTCATGTTGGCGATGGTCAGGCGTTCTTCCACGGAAAGGCCGGCCACGCCGGTGCCTCCGAATTCGATCACCGCGTTGAGCACCTCGCCCTGATTATACATCCCGCACAGGGTGATGATGACGTCCTTGCCCGTCACCCCGGGTTGCATCTTGCCGTTCAGGTTCACCTTGATGGTGCGCGGAATCTGCCACCACACCGTGCCGATGGCCCACAGGGCCGCCGCGTCGGTCCGCACCACCGGAGTACCCAGGGCGCCGAGGCCGCCGTAGGTGTTGCTGTGGCTGTCGCTGGCCACGCAGAAACCACCGGGTTTCACGTAACCTTCTTCGATCATGATCTGGTGTCCGATGCCGCGGCCCGCCGGATAGGCCGTGACGCCGTTGGCCGCGGCGAACTCGGCGATGGCCCGGTACTTGGCCTGGTTGTCCTCGCCGAGATCCTGGATGTTATGATCGAGGGTGAACACGGGTTGCCAGGGGTTCTTGACCTTGGGCACGCCCAGCCCCTTGAACTTGCCCATGACCGCCGAGGTGTTGTCGTGGGTCATGACGTGATCGGGAACCAGCGTGACGTAATCCCCGGCGTGAACTTCTTGACCCGAGTCGAGGCCGACGGCGTGGGTCTGGACGATTTTTTCGATGACTGTCTGGGCCATGGCAGGTCCCCCTGATAGAGGCAGGTGAAGAACGGTTTGTTCACGGAAATCTAAAACAAGCAGCCCCGGGGTACAAACCCCAGGGCTGTGATTTATGGGAAATTTTCGGGCCGGCCGGCCGGCCTAGCTCTTGGCACCAGGTCCGGGGTAGGGGGCATTTATGTATTCCTCCAGGGTCCGAATGTGGATCTCCTGGTTCTGACTGATCTGCTTGACGACATCACCGATCGAAACGATGCCCATCAGTTCACCATTCTCAAGAACGGGCACATGACGGATCCGCTCGGTGGTCATGATGTTCATGACCTCGTTCAGGGCGGTGTCGGGGGTCACGTAGATGATCTTGCGGGTCATCAATTCACTGACCGGAGTGTCGCTTGGGGTGCGGCCCTTCTTGGTGATGAATCGCAGATAATCGCGTTCGGTCATGATGCCCTTGATGGACCCGGCCTTGATGATCAGGATGGCGCCGATGTTCATTTCGACCATTCGGGCCACGGCGGTGAACACGGTTTCTTCCGGTCCGATGGAGTGGACGGTACACGGGGTTTTACAATCCAGCAAATCCTTGATGGTCTTCATTCTGGTCTCCATTCGGGTCAGCAGGGCTGATTGTGATTTTCATTCCTGATATTCTACTATCATTCAGGGAATTTCGCCACCAGGGAGTCATGCCGCGGGGCTTGCCCCGGGGGCCGCAGAAGCCTAAGATTCGTACCCAATCCAAACCAGGAAGCAGGATAAGGTGCCATGTACGAAGATTTCGAGGATCTGCGAGACCATTGTCCGGCCGAGATCAAAGCCACTGTCGCGATCGATTTCCTGCACGATGATCAAGACCATTTGGACGCGGCGTGGCCGACCACCGGCGACGGGGAATTTCGCCTGGCGCTCATCCAGGCCGTGACTGATTTCTGGGAAAAGGCCGTCCGCGACAAGGGCGCCGGT
>RCNC010002843.1_pt1 | contig 11438 bp, 11 predicted proteins | sample 2041301 | NCBI WGS metagenome assembly RCNC01 (sample SAMN09708231, study PRJNA481090) | Marine sediment metagenome, whole genome shotgun sequencing project. | biome: marine sediment; feature: ocean; material: sediment; isolation source: Sewage treatment plant 13A marine sediment (STP13A) ... | reverse complement strand
TTGAGCTATCCATTTACCGCCCTGGCTGGCGAGATACGTGACGCTGGTTTTTCGGAGGGTCTTATTATAAGTAATAATCGGTTTCTGGCCGGAAATATGCACTTCCAATTCCCCAACAGCAGAGCTCTCATTCCCGACTACAATTTTGAACAACTTCCATATCCACCTGCCTTTACCCGGGCAGCTGTTATCTGGAAGGCCGATGCAGTTCCAAAGATTCCAGTCCAACTCGCAACTTTCCTCAAAAACAGTTATAATATTAACTGGGCGGATTACCCGGTCAATTACTACGAACATCCCTACAAATACAACAGCAGTGATACCGTAAAACTGGGTGTGCTCCAATTCCCGTTGCCAAAATGATCTCCGAGGAAGCTCCAAAGCCGTTGACGGACATGCCATATTAAGCGTATAATCAGTGTCATGTGAGAATGCTTTTTGCAAAGCAATTCCTGCAGCAGACGACTATTTTTTCGCGGAGAAAATTAAACAATATCAATGACAATCCAAGCAAAAAAAAACAGACGAAATATATTTATACGGGCACGCCCCTTACTCAGGTGGATTATCAAACTCCGCAGTTCACCAAGGGCTATTGCAGGTGGGCTCGGCCTGGGTACTTTTATTGCATTTACTCCCACCATTGGCGTACAGCTCATCCTTGCAATTGTCGTAGCTACGTTGTTTAATTTCAATCGACCAGCGGCCATGATTCCTGTATGGATAACCAACCCGATAACCGTTGCACCTATTTACACTTTTAACTACTGGCTGGGGTCTCGAATCTGGGATGGCCCACCGCTTTCCGAGGTAACAGGTCTGTTCATTGAGATTGGTAAAACCATGGCTCGCCTGGAATTCTGGGATATCCAGAAACTGATCCTTGCTGTTCTGCAGATGGGTAAAGACGTACTCATTCCACTACTTTTGGGCAGTTTAATTATTGGAGCAATCACCGGTGCTATCGTTTATGGGTTCTCACTCAATCTTCTCTCAATATTTCTTACTCGAAGGGGTAGAAAACGATTACTAAACAACAGGAAAAAGAGATAGGATTCCAATGCAACCCAGCAGCCTCTTCAAACGTTGGACATACAAGTTCTTCGCACCCGACATTCTACAGCAGCGTGGAATCTATGAACCGTAAAACTCCTTTAACAACTCAGAGCAATGCCAACAAGTAGAGGTCGTGTATACCTATCTGCTATGGTGTCTTTAGTTTGTCATTTCCCATCGCTTTTGTTCTCTTGTTTATAGATCGTATCTGGGTAACAAGGCAATGGTTCATTAATTTTAAAAAGAAAGGTCGCCCCTCTTTTTACCGAAAATAGCGTCGTTGAATAGAAAAATGTTTTTTCCACTTTTTCCAAGCCCGGAATCCCACGATAATTTCTTCATCCGGATGGCCTTCTGGAAACTCACAGACAGTCCGTAGCACCTTCTCAGGTTCACGACACAGCTGTTCGTACTTAACATCAATCCACATAGAACCGTCATATTGCTCCCTAAACGATTTTACAAAGGCGTTGGCCCTATCCCAGGTGTAAGCTGCCCCCCAGATATTCCCTTGCCCCAAAAGCAGAAGAAAGGCTTGTAACTGCAGCATCTCTCCCGTCCCTTACAATAAAAATGAACTGAGCATTAGGGAAGCATTCCAAAATTTGAGGGACAAAATATAGATTATTGGGAGTCTTCTGGCCCCATCGTGGTTTTCCACCATTCTCTATTAGATATCGGCGATGCATGGCTTCATAAATTCCTTTCATCAGTAAGGTCGCCGTACGTGTACCTCCAAGGGTAAATGCGTGGATAGAGCCAACCTACTTACGGTATTCCGACGCGAGGATGGCACCCAAGCATAGCCATTAGAAGTGTGGTGCCAGAACGTTCATACCCGATAATGAAAATCGGCCTTTCCTTAAGCGTTATCGCCATATATTACCTCATCTTTATTTAGGTTGAAGAACACAATATTCGTCAACAAAGATTATGAGGATAATATATAATCTGGCTACCATGAAAATTTAGCTAAATTTTCGCGACTGCTTTTCCAGGAGCACAATCTCTTGAAAATTAAAGAGATTGTACCCATGACCCTCGCTTCCATGTATCGAAATAAAGTTATACATTTACTATTCGATATATTTATAGGTATATATCGAGTTATGAAAAAGAAACATACATTGAACCACAAAAGCATCCCTTCGGGAGAATATCGAACCCGGGGAAGGGTATGGATAGAGAGTGAGGATGGCACTTTCCTTGGTTATGGTCGGGTTATTCTTCTATCACGGGTTCAAAAGCATGGCTCTATTGCACAGGCAGCACGCTCCATGAAGATGTCGTACAAACATGCCTGGGATCTGATACATTCCATGAACAGGCAGGCTCAAGAACCGCTCCTACTGATCAGTAAAGGGGGGAAAGGTGGAGGCGGTGCTCAGCTCACGCCTGCAGGAGAATTGGCCATTTCACAATTTTGGCAGTTCCACAAGCGTTTTCTCGACTTTCTAGCAGCAGAAACTACAAATCTAAAGAGCTGATTTTTTTTGCAAAGCGGTATTTCCTGTTAAATATATCGAGAAAATTTCTTTACCATGATACGAGCAGATATCAGAAAAAACACAGGAGGCTTCAACGCACACTTTGCCTTGCAGTGTCAGAGCAGGCGAATTATCCTCTTTGGTCCATCCGGCAGCGGTAAATCCACCCTGCTAAAGATGATTGCCGGCCTTTGTCTTCCGGATCAGGGCTGTATAACAGTGAATAACAGGATCATTTTTGATCGGGATCAAGGTGTTAATGTTCCGGTGCACCTGAGACGTTTTGGTTATCTGCCCCAGGATTACACCCTGTTTCCCAATATGACAGTGGAGGAAAATATTCTCTATGGACTCCGGGTCAGTAACCTACCTTTCAATCATAATACGGTTGTGGAAATGGCCACCAAACTGGGCATTGCATCAAAGCTGCAATGCCGTCCTTCCGAGCTTTCCGGAGGACAACAGCAACGAGCTGCCTTGGCAAGAATCATACTGATTAATCCCCGGGCACTGCTCCTTGATGAACCTTTCAGTGCATTGGACCGCCCGGTCAGGGAAGCGTTGCGAGATCTGGTCAGAGATTTGACAATAGACCTAAAGATTCCAACTCTGCTTGTTACCCATGACATCGAAGATGCCCATGCCTTTGGCCGGGAGATCGCGATCATCAAGGACGGTTCGGTTTTGGAATGCGGAAACAAGAATGATGTTCTGCATAGCCCCAAATTTGTGGAGACTGCCCGTCTTTTTGACTTTCAGATCTTTCCCCTTGATCGCTACGACAATACAGGTTTTCAGACACCTGGAGGGGAGTATCTTACGCTTAGCAGCACAATCCGTCCCGATACACATTATGTGTGCATCAAACCGGAAAACATCATGGTTCTGAGAGAAGACAGAACACATTCTGGAGGTCTGGAAAATATTATAAGCGGCAAAGTGTTGAGGCTGCATCCACGCTCTGCACACGCGAAAATTACCTTCTGCTCTTTAAAGGGAGAAGAGTATATCATTCACGCCCCAAACCATGTAGTGGACGTCATGAACATCCATCCCGGAAAAAAATTACGTATTTCTTTGAAAAAAGAATCACTGATACCTTGTCAAAGGCAAAAAAAATGAACTACTGTCGCATCACACTTTTTGCTACTCTCCTGGGTCTTGTGTTGACCTCAGCAATGGCGTCAGCTACAGATTTATACTGGTATCTGGCATCGTCCATGATAAAACCTGGAAAAGAGATTGTTAGGCTGTTCAATAACGAAAAACATCCCTTTCAGGTCATTCTTATATCAGGTGGTTCCGGCCAACTGCTCGCCAAGATCAGTTCCAGCCACAAAGGCGATCTTTACACGCCTGCGGCTATGAATTATGTACAACATGTGAAAAAAATCGATTTACTTGGCAGTTTTGTCCCTCTTGTTGTCCAGACCCCTGTTTTTGCCCTCTCTGCAAGCGGCAAACAAAAAATCAGCAGCTGGGACGATTTGACCACACCGGGTATACGTATCGGCCTGGGCAATCCCAAAACCATGGCTCTCGGCAAATCTTATGAAAGAATCAAAGAAAAGATGGGTGCGCAACTCACAGCACAAATTGCTGTCAACAAAGTGGTTGAGGGAGTAAATGTCTCCCAGATTTTCAACTATCTGAAAACCGACATTATCGATGCCGGTATTACATTCGATTCAACGGCCAGGGCCGGCAACTTGGACTATATACATATTCCTGCAGCGTACAACCATAAGGAAACCGCACCTCTGATCAGGCTGACGAACGGTGAAAACAGGGAGAATACCACCTTGTTTACAGAGTTTATTTTTGCCAATATGGGTGTCTTTGAAAAATATGGCTTCACGGTAGCAGGCAGGTAGACCAATGGTCCTGGCAAACCTAGCAAAATGGAGCAGTTTCCTCCTTGGCCTGTTCATTGTTGCCGTTATAGGGGCCACCAGTATGGCTACAGATGCCAGTCTGATCAACAGCCTGCTTAGAGATCCAGCGTTTGGCAGGGCTGTTCTCTTTAGCCTGCATACCTCAATTGTTGCCACCCTGTTTACTGCACTCACTGCAGTTCCAGCTGGTTTTTATCTCGCGAGAAACAGGACGGTTGCAACACTATTTATTGATGCTCTGCTTGATATTCCCATTGTCATGCCACCACTAGTCGTAGGTGTCCTCCTGCTCTCCTTTTTTAACCTTGGCTTCATCAAAACGGTTTATAATTTTATCTTCACCACTCCCGGAGCAATCATTGCCCAGTTCTTTGTGGCCATGCCCTTTACCGTAAGAGCTTCAAAAAGTGCTTTTGAGCTGGTATCGCCAGTCTACGAACAGATGGCCACGACCCTTGGCGCGACACCGACCAGAGCTTTTTTTGACACCACCTGGAAAATGGCTTTGCGGGGGATCACTGCTGGTCTTATCCTTTCCTGGCTCAGATGTCTTGGTGAATTCGGAGCCACTTTGATGGTGGGTGGAGCAATACCGGGCAGGACAGAAAATGTGCCGATCTATATCTATCTCAGCATGAGTGCAGGAGAGTTTGATAAGGGTATAACCGCATCTGTTCTTGCGTTGTTCTGCGCTTTTTCAGGAGTTTTACTCGTGAAATTAGTTGTAGATTGGGGGCCAATTGAAAAATTTAAAAGGATAAACAAAGCAGAGCACTGATTCAGCGCGTCAGGCTTTTTGCCATTGGGGAATCAACAGGTATTTCATGCGCTGTGGACGTTGGGATTGCAACGTAACACCTAACTGACAATTTAGGAGTTACTATGCAATATGCACTATTTTTTATGACACCTGGTATTTCACCGCGTAATTTCTATTGGAGTTCCACTTCCGGTAATTGAAGTATCAAATCTTTTTCAAAAGCGACTCCGGTGAAGTTACAAGTCTCTGCATTCCAAGCGACTTATTATCTATTCCAAGTGCAAGTCCCAACAACTGGGTAATGTAGAGAATTGGTATTCCTATTTTTTCTCCCAGTTCCTTTTCCACTGCCCTCTGTTTGGCATCAAGAGTTAAATGACACAGAGGACAACTGACGACGATACAATCGGGATTAACGGCTTTTGCCTCTTTTAATATAGTTCCGCACATTTTAAGAGCGATTTTTGCCCGCGATAATAGGAGTGTTCCTCCGCAGCAATCGGTCTTGTAGGCAAAATCAAGAGAATCAGAAAAATATAACCACAACCTCAAATGCGGGGCGGCAATACTGCTCACCGCTTCTCAATCAGAATCATTATGAACAATCCAAACCAAGAACCTGCCTTGTATTCGCACTGGTTTGAGCGGCTATTTCCTCTTTAGATTCAGAACGGAGTGTTGCCAGGGTGCCCAGAATTTCAGGAAGATACTCGGGGCTGTTGCGTTCTCCTCTGCGTCCCGCAAGGGGCATATCCGGAGCGTCGGTCTCAAGGACTATGCTCGTCAAAGGCAGCTCCGCTGCAAGCTTTCTTATCCGCTTGGCCCGATCATAGGTCAACGTTCCCCCGTAACCCAGTTTAAACCCCATCTTCATATAATGGTCGGCCTGCTGATTGCTGCCATTGAAAGCATGGACAATTCCACCATTTTTAAATTGTTTGTGTTTCAGGGTCACTAGGACCTGATCATGACCCTTGCGGACATGCAGTAACACCGGCAGACCCACATTTTTAGCGATAGAGAGTTGCTGTTCAAAAAGGTTTTGCTGGATCCTCTCAGTCTCATGTCCCCTTTGAAAATCAAGCCCGATTTCTCCAATAGCAACCAGCTGTTCCCGCTTACTCAACTCTTTGAGTTCTTCAACATCTTCATCCCGGTGCAAATCACAATATGCCGGATGCAGACCAAGACAGGGGTGCAGATAAGGTTTCTCAAGGCAGATTTTAAGAATACGGGCCCAGCCGGCGCGAACGTAGCCTGGAATAACAAAGTCAGTTACCCCTGCGCACATACTGCGATTTAGAACATCATCAAGATCAGGTCGAAACTGCACCAGATCCATATGACAGTGAGTATCAATAATTTCAATATTCATTGGCATCTATTCTCCACAATTTTGCTCACACACCACCACTATACATTTTTCATATTGACACTTACAAAAAAACAACTACGCTCTGAAGTTATTACTTATTTGTAAACCAAAATAAGATCTGATTGTGTATGAAACTCAGCTGCTTTATTCGTCATTCCCGCGCAGGCGGGAATGACGACTCTGTGTGCTTTTATTTTTGCTAAATTATCAAAACATTAAGCCTATACCTGTAGGATAGACTGAGTTTTGTGCCCAATCAGAAAAAGAAAAGGTAATACCATGAACAATCTCAAACGATTCCTTTTTATTATACCACTACTCTGTGGATTATTTCTCTTCTACACTATGGTGAGTAACAAAAAAGGCCCAAAGCGACCGGAAATATCCGAACGAATACGTACAGTCAGTATAATACATGCCCGGGAAACAACAGTGATCCCCCGGGTAACAGGCTATGGCTATGTAGAACCTACTGAAACATGGGAGGCAATCCCCGAGGTAAGCGGTAAAATAGTGGAGATTCACCCAGAGCTGGAAAAAGGTGCTTTTGTTGCCAAAGGAGATCTGCTGCTGAAGATTGATCCCCAGTCCTACGGACTTGCGGCAAGCCGGGGCCAGGCAACTGTGATGAGTGTTGAAGCTCAACTTATAGAACTCCAGCAGGAAAAAGCCAATATCGAAAAACTGCTGTATATTGAAAGGAAGGCCTTTAACCTCGCAAAACAGGAGTTTGTGAGAAACCAGGATCTATTCAAGAAAGGATATGTATCCGCTTCCGAAATGGATATGGAAGAAAAATCACTTCTGGCACAGGAAACTTCCATAAAGAACCTGGAGAATAATCTCAGTCTGCTTCCATCCCGAAAAAAAGTTCTTAATGCCCAGAAAGAATCAGGCGTTTCAAGTCTCAGTGAGCTTCAGCTTGATATTGAAAAGACGGAGATCCGGGCACCATTTGACTGTCGGTTAGCCGAGGTATATGTGGAGCTGGACCAGTATGCCTCCGTTGGTGCCACTCTATTGAAAGCAATCAACATCTCTGCAGTGCAAATTCCGGTTCAACTCGCACCCAGCGAATTTGTCAACCTGCTTTCGATATCTCCAGCAGACGGGACCATTCTGGAACAGAATTTTAATATGGACGACATCAGAAAGGTCATCGGGATCTCTGCTACAGTGCGTTTACCACTCTTCAGCAAGGAAGCGATCTGGGACGCACAATTTATGCGAACCGGTGAATCGATCGATATAAAAACGGGAGCGCTCACAGTATATGTTGCCGTGCAGAACCCCTTTGCCAAAATCAAACCTTCGGAGAGGCCACCACTTATGCCCAATCTGTACTGTGAAGTTGAACTGCAGGGCAGCCCAAGAGCAAACCGTTATATTATCCCTGTCCATGCGGTCCATAACGGAATCGTATATCTCGTTGACGAAGAAAAACGACTGAAAAAGCAACCGGTTGTAGTTGAAATGGTCATGAAGGATATGGCGGTTATTCGTGAAGGTCTCAACGATGGTGATGAGGTTGTCACCACCGATGTTATCCCGGCTATCGAAGGAATGCTTCTCGCCTCGGTGATAAACCAGGAATTAATGACTAAAATAGACGATTTCAGTGAAAGTCAACTGTAGAGAAAAGGGTCGGTGAATGTAATGAAATCATGGCTTGGTGTACTCGCATCCCACCCCACCGCCGCGAATTTGCTGATGCTTCTCTTTGTCCTTCTAGGCCTTATGACAATCGGGGATATTCGCAGGGAAACTTTCCCTGACTTCGCTTCTACCGAAGTACAGGTCACAGCAGCATATCCTGGAGCGACCGCAGAGGATATTGAATCTGCCGTCTGCGAACGAATTGAAGAGGCGGTGGAAGGTGTTTCTAACCTCGTCAAAGTTACCTCCCAGGCGTCTGAAGGGTTGGCAAAGGTTACCCTGGAGATGCGTGACGGAGCTGACCCTGTCGAATTTCTCAACGATATCAAAACCGAAGTTGAAGCCATAAGCAGCTTCCCAGATGAAACTGAAGACCTCATAGTCAAAAGTCTGAATAAAACAGATCAGGTTCTTTCAATTGCTGTCACCGGACCCATGAGTGAGCCTCACCTCAAACTCTACTGTGAAGATTTAAAGAAAAGGATTAAACAATTGCCCCTGGTGTCTCAGATCGAGATTCTCGGCTTTTCAGAACACCAGCTTCTTGTGGAAATACCGTTCTATAACATCATGCGGCTTGGTATTTCGGTAGCCACCATTCAGCAGGTAATTGAAAGCCAGTCATTAGATTCACCTTCCGGCACAATTGAAACAGAGAACACCGATTATCTGATCAGGTTCACCGAGGAGCGGCGAACCGCATATGAACTGGGAGAGCTGATTGTAGTCTCAAACAGCATGGGTAACGAAATAAAACTCAAAGACATTGCCCGAATAACAGACAGATTCGAGGATAAGGAAAACTCCATCCTGCTGAATGGAAAACGTGCGGGACTGCTGCAGATCAACAAGAACAAGTCAGAAGATGCCATTGCGATAATGGATCAGGTAAAGAGTTTTGTCGAGGATGAAAAAGAAGCCGCACCTCCAGGAGTAGAACTGATCATTACCCAGAATATCTCAGAAGTCGTCAGGGACCGGCTCAACATGCTTACCGTCAACGGATTGCAGGGGTTGGCTCTAGTCTTTTTAACACTCTGGCTTTTCTTTAATATCAGAATGTCATTCTGGGTGGCCATGGGCTTACCAGTCTCTTTTCTTCTAACCTTTTTCTTTATGAAACAGATAGACTTTTCCCTGAACATGATCTCCATGGTTGGTCTGCTCATCGCTATCGGCATATTGATGGATGATGCTATCGTCATCGCTGAAAACGTGGCAGCCCACCTTGAAAAAGGGAAAAAACCACTCAATGCCACCATTGATGGAGTGTTTGAGGTGGCAGGAGGTGTCTGGGCCTCCTACCTTACCACTCTTTTCATCTTTGGCGCTCTTGCTCTTAGTATGAAAGGTGATATCGGCAAGGTACTCTATGCAATCCCCGTTGTCCTTATCCTCACCCTCAGTGTCAGTCTGATTGAGGCTTTTGCTATTTTACCCAACCATTTATCCCACTCCCTCAAAAACTATACCCCTGGAAGACAATCTCAATTCCGTCGAAGTTTTAATAATAAACTGGAGTGGATAAAAGAGCATATATTAGGCAGGACAGTAGATCTGATGGTCAGCTGGAGATACCTTTTTTTAGGATGTGTCATTTTCCTTTTCTTAGCATCGCTCTCAATGATCGGCGGAGGCTATCTTAAGGTGAAGGCTTTTCCTGAGACTGAAGGTGATGTACTTCAAGCCAGGATTCTTCTCCCTCAGGGCACTTCCCTTAAAAGGACAGAAGAGGTAGTGGACAAAGTTGTTGCTGCCATCAACGCAATAAACAAGGAAGAAACTCCTAGGCAACCAGCCCAGCGTCCCCTTATCGAAAATTACACCGTCCTCTTCAACACCAACGCCGATGCAGGGGAATCGGGTCCCCATGTCGCCACTGTTTCGCTCGACCTGCTCAGCGCAGAGGAGAGGAATACCAGTATTGATAGTATTATCAGCCGCTGGCGTGAAACTATCGGTGATATCCCGGATGTAATCAATATAACATATAAAGAACCAAGTATTGGCCCCGGCGGCCTGCCAATAGAACTGCAACTGCAGGGAAATGATCTGGTAAGATTAAAACAGGCATCCGGAGCCCTTATTGACTGGCTGCGAGGCTACGATGGTGTGTTTGACCTGAATGACGATCTGCGACCCGGTAAACCTGAATTCCGTATCAAAATGACCAGGGGAGCCATGGCCATGGGATTAGACGCACGAACCATCGCAGGCCAGCTTCGGGCGGCATTTTACGGCACCACTGCCAGTGAAATTCAATATGGTGGAGAGTCATATGAAATTACGGTGAAAATTGCGGAAGAAGACATGAAATATGTATCAGACCTCTCCCGCTTTCACGTGGTCAACGCAGACGGGACAAAAGTACCGCTGCAATCCGTCGCAACAATAGAACAGGGACGTGGATTTGCCAGAATAAACAGAATAAACTCTCTTAGAACAGTCACCATCACAGGCGATATCGATACGACAAAAGCCAACGCATCGGAAATCATTGCCAATACGAAAAAACTGTTCTTTCCACAGCTTGCGGAAAATTTCCCCGGTATCACCATACTCCTTGAGGGTCAGGAAAAAGAGACCAAAAGTTCAATGCAGGGGATGATAAAAGCCTTTGCTATCGGCGTCTTCGGCGTCTTTATCCTTCTAAGCCTGCAGTTCAGAAGCTATCTGGAGCCGCTGGTGGTCATGACAATAATCCCCTTTGCCCTGATCGGTGTAATATGGGGCCATATACTTCTGGGCCTCAATCTCTCCATGCCCAGCATTATGGGCTTTGTCTCACTTGCCGGTATTGTAGTCAATGATTCGATACTTCTCGTCACCTTTATCCGAAATCATATGGACAGGGGAGTATTAGCCGAAGAGGCGGCCAGGCTAGCCAGCCGCGAACGATTCAGGGCCGTACTGCTCACTTCCATGACCACCATCATGGGATTGCTGCCGCTGCTTGCAGAAAAATCAATGCAGGCCCAGATTCTCATCCCCCTTGCCTGTTCGATTGTTTTTGGTCTGCTGGCCACCACAGTACTTGTACTGCTGGTCGTGCCGGCACTCTATTCCGTTTTTGCCGATTTCAATATGATCCGTCCCCATGCAGCAGATGAGATGTAGACTGAAGTAGGTTTGAATGGGATGATTATTCAGGTAAAATAAAAGTCAGCAAGAGAAGGGTGTTGAAAAGTAACCAATCTGAGCCAATTTTC